>JAEEGL016902984.1_pt1 | contig 10357 bp, 6 predicted proteins | sample 9134231 | NCBI WGS metagenome assembly JAEEGL01 (sample SAMN16246548, study PRJNA631951) | gut metagenome | biome: gut microbiome; feature: rumen; material: fiber-attached | host: Bos | place: Iran: Karaj | collected 2018-10
AAGCGCGACGCGAGCTCCACCGTGATGGAGAAGGCGGCGAGCACGAGCGAATCGATCTCGTCCTTCGTCAGCGAATCCTTGACCTCGCTGAGATACCCGTGGCAGAATGCGCGGAATTTCGAGGTGTCGAAGTACACCCGGCGAAGATCCGGTTCGTCCTCCGCGGCCGTGTTGCAGATGAAGCGCACCGCGTCGCCGAAATCGTACATCGCCATGCCCGGCATGACCGTGTCGAGGTCGATGACCACGAGCGGACGCTTGGTGAAGCGGTCGAACAGGACGTTGTTGGACTTGGTGTCGTTGTGCGTCACGCGGACCGGAAACTCGCCGTTCGCATAGCGCTCGCTGAGCCGTCCGGCCTGGAAGCGGTAGGCGGAGATCGTCTCGATTTCCGCGGCGGCTTCGTCGTTGCGGCCGAGTCGGTCGGCGGCCACGTCGTCGAAGAGCTTGTCGAGACGCTTGTGCGTGTTGTGGAAATCCGGGATGGTCTCATGCAGGACGGAGCCGTCGAAATCGGAGAGCTGGTTCTGGAAATGCCCGAACGCCTCGCCGGTCGCGGAGATCACGGGCAGCTCGTCGCAGGTGTCGAACGTGATGGAGTCGACGTAGTTCATCACGCGCCAGAAAGAGCTGTCCTCGTCGTAGAGGTAGTTCTTGCCGGCGGCGGTGTGGTGGAAGTGCAGGGAAACCTCGTTCGGGTAGCGTTCCCGGATGTGGGTCGTGACCCGGTCGATGTTCTCCATGATCTCTTCCGGGTTCTTGAAGACGTTCGTGTTGATCTTCTGGACGATATAGGACTTCAGGCGTCCGTTCGGCTCCCGGTAGGTGACCTTGTAGGTGGAATTGATGTTGCCGTTCTTGATCGTGTCGAAGGCGTAAAACGTGCCGGGCAGACGGAAGGCCTCCGAAACCTCCGTCAGCTTCTCAAACATGGCCATGGCGATACAGAATGAATCCTCCGTTGTTAGGTACAGGTTCCGTCTTGCCGTCGATACGGAAAGCGGAACCTGCATGCAAAGGGCATTATAACATTCATTTGTTTCGTTTTAATGAATATTCTGAAAACATAACAAAAGTTCTGCGGAATTGTTCCGTTTTCGGAACGATCACTCGTCCTCCGCGTGCCGCTCGGGGACCTTTTTGAGGTCGTACGGCGTCGACTGATAGACGAAATAGTTCAGCCAGTTCGTGTAGAGCAGATTCCCGTGCGCGCGCCAGTTCACGATCGGAGGCTTCGCCGGATCGTCATCCTCGTAGTAGTTCTCCGGAACGTGGATCGGGAGTCCGGCCGCGACGTCCCGGCGGTATTCCGCGTCGAGCGTCAGGGGATCGTATTCCGCATGGCCCATGACGAAGAACTGCCGCTTCTTCTGCGCGTAGATGACGTGAACGCCCGCTTTTTCGGAGGACGCGAGGATCTTCAGCTCCGGGCACGCCTCGATGGCCGCGCGGCTCACCGTCGTGTGGCGGGAATGCGGGACATAGAAGACGTCGTCAAAGCCGCGCAGGAGCATGGAGCGCGGATAATCCGCCCGGTGCGGGAAGACGCCGAAGAGCTTTTCGGGGAGAGGTTCCTTGCCGATGCCATAGTGATAGTACAGTCCGGCCTGCGCGCCCCAGCAGATGTGCATGACGGAGTGGACGTGCTCCTCGCTCCAGCGCATGATCCGGCAGAGCTCGTCCCAGTAGTCGACCTCCTCGAAGGCGAGATGCTCCACCGGCGCGCCCGTGATGATGAGCCCGTCGAAGTTCTCGTCCTTCACGTCGTCGAAGGTTTTGTAGAAGGCCAGGAGATGATCCATCGCGGTGTTCGCCGCCACGTGCGAGGCGGTGCGGATGAGCGTCAGCTCGATCTGGAGCGGCGTGTTCCCGAGGACGCGGCAGAGCTGGGTCTCCGTCTCGATCTTTTTCGGCATGAGATTGAGGAGAAGGATGTGCAGAGGTCGGATATCCTGCGTGATCGCGCGCGTCTCCGTCATGGCGAAGATGTTTTCGTCCGCGAGGGTCTGCACGGCGGGAAGATCGTTCGGTATCTTGATGGGCATGGGAATACCTCCGGTGATGGGGAGCTTCTTTTATTCTGCCGCGGCGGCGAGGGCGGCGTTGATGTCGGCGAGGAGGTCGTCGGCGTCTTCGAGGCCCACGGAGAGGCGGACCAGATCGGCGGAGACGCCCGCGGCGAGGAGTTCGTCGTCGTTCATCTGGCGGTGCGTCGTGGTCGCGGGATGCAGGCAGCAGGAGCGCGCGTCGGCGACGTGGGTCTCGATGGCGACGAGGCGCAGGGACTCCATGAACCGTCCTGCTGCCGCGCGGCCTCCCCGGACGCCGAAGCTGATGACGCCGCAGGTGCCGTTCGGCATGTATTTCTGCGCGAGCGCGTAATCCTTCGAGGAGGGCAGGCCGGGGTAGTTGACCCACGCGACCCGCTCGTCCGCCTCGAGGAACCCGGCGATCTTCTGCGCGGAGGCACAGTGGCGCGCCATGCGGACGTGCAGGCTTTCGAGCCCGAGGTTCAAGAGGTACGCGCTCATCGGGGAGGGCGTCACGCCGAGGTCCCGCATGAGCTGGGCCGTGGCCTTGGTGATGAACGCGCCGCCCTGTCCGAATTTTTCGGCGTAGGTGATGCCGTGGTAGCTTTCGTCCGGGGTGCAGAGGCCGGGGAATTTGTCCGCATGCGCCATCCAGTCGAACCGGCCGGAGTCGATGATCGCGCCGCCGACCGCGGAGCCGTGGCCGTCCATGTACTTGGTGGTGGAGTGGGTGACGATGTCCGCGCCCCATTCGAACGGGCGGCAGTTCACCGGGGTGGGGAAGGTGTTGTCGACGATCAGCGGAACGCCGTGACGGTGCGCCGCCGCCGCGAATTTCTCGATGTCGAGGACGTTCAGGGCGGGGTTGGCGACCGTTTCGCCGAAGACGAGCTTCGTTTCCGGGGTGAAGGCCGCTTCCAGCTCTTCCTCGGTGCAGTCCGGGGAGACGAAGGTCGCGCGGATCCCCATCCTCTTCATCGTGACGGCCAGCAGGTTGTAAGTGCCGCCGTAGATCGCGCTCGAGGAGACGACGTGGTCCCCCGCGGAGCAGAGGTTGAACATCGCGAGAAAGCTCGCCGCCTGTCCCGAGGAGGTCAGCATCGCGGCGGTGCCTCCCTCGAGGGCGGCGATCTTCGCGGCGACATGGTCGCAGGTCGGGTTCTGGAGGCGGGAATAGAAATAGCCGCTCGCTTCGAGGTCGAAGAGCGCGCCCATCGCGTCGCCGGTGTCATATTTAAAGGTGGTGCTTTCGATGATCGGGATCTGCCGGGGTTCGCCGTTTTTCGGGGTGTACCCGGCCTGTACGCATTTGGTGCCGATGCCAGCCATTGGGGTGGTCCTCCTGAATTGATACGATTTTTCGGTTACAGAGAGCATTATAGCACAATCCGCGGGAAAGTGCAACATGAAAACGACAATCGGCTGTGCCGCCGATTTCGATGTGGTAAGGGGGGCCGGGATCAGAGCATCTTCGCGCGGCGCTCTCCGGGGGAGAGCAGGATGAGATCCGCGGGGGCGATGTCGAAGACCGTCTTGCAGCCCGTGACGCCGCGGCCGTGCATCTTGAAGATCGCGCGGGCGAAGGCGACGAGGACGGACGCCGTGAATTCGGGGTTCGAGTCGAGCTTCAGGGAATATTCGATGACGTGCCGGTTCTCGCCGTTCCAGCCGGTCTTGCCGGTGCGGATGACGCTGCCGCCGTGCGGGATGCCCCGGTGATCGCGGAGAAGCTCTTCCTCCGTGATGAAGTTCACGGTCGTGTCGTATTCGTCGAAGTAGTGCGGCATGGTCTTGATCTCGCGCTCGATGCGGCCGAGGTCCGCGCCTTCTTCCGCGACGACCCAGCATTCGCGGGTGTGCTTTTCGCGGACGGTGAGCGTGGGATTCTCTCCGGCGCGCACCCTGGCGAGGGCCTCGGGGACGGGAACGGTGTACTGCCGGGCGTCCTTCACCCCGTCGATGCGGCGGATGGCGTCGGAATGGCCCTGACTCACGCCGCGTCCCCAGAAGGTGTAATCCGCGCCGTCCGGGAGGATCGCCGACGCATAGAGGCGGTTCAGCGAGAACATGCCGGGATCCCAGCCCGCGGAGATGAGGGCGATATGTCCGCTCTCCGACGCGGCGGCATCGACCCGGGCGAAGTGTTCCGGGATGGAGGCGTGCGTGTCGAAGCTGTCGACGACGTTGAAGTTCGCGGCGAGGGCGGGGGTCATCGCGGGCAGATCGGTCGCGCTGCCGCCGCAGATCACGAGAACGTCGATCTGATCCTTATATAGGAGGATTTCGTCGGCGGGATATACCGGGACGTCGGTGTGCGGGCGGACGGCGGCGGGGTCGCGTCGGGTGAAGATGCCGACGAGGGAGGCGTCCGGGGCTGCCGTGACGGCGCACTCCACGCCGCGTCCGAGATTGCCGTAACCGTAAATGGCGATTTTCATAGGCTGATGCTTCTTTCTCCGGGATCACCGGTCATGGATCATGCGGTTCATATCGTAGAGGCCCGCGGGTTTCCCCTCGAGGAACGCCGCCGCGGCGAGGGCTCCTTCCGCGAACAGGGCGCGGCTGTGGGCCTCGTGTTTGAGTGTGATCGTCTGATTCTGCGTGCCGACGAGGACTTCGTGCTCGCCGACGATGTTCCCCATGCGGATGGCGTGGATGCCGATCTCGTCCGGGGTCCGCTTGCCGTAGCCCGCGCGCCCGGGATGGAAGGTTGCCGAAGGCCGGACCTCGCGGATGGCATCGGCCAGCAAGAGGGCCGTACCGCTCGGTGCGTCGAGCTTGCGGTCGTGATGCTTTTCCACGATCTCGATCTCCGCGTCCGGGAACGCCGCCGCCGTCTGCTTCGCGAGCTCGACGAGGAGCGCGATGCCGACGGACATGTTGGCGGAGCGGAACACCGGGATCTTCTCCGCGGCGCCGGGGATCGCGGCAAGCTCCTCCTCCGTCTGTCCGGTGGTGGCGAGGATGACGGGGAGGGAATACTTCACGGCAAAGGCGAGCAGGGCGGGGGTCGCGCTGTGATGGCTGAAATCGACGACGCACGGGTGATCCGCGAGATCGGCGGCGAAGAGGGTCTCGGCCTCCTCGAAGGATTTCGCGCATGGGACGGCCGTGTTCTCCGCGAACGGGTCGATCCCGCCGAGGAGGGAGGTCCCGCGGTATCCGGCTCCGGCGAGGCGCGCGACTTCCGCACCCATGTGTCCGCCGAGGCCGCTCACAAGAATCTTCATCGCGTCACCTCACCAGGGAGATGCCGGCTTCCCGCATCAGGGCGACGAGCTTTTCCTCGTGCTCCTCCTCCATCGGGGTGAGCGGGAGGCGCAGACAGTTCTCGCCGAAGCCCATGCGGCTCATCGCGGCCTTGACGGGGATCGGGTTGACCTCCGAGAAGAGTGCGTTGATGAGGGGCAGGTATTTCAGCTGCATGTCCCTGGCCGCCTTCACGTCGCCGTCGAGGAAGAGGCGGCACATGCGGGATGTCTCCTTCGGAAGGAGATTCGAGAGGACGGAGATCACGCCCACGCCGCCGAGCGAGAGGATCGGGACGATCTGGTCGTCGTTGCCGGAGTAAAGGTCGATCCGATCTCCGCAGAGCGCGGCTTCCTCGGCGATCTGGGAGATGTTCCCGCTCGCCTCCTTGACGCCGACGATGTTCGGGTGGTTCGAGAGCGCCGCGAGGGCGGGGGGCAGGAGATTGCACCCGGTCCGGGAGGGGACGTTGTAGAGGATGCAGGGCTTCGACGAGGCGTCGGCGATGGCGGTGAAGGATTCGACGAGGCCCCGCTGGGTCGCCTTGTTGTAATACGGCGTGACGAGGAGCATGGCGTCGCAGCCGACCTCGCAGGCGTATTTCGTCAGATCGATCGCGTAGGCGGTGTCGTTCGAGCCGGTGCCGGCGACGACGGGGACGCGTCCGCGGATCTGCTCCGACGCGAATTTGAGGACGGCCCGGTGCTCCTCGTCGGAGAGGGTCGAACCCTCTCCCGTGGTCCCGGCGATGACGAGGGCGTCGATCCCCTCGGCGATCTGCCATTCGATGAGATCGGCGAACGTCCCAAAGTCCACCCCGTCCTTCGTGAGGGGGGTGACGAGAGCGGTGCCGGCTCCGGTGAAGACGGTGTTTTTCATGCGCGTGAACCTCCGTTGATGTGCGGGTATAAAAAAGAGACAGCGGACGGCGCTATCTCACCCTCAGGGATGCCGATAGCGCTCCGCGCGGACCCGGGCGGGACCCGTGCGACAGCAGGACGGATGTTCTCCGCCGTGCCAGCGAAACGCCCCGACCGGGGGATGCGTCCGCTTCGGCGCCGGTCCCTTTCCCGCGCGGCCCGGTCGGCCGGATTTCGCGGTACTCTTGGCGCGGCGCGCCTCTATCTCTTGTATATTCATGCATATTGTACCACGCGCGGCGGAACTTGTCAAGCACCCCGGCGCAATTTCGCGCGAATCCCCGTTTTACACGAAAAAACTTTCCCGTTTTTTGCATTTTTATTTCTTTTGACCGCCGGACCTTGACAAATTAAAGAAGCTTTGCTAAAATGGGGTGTAGAAGAGAAAAGACGGCTGAACGGCCGGAAAAAGGAGCATGACCATGAAACGAAACCGCCTGACGCGCCTCCTTGCCGTCCTCCTCGCCGCCGTCCTCCTCGCGGGCTGCGGGAAGGGGAAGAAGACGGAGGAGGCGGAGAAGACCGGAGACCCGAACACCCTCACGCACGTCTGGCGGGGAAGCGCGCTCCCGATGCCGGAGGGGCTGACCATCAGCGGAAGCGTGCAGCCTGTGTGGGATCCCGAGAGAGGGGTCCTGACGTGCGCCGCGCTCCGGGGCGAGCAGGTGAACGACGAGGAGGGGTACTACGACTACGACATCGTGCACGCGACGCTCGTGGAGACCTCGCCGGACGGCGTGCTCTCGGAGCGCCCCGGCATCCTCCCGGACGGCAATCTCACGGGCTTTTTCCGCGAGAACCGGTTTTTCTGGCTCTCGCAGGAGGTGACGGAGAACTCCTACCGCGTCATGCTCCAAAGCGTCGATCTCGACACGGGGGAGACGACTGCCGGGGACGATCTCGTGCCGCTCTTTTCGGAGCCGGGGGTCCTCTATTACACCTTCGCGGTCGACGGGGACGGGGATTTCTGGTTCACGAACGGACGGGAGATCATCGCCGTGACGCCCGCGTGGACACGCCGCGCGTCGATCCCCGTGCGCTCCGGCGACGCACAGGACATCCTCACGTCGCGGGACGGGCGCGTCTGGATCGCCGCAGCCGGGAATGGCAGAGGGATCACCGTCTCGTCCGCGGACAAGGAGACCGGCACTCTCCGCCCGGCGATCACGAACCAGACGGCGACGCGCGTGATGGAAGGAAACGGGGAATGGCTCTTCTTCTTCGCGGATCATGAAGGCGTCAAGGGCGTCCGGGAAGAGAACGGGAACCTCGTCATGGAGGAGGTCGTGAACTATGACAACTCGGCGATGGATTACCATACCATCACGCCCGTCGCGCTCTTCGACGGGGATGTGATGCTCGCGGTGCGCTACGACCCGAATACGGGCTTCATCCACGGGATCGTACCGGCGGAGGCGCTCTTCTGCACCCGGGCGGAGGACATCGATATCTCCCGGCTGAAGACCATCACCGTCGCCTATACGGACACTCTCAGCCCCGCGATGACCGCCGCCGTGAACCGGTTCCGCGAGGAGCACGTCGATTTCCGCGTCGAGCTCGAGGACTGGACGGACAAGGGCACTCCGGGCACATGGGGAGGCGGCGCCGCGCGCATGACGCAGGACATCGTCACGGGGCTCTACAAGCCGGATATCCTGTACAGTGCGACCTCGAACACCGAAGGGAGCGACACGGCTGTCTACATCCAGCAGGCGTACGCGAAGGGATTGTACGTCGATCTTCTCCCGTACCTCGAGGCGGACGGGCTGGCGGACGATCTCTTCGGCTCGGTCAGGCGCACGTTCGACGACGGAGAGGGCGGGATATGGGGCCTCGCCTCGCATGTGATGATCGACGAGGTCTTCGTCTCGACGCCGGAGCTGCTTGGACCGTATGCGGAGAAAGGGTACTGGAACCTTGAGGAATTCCTCGATTTCATCGAAACCCGCCCGGAGGGGACCGAAGCATACAACCACCTGACGCAGACGACGCTGCCGTCCTTCTGCGAGGGCGCCTTCCGCGGCTTTATCGATCTCGAGGAAGGGACCTGCTCCTTCGACAGCCCGGTGTTCGTGCGCTATCTCGAGCTGCTCCGCTCCCTGCCGACGGAAACCGACTACGAGCGGCACTCACCCTACGTCTCCCTCGACGGCAACGAGCTCGCCGAGCTGCGCTTTGCCGGAAAGCTCGCGCTGTCCCGGACAAAGAAGCTGGTGTTCGGGCAGACGCTCGCCGTTCACTACGGCATGAAGGATCCCGTCCTCATCGGGAATCCCTCCCCGGACGAGCGGCGCGGCGCGGGCATGGAGCTCGTTCTGCGGGACGTGTGCGTGATCCTCGACACCTGTGAGGAGCGGGACGCCGCGTGGGCGCTGTTGCGCAGCCTCTTCGACGCGGACAGCCTGAACGGCGCGCCGGCGCTTCATTCCGGGTTCCGCGAGGCGGCGGAGGAACTCTACGCGAGAGAATACGTGAGCTATTTCGACCGCAGCGCGCCCTCGTACAGCCATATCCTCTGGGACGACATGAAGCCGACCGATCCCGCGGCGCTTCCGCATCCCGGCGTCGTCACCCGCTTCACGCCGGAGGACACCGCCCGCATGGAGGAGGTCTTCGAGAACGCCGGGAGCCCGCTTGCCGAGCGCTGGAACGACGCCGCCGTCAAGATCGTCCGCGAGGAGATCTCGGCGTTCCTCGGCGGTGTCGGCACGGCGGAGGAATGTGCCGGAAAGATCCAGTCCCGGGCGTCGATCTACCTCGCGGAGCAGCATTGATCCCGCCGGTTTTTTGCAGGATGACCGCGCGTTTCCGTCAAAATGTTCATATCATGACGTATATTCGCCCGAATGTGTCGTTTCGGTGACCAAATTTCATCCTCCATGAAAATATCTTGAATTTAATCTTGACTTCCGAGCGATTTCTTGCTATAATACATTGTAATGCAATACGTTTTTTCCTTTTTCCCGTGAGGATTCGGAAAAGCCGTATTCATTCCGTTCTGAAGGCGCGTCAATGTGCGGATGCGCCGTCGGATATCTTCACCGGCTCGGACCGTCCATGCCGTTCTTCGCGGAACGCGGACGGAAACCGGACGGCCAAAAATTTTACGGAGGATGAAAAAACCATGAAACTGCACAGTAGAATAATCAGCTTCGTGCTGGCTGTTCTCATGCTCTCCGCGCTGGCGCTCACCGGATGCGGAAGCTCCAAGCCCGCCGGGCAGGTCATCATCGGTACCAGCACCGAAGCAAGCGGCGACTGGTCCCATGCTGCGTTCGGCTCCAACAATGCGACGGACAGCTCCGTTCTGACGCTGACCGACGACTGCGCAACCATTGCTTCCAACCAGAACGGCGACTACGTTCTCAACGATTCCGTCGTCGCGAAGAACGGCTACACCAGAACCGAAGATGCGGACGGCAACGTCACCTACACCTTCAAGATCAAGGAAGGCCTCGTGTTCAACAACGGCGACCCGATCAAGGCCGAGAACTTCCTCGCGTGGTCTCTCTTCGCTCTCTCCAAGGCCGGCGCCGATATGGGCACCACCACTGCCGGATACAACTCCATCCCCGGCGGCGACAAGTACAGAGCGGGCGAATCCAACATTCTGCCCGGTCTCCGTCTCCTCGGCGAGTATGAGTTCTCCATGACTCAGCTCAAGACCGGTTACGACGGCAACACCTACCTGCCCTACTACTACGACCTCGCGTATGCTTCTGCCCGCGCTGTGAACCTCACCTACTGGTTCGGCGAAGGCTGGCATGTCAAGGATGACGGCGAAGGCGCTTACCTCGTCAACGACAACGGTCTCGAGTTCACGATGGACAACATCGCCGATACCTTCACCGCTGCCCAGTACGCCACCTCCGACCGCGTCACCGCCGGCCCGTACAACCTTGTCAACTTCGACAAGAGCGCGAATGAAATCACCCTCGAAGTCAACCCGAACTACTGCGGCAACTTCGAAGGCCAGAAGCCCGGCATCCAGAAGGTCATCATCGTGAAGACCGAAGATGACACCGTCATCGACAGCATCGCCACCGGCCGCATCCAGACCTACTCCGGTATCGGCGACGGCGACCAGATCAATGCGATCTACGACCTCATGGACAACGGTACCATCGATTCCAAGTTCTGCGAATACGACAGAGCCGG
>JAEEGL010600348.1_pt1 | contig 10356 bp, 9 predicted proteins | sample 9134231 | NCBI WGS metagenome assembly JAEEGL01 (sample SAMN16246548, study PRJNA631951) | gut metagenome | biome: gut microbiome; feature: rumen; material: fiber-attached | host: Bos | place: Iran: Karaj | collected 2018-10
TCCGATAAGTCCCAGAGGAACTATTATCCCGGCGGCCGCAATGGCAAGGGGGTTGAGAAGCAGGCTCAGGAGAGTAAAGTTCGAATAATGGAAAGCGCACAGCGGCGCGGTGCCGCAGAAGGCCGCAAGGCCGGGAGTCAGATATTTGCCCGCTCTGTAAACAGTTTCGCTTTTCATTTTGTCTGCCAGCATGGCGCTCTTCTGAAGCATCCACGGATAAAGAGCGGCCATGGTATATGCGGCTGAAAAGCTCAGCTGCATCCCGCTGTCGTAGATCAGGTAGGGGTTTGCCGCTATCATGGCAGACGCGGTAAAAGTGACCGCAGAGAGACTGTCGTAGCGGCGGTCCGTATGAAAGGCAAGTATTTTAAGGACCGTCATTAAGGACGCCCTCAGGACGGAAACGGAAAAGCCGGAAAGGGCTGCGTAGACGAAAAGAATAAATACGCTCGCCGTATCGACTCCCAGGCCTTTTCTCTTTCTGAAAAGCAGTCTTACGAGGTCGTAGGTCATGTTTACGTGAAGTCCTGATACGGCCAGTATGTGGGCTATACCGTTGCTCCGGAAGGATTCGTAGAAATCCTCGTCCATATACGAGGTGTCTCCGAAGAGTATGCCCGTGATCATTCCGAAAGTCCCGGCTTGTGCATATTTTTCCGCATAGTCGTAAAAGCCGGCTTTGAGACAGCTTACGGCGTGCCTTAAAGGAAAAACCGTTTCATAGGCTTTGAATTTGTATATGTTCGTGTCGCAAATGGAATAAATGCCTTTGCCCCGGAGATATCTTCTGTAGTCGAAGCATTTCGGGTTTCTTCTGCCCGTGGGAAGCGATATGCTCCCCGATACACTGACCCTTCTCCCCACACAGTCATAGACGCTGTGCCGGCTTTCATCTCCGCTGCGCTTTACTCTGACGAGGACTTTCTCTTTTCCCGTTTTTACTGTGAATACGGTCGCGTAGTCCTTAACGTCCACAGAGCAGACTACTCCTTCAAAACGCACGACCTTTCCGCTTTCGGCGGCAAAGGCACCGGAGGGCGGCGCCATAAGACAGGTCCTGACGAGCGCAAGAAATAGGACGGATATGAGCAATAAAAAAACGGGTCTTCTGATATCATTTCTCCGGCCCGTTGAAGTCAGTATATATCAAATGTAAAATATTGTCAATTATTTAAGACCTTTAAGGACCATCAGCGAGTTGATGAACCTGGCGACCATTCTCACGTCTTCGAGATAGAAGCGCCTTATTATATCCTCCTGATAGAAGGTGACGAAACGTTTTTCGTACTCTCCGGAAACTCCGGGTATGGCGTGAAGAGGTATGTCGAGAGTCTCTTCGTCGTCTTTGTAGTGCATGCCTTCGCTGTCCAAAGTGAGAATTCCTTCTCCGGCTTCCGTGAAACTGTCCTCGCTCCCTATATGCATTACGGTTTTGCTTACCCTGGAGCTGAAGGATGCTCCTGGAGCCGACCAGTATCCGTGCTCGTAGTCCAGCTGGGTTTTGTTCCATGCAGCGATATTGTCGGGAAGTTCTTTGTTCTCTGAAATAAAGAACATTTCTCTTGAAATGTCTATGCTCATACCGCATTCGGAGCAGGATATCTTTCTTCCGTCGCTGCCTATCGTGTACATTGCGCCGCAGCTTGGGCATCTGTAAAACAGATTCGTCACGTTACGCATATACGGCTTTGATTTTGAACCGTATTTGTGTCCCGTTCCCCTTAGGCTTTCGCTTTCGTTGTAGGAAATAGCTAAGGAGAGTTTCTCCATGATCTCATCGCTTGTGAGAGTCTTGACGTCTTCTTCGTTGAAAAGGGCTTTCAGTTCGCCTGAGATCTTTCCTCTGACTATGCCTTTCGCCAGATATGGAGGCTTTACGAAGTAGGTCCCGTGGGGGATGAGCACCGCTACGGGAACTCCGAGCTTTTTGATCAGTTTTGCAGTGGAGGGATCGATGGGATTCTGGGTCGTATCCAGGGATACGCGTCCTTCGGGCATCATGCCCAGGATCAGGCCGGACTTTACGGTGCGTATCATTTCCATAATAGCCCTGATATCGGGAGTGAACTGTTTTTTAGGTATGACGTGAAGAGCTCTCAGACCCCATCCCCTGAAGCCCGAATAGAGCTGCTGCGCAGCAACGACGAATCTTGCGTATCTGGGGAAACATGCAAACTGGAGCACTATGGCGTCGACCACCGAGGGGTGGGCACTGAAGATCACGAAGCTGTTCTTCGATTTTTTCCATTTCTTCACTTCGTCTTCGATATCGAGTCTGAAGCCCAGGACCAATTTCGCGGCTATCCAAAGGACGACTGCGAGGAAGTAGTAAAGAAGTCTGGAACCGAAACTGATTTTAACTGAAGATTTTTCTTTCATATCCGTATTATATCACGAAGTTGAAAGTCGGAGCAAAGGCGATGAAGAAAAGGGCAAGAAAAAACCGTTCCCTTTCGAAAGGGAACGGCCGGGTATATACGATGTCTCAGCTCAGGTATCTGAATACTCCCTTTACCTTGCCGACTATTTTGCAATCCTTTACTATGATGGGATCCATTTCCGGGTTTCTGGGCTGCAGCCTTATATGTCCGTTTTCTCTGTAGAAGGCTTTGACCGTTGCTTCCGCTTCCATATCTTCGACCATGGCTACCACTATGTCTCCGTTCTCAGCGGTGCTCTGTTCTTCTACGAGTACGTAGTCCCCGTTGAGTATGCCTGCTTCGATCATTGAATTGCCGTGGACCGTCAGCATAAAGGTATTGCCTCTTCCGAGCTGTCCCGCGGGGAGGGGGAAGTATCCCTCGATGTTCTGCTCCGCCAGGATGGGTTCGCCTGCCGCAACTCTTCCCACGATGGGCACTTCGGTTACTTCCTCGTGAAGCTCAGCCTGATCGCTTTCGATTCCGTATCTGTGTCTTCCGGATTCCTGCCTGATATAGCCTTCCTGCCTGAGAGTCTCCATCGATTTGTGCACCGTTGAGGTGGATTTGATCCCGAGAGCCGCGCAGACGTCTCTGGTCGTGGGAGGATATCCTCTCTCCTTGGTGTGCTGGGTTATATATTCAAGTATAGCTTTTTCTCTTTCCTTAAGTTCTGCCATGGCGGGCCTCCTATATTTCTGCATATATATTAGCATATGAACAATCGTTTGTAAACAAATGTTTTTATATACAAGCTGAAAAAAATATGGTAATCTATAACCCTAGGTATTGGAGAAAGAGGTTTTTATGAAAAAAAGATCAAAATCACTCAAGATAATCGCGGCGCTTCTGGCCCTTCTTATGGTCCTTTCGCTTTTTGCCTGCGGCAAAAAGGAAGAACCGAAACCCCCTGAGGATAAGGAAGCCGAGAATGTCGATACTTCGCCCACGGTCACCATTAGCCTGAACAAAATACTCGAGTTCGCCAGCAGTTCCTGGACCTTCGCGGAGTTCATACAGAAAATATTCCCCGATTACGTTGCGTACATGGTCGACGACGAGGTCATTTCCGCCGTGGAGAAAAAACCCGACGTACCGCCTCTTGTCTACGATATGAGCAAGATAACGAAAGATACCAACGGCTTCAGATACTACAACGTCGGAAGCGGCAGCAAGCAGTCCTGGAAGGGCATAGACGTTTCCGAACACCAGGGAGAAATAGACTGGAAGATGGTCGCCGACAGCGGGATAGAATTCGTGTTCGTCCGCCTCGGATACAGAGGCTACGAGACGGGCAAGTTCGTCAAGGATAAGAACTTCGACGACAACGTCAAGGGCGCCATTGAAAACGGAATAGGAGTAGGAGTATACTTCGTACCCCAGGCGGTCACCGTCGACGAGGCCAAGGAAGAAGCCGACTTCGTGATAGAGAATATAAAGGAATACGACATAAACTGGCCTGTTGTCTACGACGTGGAGCCCAGCAGCTCCGGCAAGGGCCGTGCGGACAGCCTTTCCACCCAGCAGTATACGGATCAGATAAAGGCATTCTGTGACAGGATTCAGGAAGCGGGATACAAGCCCATGGTCTACAGTAACACCAAGTGGTTCGTAAGCAAGATGGATCTGTCAAAGCTTTCCGGCATAGATCTGTGGTATGCGTACTACGGGAAGGGCTTCTACTTCCCTTACGACTTCAAGGTATGGCAGTTCAGCAATACCGGCAGCGTAAACGGTATAAAGGGGAACGTGGATCAGAATATCTCCTTCGTGAACTACGGGGCGCAGTAACGCATATATAGCTGTAAATAATTGAAAAAAGCCGCTTGACAATACGGGCGGCTTTTTGTATACTACACAGGCAAACAAGCAGAAGTTACCGCTTCTCGCCTTGGCAGCAGGGGCTGCCGGGCTGATAAAACAACTCTTTTTAAGAGGTGGTTTAATTTAGCGGAGCTTGTGCTGCCGCTTTTTTCTTTTTTACGGGAGGATAAAACCATTAGCAGCAAGGAAGCATTAGTCAACGAGCAGATACGCGCCAAGGAGGTGCGTCTGATCGACGCTGAGGGCAATCAGGTCGGCATAGTCAGCATTCAGGAAGCTATGGAAGCAGCTCACGAAGCCGGTCTCGACCTCATCAACATTTCTCCGAACGCCGCTCCGCCGGTATGCAGGATAGCCGATTACGGCAAATACCGCTACGACCAGCAGAAGAGGCAGAAGGAGGCAAAAAAGAAGCAGTCCACCATGGAAGTAAAGGAAATGCGTCTCGGCATCTTTACCGAAGAGCACGACCTGGAAACCAAGGCCAAGCTTGTCTCCAAGTTTCTTGAAGGCGGAGACAAGGTTAAGGTGTCCATGAGATTCCGCGGCAGAGAGATGGGCTACACTTCGAAGGGCGAGGAAACCATGATCACGTTCGCTGAGATGGTATCCGAATTCGGCAAGATCGAGAAGAAGCCCGTGCTGGAAGGACGCAACATGTCCATGGTCATCGCACCCATGACCGCAAAGGAAAAGGAAAAAGCAGCAAAGGCTGCAAAGGAAGCTGCCAAGGCAGCGGATACAGCCGCGCAAGTTGAGCAATAAAATATATAAAGGAAGGTATCATCATGGCAAAAGGCGCAAAGATGAAGTCCCACAGAGGGGCAATGAAAAGATTCAAGCTTACCGGTACCGGTAAGGTGAAGAGAAACAAGGCATACAAGAGCCACAGAACGGCTCAGAAGACACCTAAGAGAAAGATGAACCTGCGTCAGGCTACATACCTGACTTCCGCAGATCACAAGAGAATCAAAAGTGTACTGATTGGAAAGTAGGAGGTAGAAGACAATGGCAAGAGTAAAAGGTGGAGTAAACGCCAAGAAGAGACATAAGAAAGTATTAAAGGCTGCAAAGGGCTTCTACGGTGCAAAGCACCGCACATTCAAGGCAGCCAACCCTGCAGTTATGAGAGCTATGAGAAGCGCTCAGATGGGCCGCAAGCTCAGAAAGAGAGAGTTCAGAAGACTCTGGATCGCAAGGATCAACGCAGCTGCAAGACTCAACGGACTTTCCTACAGCAAGCTCATGAACGGACTCAAGAAGGCGGGAGTTGAAATCAACAGAAAGATGCTTTCCGAGATCGCCATCCATGATGCGGCAGGATTCACAACACTTTGTGAAACCGCAAAGAAGGCCCTGTAATACAGGAGAAGCTATATATCCGGATTCCCTTACGGGAGTCCGGTTTTTTTGTGCGCTTTCGGGATTTCATTAAAGGAATAAGGGGCTTTTTTCTGTCAAATTTGTTGTTTTAGATTGAGTATATTATTGTATAATGGTAACGGAGAAAGGGGCGGAGTCCCTTTAAGGATCAACTATCATTCTGATTTCGGAAAGGAGGAAGAATGGGTCTTATCACAGAATACAAATGCCCGGGATGCGGAGCTCCTCTGGCCTTTGACGCAGCCAGCGGCAGGGTGACCTGCGAACACTGCGGAAACTCGTATTCCGTTGCGGACGTGGTGGCTTCCAAGAAGCCGGAAACCACGGCGGAAGAGTTCGACTGGGGCAACTACAAGGCGGGTCTTTCGACGGAGGTCCTGGACAATACGGTCGTATATCAGTGCCAGTCCTGCGGAGCCGTCCTCGAGACGGACGTGAACACCGTGGCCAAAAGCTGTCCATACTGTGACAACAACGTGGTGCTGACGAGCAGAGTATCCGCCGGACTTAAGCCCAACGCCGTCGTTCCCTTCGAGATCGACAAACAGCAGCTAAAGGAAATAGTCCACGAATTCTACAAAGGCAAGAAACTGCTTCCGAGGAACTATTTCAGCGACAGCTACATAGACGGGATACTGGGAGTATACATTCCTTTCTGGCTCTTTGACTGCACCGTTGAAGGCGAGGTCGATTTCAGGGCGGAAACGGTAGAAAGGCACGAGAGCTCAAGAGAAACCATCATAACCACAAGAGAGTACCTCTTAAGGCGTGACGGTTCAATGAACTTCAAAAACGTTCCGGTCGACGCGAGCACCAAGATGGACGACGACTTCATGGATTCCATAGAACCCTACGATTTTTCGAAGATGGTTCCCTTCAGTGAAGCGTATCTGCCGGGATTCGTGGCGGACAGATTCGATTCCGACCCGGATCAGGAACTTCCGAGAGTCAACAGAAGAGTGCTGAGCAGCACTCTGGCGGGACTTGAATCCACCGTAGCCGGGTACTCTTCGGTAGTACAGGATTCCAATACCCTGAGGCTTAAGGATCCGAGAGTGAAATACGTCTTCCTTCCGGCCTATATCATCAACTGTAAATACGGCGGGAAGAAATACCAGTACGCAGTGAACGGTCAGACCGGAAAGATAGTCGGAGAACTTCCTTCGAGCAAAGCTCTTGCCGGAGCGGCCTTCTTCAAGGCCTTTGCCATAGCTCTTGCGGCTTTTATAGCCCTGTTCCAGTTCATAGGTTAGGAGGTATGCAGATATGAAAAGAAGACTTCTAAACATACTGCTGGTCCTCATCCTGGTACTGGCCTTCGCAAGCCCCGTGTTTGCGTCGAATCTCAACAATCCGTCTCTGCACAGGGTCGCTGACTACGGAGACATGTTCACGGACTCCGAGGAAAAGATCCTCGAGGAAGAACTTTACAAGCTGATAAATAAATACGACTACGATTTCCTTATCATGACGGCCGAAGACCACGGCAACTATGCAAGCGACGAGGAATTCATAGAGGCGGTCTGGGACTACAACAAATTCGGAGTAGGTTCCGATTCCAGAGGCTGGGCCATATTCGTCTGTCTCGACTGCAGAAGCTGGATACACGACTCCTGCGGTGCGGCAAACGACTATCTGACCTACGACACGGTCAACATCATAGACGACTTCATGGAAGGGGATATGGTGTCGGGCAATTACTTCAACGCCATGATGTCCGCAATATCGGAGCTGGATTCGCTCTTCAGTATGGGCGCCGAGAAGTACGTCGAAAACACCTACAGTCCCATAGTGGATCCTCCGGGACCCACTCCCGCGCCTACGCCCCATACTTTCTGGGATAAACTCAGAAACGGCGGTATCAGCGGGGTGATAATGGGAATAGTCGCGGGCCTTGCAAGCCTCGGAAGCGCGAAGAAGAGCATGCAGACCGTCTCAAGAGCCACGTCAGCCGGCGCATATATGCAGCCGGGAAGCTTCAACGTCAGAAGGGCCGACGACATACTCCTGAGAATGCACACTCAAAGGATAGAAAAGGATCAGTCGCCTCCTCACAGCAGCGGAGGAGCCCATCACAGCGGAGGTTCGAGCTACAGCGCTCCCCACGTAAGCTCCGGCGGCAACGTCCATTCCAGCGGCGGCGGAAGGCATTTCTAAATATGGTTTTTTTACACGATTTCGTGTAGAATATATATCAGTTACAGTTTTGGTTATAATTCAGTAAATCTGAAAGGAGAAATAAAATGGGTTTAATTCATGCAGCAATCGGAGCAGCCACAGGCGTACTCTCAGATCAGTGGAAAGAGTATTTCTATTGTGACTCTTTATCAGCAGACATTCTTGTTGCAAAAGGACAGAAGAGAACGTCGCTCAAATCCAGCAACTACGGAGTGGACAACATCATCACTAACGGATCCCTCATCACGGTTGCGGACGGACAGTGCGTACTCATCGTAGACAACGGCAAGGTCGTTGATTTCTGCGCGGAGCCCGGCGAATACAAATATGACGCTTCGACAGAGCCTTCACTCTTCGACGGAGGAAAGCTCGCCGACAACATCAGAAAAGTATTCGAGAACATGGGCAAGCGTTTCACCTTCGGAGGAGAAGCTCCCAAGGATCAGAGAATCTACTACTTCAACACCAAGGAACTCCCGGGAAGCAAGTACGGCACGGCAAATCCGGTTCCCTTCAGAGTAGTTGATCCCAGAGCAAACATCGACATCGACGTATCAGTAAAGTGCTTCGGAGAGTACAGCATCAGGCTTACCAACCCGATCCTCTTCTACACCAACGTATGCGGCAACGTAGCAAGCGTATACAGAAAGAGCGAACTCGACGCACAGATGAAGTCCGAGTTCCTCACGGCTCTTCAGCCGGCATTCGCAAAGATCTCCGCAATGCAGATCCGTTACAGCGAGCTTCCGGCTCACACCGTCGAACTTGCAAACGCTATGAACGAGCAGCTCTCATCCAAGTGGAGAGATCTCCGCGGTATCGAGATCGTATCCTGCGGCGTCAACTCCATAGTAGCTGACGAAAAGGACGAAGAAATGCTCAAGTCCCTCCAGAGAGCGGCAGCTCTCAAGGATCCGGAACTGGGCAAGGGATATCTTGCAGGCCAGTTCGGACAGGCGGCAGTCGACGCAGCCAACAATGAAGGCGGCGAAGGCGTCCTCGGAGTAGGCATCGTCAACAACGTTGCATCCGGAGTAGCGGGCATCTACGGCGGCGGACAGGCAGCCGGAGACGACATGGCAAGCTTCAAGGCAAAAGTCGAAAAGCTCACCATCATGAAGGAAGCGGGACTCCTCACAGAGGAAGATTTCGCAGCGATGAAGAAAGAACTTCTCGCAAGCATCCTCTAAAAGAAAGCGAAGCTTCAGGGCCTCTTTAAGAGGCCCTTTTTAGTTGCCTTAACCCTTCGCCGAATATATAATTTAAAGAAAGGGGAAAGGTGGTAAACATGGCTAAAAGAAAATCTGTTTTCGTCTGTCAGGAATGCGGATACGAAAGTCCCAAGTGGATGGGTCAGTGCATATGCGGGGCGTGGAACAGCTTTGTTGAAGAAGTTGTAAGAGAAGAGCCGAAGAGCATATCTTCTGCTGTCAAAAAGACGGGCTATCAGCAGCCCGCTCCGGTAAGTTCGGTTTCGGCGAGTTCCGGAAGAAGAATAGATACGGGTATAAAGGAACTAAACAGGGTCCTCGGAGGAGGCATAGTCGAAGGTTCTCTGACCCTTATTTCCGGGGAACCGGGAATAGGAAAGTCTACTATCATAACCCAGGCTGCGGCTCATATATCGCAGACTGAGGGACCTGTGCTTTACGTGTCCGGTGAGGAAAGCTCCCAGCAGATAAAGCTGAGAGCTGACAGAGTGTGCAAAGGCAGTCTTGACAATCTCTATTTGCTGCCCGAAACGGATCTCGACAGAGTGGAGGAAGCCGTTGAAAAACTGGATCCTTCCTTCCTCATAATCGACTCCATTCAGACGATGTATACCGAAGCCCTAGACGCTGCTCCCGGCAGCGTATCGCAGGTCAGAGCCTGCGGAAACGCTCTCATGTCCATAGGAAAGGGAAGGAACATCCCCGTGTTCATAGTCGCCCATGTGACCAAGACGGGTGAGCTTGCGGGTCCTAAGATAGTCGAGCACATGGTCGACACCGTCCTTCAGTTCAGCGGCGAAAGAAGCCAGGACCTGAGGATACTCAGGTGCCTTAAAAACCGTTTCGGAACTACCTCCGAGATCGGAGCATTCGAAATGAGAGAGGAAGGGCTCGTTGAAATAGACAATCTGTCAGGAAGCTTTCTGGAGGGGCTCGAGGACGGTTCCTGCGGCGCCGTGGCAACTGCCGTATACGAAGGTACCAGGCCTCTTCTTCTCGAGGTGCAGGCCCTTACGAGCACGACCAACGTGGGCTTTGCGAGAAGGACGGCTCTTGGCATAGAGAACCAGAGGCTTGCCATGATCATTGCGGTCCTCGAGAAAAAGGCGGGGCTCACCCTAATAAACAGGGACGTATACGTGAATATAGTCGGAGGCCTTCATCCGGAAGGCACCTCCACGGATCTTGCGGTGGCGCTCGCCGTGTGGTCCGACGAAAAGTCTGTGTCTATACCCTCCGATACACTGGTGATAGGAGAGATTGGTCTTACGGGAGACCTTCGTCCCGTTCAGGGCGCGGAAAAACTCGTTTCCGAAGCGGCGAGAATGGGATTTAAAAGA
>JAEEGL012102744.1_pt1 | contig 10356 bp, 4 predicted proteins | sample 9134231 | NCBI WGS metagenome assembly JAEEGL01 (sample SAMN16246548, study PRJNA631951) | gut metagenome | biome: gut microbiome; feature: rumen; material: fiber-attached | host: Bos | place: Iran: Karaj | collected 2018-10
CCCAAACCACCTAAAATAATTATTTTAGTGTCGTTTGTTTTTTTAATCATATATTTTATATACTCCTTTCTTTTTTGATTTAAAGAACTAACTATGAAATTATACTATGAAATAGTGTATTTGTCTATATTTTTACAAAAATAAAAGATAGATTGATATCTATCCTTCATTGTTATCATTGTTTGGTTCTTCAGGTGTTGTGTTTCCTCCGCCATTGTTGTCATTCCCACCACTTGGCTCAGTTCCACCACCATTGTTGTCATTATTATTTCCTGTATTGTCATTTTGATTATTATCGTTATTATTGTTGTCTGTATTATTATTATCATTTTGGTTGTTATCGTTGTTATTATCTGTTTGGTTATTAGAATCATTATCATTATTATTGTCATTATTATTGTCATTATTATTATTTGTATTATTTGTGTTATTTTGAGCAACTTTAACTGTAACAGTACCATTTTTTATTAAGTCAATTCTTTTACTTTCAGGATAATCTTGTGAAATAATAGTATCATTTGCTTTTCCACTATTTTTTACATATTTAACATTAAGTTTTAGTCCTTTACTTCTTGCCCATGATTCTGCTTCAGATAATTTCATTCCAACTAGACTTTTAAGAAGTGGATAAGTAGTAGTTCCACCATATCCTTCTCCAATAACTTTAGTTTTGTAATCTTCACCATAAGTATATGAAAATTCTGTAATTAATTCATGCTTTTTACCATTTAAATTATCTTGCATTGCTTGTTTTACAGCATTTAAGCTACCTTCATTTAAGATATAGTTCCAAAGTACTAAATTACTTCTTTCATCATATATCATTTGTCCAGTACCATCTAAGAATAATTTTTGAATTGATATTACTTTATCACTTGCAGATGATATTAATATATCTTTTGCTATATTGTAGAATGAGAACATTGTTTTTTCACTCATATTTGTATCCAAATTCTTAGATATTACTTTTAATAATTTTTGTAAGTCATCTAGGCTCTTGAAACTTTTCATTTTGTTTAATATAGCTTCAATAACTTGTTGTTGATGTTCTGATCTTTTGAAGTCACTTCTTTCTCCTTGAGTCCATCTTTTTGTACAATATTGTGTATAATTCTTTCTGTTTCTAGCATATGCTAAGGCTTGTTCACCATTTAATTTTCTATGTCCTTTTCTAACATATACTGTGTGGCTTCCAAATCTTCTTTTACTATCTTGTTCACATATATCATATTCAACATCAACTTCTATTCTACCAAGAGTATTAACTAAATCAACAACTCCAGTAAAGTTTATCTTCATATAGTAGTCAATTTTAATATCTAAGAAGTTATGTATTGTATTAATAACAAAATTTGTTCATTGAGCAGCAGAGTGGGTAATTTTATTTTCTATGTTATTCATACATGTTATTGGTACGTAACTATCTCTTGGAATACTTAACATTGTAGCATTCATTGTAGATGGATTGAATGTAACTAATATTAATGAATCTCCATTAAATGAATCTGCATTTTGTAGTCCATTTACGGTTGAATCTATACCTATTAATAAAATAGTAAATGGTTCAGTTAAGTCTTTAGAACTTCCGCTTAAATGAACTTCTTCTTTTGTAACTTCTTTTTGTGCAGTATCTACTGCTACTAATTTTTCTCCAATATCTTCAAATTCTTCACGGTTTCCATATACATCAACAAAGTTTGTAGGTAAGAACGCAAAGTCTATTTTTTTATCATATAAGTCAAGTATCATTTTACTATCGCTATCATAATCAACAATTGTATTATTTTTAGATATTGAATATTTATCTATAATTTCTTTTGATAGATTTTGAATATCTCCATCTGAACTAAGTCCAATTTTCTTTCCTTTTAATTCATTTAAGTTAACATTTGCATTTTCTTTTAAAGATACTAAACTTGTAGAATATACTACAGATTTATTAATGTCAGTAAAGAATGAATGCAAGTAAGAATAAACTCTATTTAAGTTGAATCCTAAGAATACAAATATTATAGAGAATAATATTAAGAAAGTAGAGAAGATATATCTTTTTTTCTTCTTTTTCTTTCCAAAAAATAATTTCCAAAGTACAAATAAATCTAAAATAACTATTATTCCCATTATTGTATATCTTAATAAATGTTCTATTTTATCAAATAAAGAAATACTATGAATTAAGTATACTGATGTAATTATAAATATTATTGCAAATATACTGCTATAATGGATTTTAACTTTTTTCTTCATAAATCATCCTCCAACAAAAAAGAAGATTATTTCTTTTTCTTTTTCACTTTAATAGAAATATCTTCTTCTATTTTATCATCTTTTTTCTTTTTTTTCTCTATTTCTTTAACAACTTTTTCATTTTTTTCTTTATTTTTCTCTTCATCAATCTTATTTTCTTCTATTTTTTCTTCATTTAGTTTCTTTTCTTCTAATTTTTTTTCATGAAGTATTTTTTCCTTTAAGGCTTTTTCATATTTTCTTTTTTTCTTTTTATTATTTAGATTCGAAATAAGAATTGATGAATATGTAATGATTAAGAATATACCTAGTCCAATTATTATATACCCATATGTTTTATTAGTATTTTCTAATTCATCTATCTTTTCTTTAGAATTATCATGATAAATTTGAATTGTTTCTTCTTTTTTATCATATTGATATATATTTGTTTTTCCAGTTTTTATGTTCTTTGCAGTGAATAAATAGTAATCATCATTATTTTCTTGTTTGTAAGCTTCTATTTCATCTTCTCCAATTGTTATAGTTGTTTTTTCATATCCTTTAGGGATTTCAATAGAGTTATCTAATGTAACTATTAATGAACTAAATTTAAATTCAGTGTATAGTTCAAATGAGTTATCTTTGTATGTATATAATTCAATATTACTTTTATCATCTTTTAATCCAACTAGAATAGTATCTGTTGTTTCATTTTTAAAAGCTGGTACATCAATATCATTTATCTTAATGGTAGTTTCTATATAATTATCATTTGGTTTCTTAATAAGATTACTTTTTCTAACAACATTGTATTTGTTTCCATTTACTTCAACGATAATTGGCGTCAATTCTTTTCTTGTAACATTAATTGTGTATGTTTTAGTACTACCATTTTGAGCAGTTACTTTGATAGTTATTTTATTATCTCCTTCTTCTAATTTATATTTTTTAAATCCTTCAACATAACTTCTTGAATCTTCTTTAGATCCAGATACTTCAATTGATGTAATATCGTTTTCTACTTCAGCTTTATAAGAAGTAGTATTTTTATTGAATTGAGGAGATAGAGTTCCTTTACTTATTGTTAATTTTGATAAGTTATTATTTTTACTATAACTTGCTTCTATTTCAGCTTGTGTTTTTATATTTATTGTTCTTGATGTACTTTTACTTCCAGATAGATTTCCTCCATCAAAATCAAGAGCTTCGTTAATAATTATTGTAACTTTTGCGTCTCCTTTAGCCTTAGCTCTAAATTTAAAAGTAATTGTTGTAGATTTCTCAGAACCACTAAAATTATATAAAGCATTATTTTGAGTACCACTTGTTAATGTTAATTTACTTGAATCATAACTCATTGAGTAATTAATGTAACCTAAAGCTTTTGTACTAGATACTTTAAATGTTACTGTAACTGTATTGCCAACAACTGTACTACTTGTGCTTAAACTACCACTAATGCTCATACTTGCTGCATATACATTATGAAAAACAAAAAAGGATGATAGAAAAGCTATTAACATTAATAATAAGTGTTTAACTTTTTTCATATCATCCCTCCATTAGTTTTGACTAATAATGATTATCTTTAATATATGTTTTTGCATATTCAATAAATCGATTCCAGTTACTTTACCATCTTTATTAGTATCAGCGGCTTTTAGGTATGCACCTTTTAATTTAGTTTTACCTAATATTTGCTTTTGTGTATTTAATAAGTCAATTCCAGTTACTTTACCATCACCACTTACGTCACCATATATAACAACTAGTAATGTTTTAGATGTTCCATCACTTGAAATTGTTACTTTGTCACCAGTAACTACAGTTCCTGATGCTTTTGTTTTATTGTTTTTATCATAAACGTTTATAGTTACAGTAGGATAGTTTTTAGTGAATTTTTTTGTTAATGTACTTACACTTGTACCAAAAGTAACTTTAGTTAAATAATCAGATTTATAATTATATCCGGATGCTTTTAATACATCATCTATTTTAATAGTAGGTGTATTTGTATTTTGATTATTAGTATTTGTCTCTGTGTTAGTGTTTGTATTAGTATTTTCTGGTGTAGTATTATTTGTATTATCTGTTACAGCTGGTGTTGGAGTTTGCTCATTTGTTGTATTATTATTTGTTTCTTCTGGTTTCTTTGCTCTTTTAATAGTTAATGTATATGTTTTTGTACTACCATTTTGAGCAGTTACTACAACTTTTAACGTTGTTGTATCACCAGTTAAATTCTTTGTTCCAGTTCCATTTATTTTGGCATTTGAATTGATTGCTGTAGCATCAATTTTAACTGTTTCTGAATAAGGAACATTTACAGTATATTTTAATGTATCATTATCAAAGTTTGTTACTACTGAACCATTTACTTTTAATGTCTTTAACCAGTTATTAGGATTTCCTAATTTAGGTAAAGATGTACTTGATGGAATTCCAGAATAAATTGGAATTGCAAATACAAAGTCTTTTTCAATTAATCCATTATTATTATAAGCATTGTATGTTGATATTGCTGGAGATACTAGAGCAGATATATTTGTTGTATATTGGTGCCAAGTACCTTTAGTTGCAGTTGATGCTAAATTAAACTTTTGAAAATATGAAGTATATTGTCCACAGTTAACATAGTATTCAGATATTATTACTGAACCATTAACTATAGCTTTCTTTTGTGTATTCCATCCAGCACTTTTTGCATATTGTAGTGATTTCAATTTTGGATCTTTTGATGAAGATGCTCCTATATTAAAGAAGTTATAATATCCATTATAGTTTACTCCATCACTTAATACTCCTGCTTTACCATTTGTACAAATATTAGTATTAGATGTACCAACTTCTTGTTTAACAAGAGCTGCTAAATATACTGGTGAAACTTTACTTTTACTAGCAGCAGTTATAAAGTGAGATGCATATTGTTTTAAAAAGTCTGATGATAAAGTAGTTTTAACAACATTTAATGTTTGATAACTAGGATAATAGAATAATTCTTCAAACATAAATATTTTCTTTTCATCTAAAAAGTTTCTTGGATCTAAATAATATGCTATTGTTTGTCTATTTGCTTGAAACCAATATGTTCCATCATGAGCTTTAAATTTATCTTTATCATGATTGTAATCTGCTTCTGCTACTGATAAATATCCTTCATAACCACTAGCAGCAAGTGAAGTATTAACATTTAATAAACTTGTTCCTGATGTATCTTGTGAATTTAAAGAATCTGTCCAATTATATCTTGCTTTAACACCTTTAAATATCCAAGTTGGGTGTAATTTATGTAATGCACGTAGTTTTACTTTATATGATTCAGGGAATCCTTGACTAGTAAGATATGCGTCAAACTCTTCATCGGTCATTTTTGCCATTTGTTCACCTTGAGGAGTAACCGTAGTATCTTCACTAATTTCTGTTGTTGTTATATTTTTTAAATAAGTTGAACATACATATCCTTCTACATTTGTGCTTGATAATATTTTTACCCATTTGTCAGCACATCCATTTCCACTATCAGCATCTGCTAAAATAGTTACTATTGATTTATATGTAGCAGAACCAACTTGAGAGTAGTTAGTCCCTGGGCCACTTCTTATTCGTAAATTACTTTCTGCAGTAACCTCTCCAGTTTTCACTGTCTTAGCTCCAACAGCAACTGGAATAAAGGCAATTATGAACAATATTAAAGAATAAAATTTAATTCTATTTTTCATTTGAATCGCCTCCTCATACTTAACATAATTATACAACAAAAGGGAATGTAAAGTCCATAATAATGCTTTAAAACTAAGACTTTAAAGGAGAAAGTATACAGTTATTTACAGTAACCTAAATTTATGGAAAAAGTGCTAAAAAAATTATAATAATTATATTAGTGATTGCACTACAAATTAGTTTCTTTTTATGATAATATTACAATAGGTGATAGTATGGATTACAAAGAACATAATAAGAAGATAGAAATAAGAAACTTATTCTTAATTTTATTCGCAATGATAGGTATAGGAGTAACCATATATTATGCTTATCAAGAAGGCTTTTTTAATGAACCAATAACTACAAAATCCTTAATACTAGCTGAAGGTGATACTTTAAGACTTGATAGAAGTGGATACGCAATAGATGAAGAATTAGAGTTTGAAAGTGATGATGAAACAGTTATTGATGTAGACGGAGATGGAGAAGTAACTGCTTTAAGTGTAGGTAAAGCAAATGTAACATTAAAAAGTGAAAAAACATATAATACTATATTTGAAATAGAAGTTAAAAGTGAAGAAGATTCTGTTGAAGTTACAAAGGTAACACTTAGTAAGAATAAAATCAAAATGAAAAAAGGAGATAAATATACTCTTAATTATGAAATTGAACCTAAAACAGCTACTAATAAAAATATAACTTGGTATTCTACTAACGAAAGTGTAGTTATAGTTGAAAATGGTAAGATTACGGCTAAAAGAAAAGGGGAAGCAACAATAGTTGTTAGAACTGGAAATAATAAAGTAGCTAAAACTGAAGTTGTAGTAACTGATGATAGTAAAGTAAAAGAAGATGTTGACGTTAAGGGAATTGATTTGAATACTAATGAGGTATATTTATATGTCGATGGAACTGCTAATGTAGTTGCTACTATTATTCCAAATGATGCAACTAATAAGAACATAACATGGACTAGTCAAAACAAAAATATAGCGACTGTATCAAATAATGGAATAATAACAGGTAAAAAAGTTGGAACAACAACAGTGATGGTAAAAACTGATAATAATAAAAAAGCGTCTGTCAAAGTAAATGTAATAAATAGACCAGATATTAAAAAGGGAAATAAAAAAGTAGAAGTAAAAAGTATAGATTTAAATTTACAAAATGCAAATATATATGTGGACGATAAGATATCCATGGCAGCAACTGTGTATCCTAGTAGTGCAACTAATAAGAGAGTGACATGGTCAAGTAGTGATTCAAATGTTGCGAAAGTTGATAATAACGGAATGATTACAGGATTAGCAACAGGAACTGCAACTATTACAGCTAAGAGTAATAATGGTAAAACAGCAAAAGTAACTATTACAGTAATTAAAAAACTTGGTGGAGTAGTTAAAGAAACTAAAAATGTAGAAGAAGAAAGTATTGAATTGAATGTTAATGAAGGAAATGTATACGTTGGAGATAAATTAACTTTGTCAGCAACTATATATCCAAGTAATGCATCTAATAAGACAGTAACATGGACAAGTAGTAATTCAAGTGTTGCAACAGTTGATAAGAATGGATTGGTTGAAGGTCAATCATCTGGGACAGTTACTATAACTGCTAAAAGTAATAATGGAAAGACGGCAATAGCAAATATTACAGTAATAAAAAAATCAGAACCTAAACCTGAAGTATCAAAAATTAGTTTTAAGAATAGTCAAGAAGAGGTAACAGTTGGAGATAAGTTACAATTAGGGGTAACATATGAACCAACAAATGCAGTATTAGGAACAATGACATGGACAAGTACAGATTCAAATATTGCTACTGTAAGTGCAACAGGTCTTGTAACACCAAAGAAAGCAGGAACAGTGACAATAACAGCTAAGACAAATAATGGAAAAACTGCAAATATAAAAGTGGTAGTAAAAGAAAAAGTGGTTTTACCACCAGAAGTATCAAAAATTAGTTTTAAGAATAGTCAAGAAGAAGTAACAGTTGGAGATACGTTACAATTAGGGGTAACATATGAACCAACAAATGCGGTATTAGGAACAGTAACATGGACAAGTGAAGATTCAAATATTGCTTCTGTAAGTACAACAGGACTTGTACAAGGCAAAAAAGCAGGAATAGCGACAATAACAGCAAAGACAAATAATGGAAAAACTGCAAATATAAAAGTATTAGTAAAAGAAAAAGAGGTTTTACCACCAGAAGTATCAAAGATAAGTTTTAAAAATAGTCAAGAAGAAGTAACAATTGGAAATACATTACAATTGGGGGTAACATATGAACCAACAAATGCAGTATTGGGAACAGTAACATGGACAAGTACAGATTCAAATATCGCAACTGTAAGTAATTTAGGCGTAATAACACCAAAGAAAGCAGGAACAGTAACCATAACGACTAAGACAAGTAATGGAAAAACTGCTAGTGTAAAAGTAAGAGTATATGATAAAACAATTGAAGTTAATTCAATATCTTTAAATAAGACAAGTGCTAATATGTATGTTGGAGATACACTTCAATTATCATCAACAATATCACCAAGTAATGCTACAGATAAAGGAGTTGTTTGGTCTAGTAGTAATGAAAGAGTTGTAAAGGTTGATAATTCAGGAAAAGTAATTGCAATAGGTAAAGGATCAGCTGTAATATCAGTAACAACTGGGAACAATAAAACAGCTAATTGTACATTTACTATAAGTGAAAAAAAAGCAACTGTAACAAGTATAGTTTTAAATAAAACAAGTGAAACTATCAGTAATGCTGAATCTTTAACTCTTACTGCTACAGTAAATCCTTCTAATGCAGTGAATAAAAAAGTAACATGGACAAGTAGTAATCCATCTGTAGCTACAGTAGATAATAATGGAGTAGTAAAAGGAATTGTTGCAGGTACTACAACTATTACAGCAAAAGCAGGTGGAATGACTGCTACATGTGAAATTGTAGTAAAAAAAGACCAAATTCATTTTATTAATCTTGGATTTGGTGGAAATGCTACTTTGATTGAAAGTGAAAATAAAATGATTTTAATTGATGCAGGTAATAATAAAGATACATCTGGTACTTATAAAGATTTTGGAAAAAATAGAATTATTAATTATTTTACAAAAATAAAACATTTAAAAAATGGTGAATTAGTTACTGGTATTAATAAATTAGATGCAGTTATTATTTCTCACTTGCATTATGATCATGCTAGAGCAATGAAAGACATTATAACGAAATATAAACCAACAAAAGTATTTATAAAGAATTATTCTAAAAATAATTTAGATTATTATAATGATATTTTAGAAGAAGCTAGAAAGGTTGGAAGTACGATTGTAAATCCAAATGATAATACTTCAGTTACTTATGGAAATTTCACTTTTAGATTTTATAATACTAAAGAAGTGGATTTAAATCCTTCTAGTGGAATAACTTATAGTGAAAATGTTAATAGTATTGTTGTTATGGCTAGTATAAAAAGAGGAAACAAGACATATTTAACATATATTCCAGGTGATGTTGAAAATGATGGTGGAGTAGATACAGAAGCTATTTCTAAACAGATAGTAAGAGACTATGGAATAAGTAGTTCTAGACCATTAGACATATATGTTGCTTCTCATCATGGATATTATGATAATGATGCATCAAGTCCTAGTTTAGCAGCTGTTAACAATATTAATAATGCAATTAAACCATTACACATAAAAAATGCTATTATTACAAATACTATGGGTTGGTTCTGTAATAAATCAAGTAATGGAAAGTATCAAGGTATATTAAATATTGCAAATAATTTAAAGAATAATAATGGTAATACAAATATATATTTTGCAAATGCAACAAGAGTTAAAGTAACTTTTACAGATTCTAAAATAGTAATAGATGGTGGTGAAGTATTAGATTGTTCAGGTTCTAAATGTTCTTCAAATAGTAAGATTCATTCTTTAATAAAAGAACAAGGACAAAAGAAAAATAAATGTTCTAGAACACCATATTAGGATGATTATTATCATCCTTTTTTCTTTTACTTTAAAAAAAAATTAAAATCTGTTAAAATATTGTTAAGTTTATTTGAAACAGGTGATTATATGGAGAATAAAAAGAAAAAAGTATTATTTATTTCTTCAACTGGGGGACACCTTTCTGAATTACTAAGATTATCTCCAATGTTTGAGAAATATGATTACTTTATTATAACGGAAAAAACTAAATCAAATTTAAATTTAAAAAATATTTATCCTGAAAGAGTAGGTTATTTAGTGTATGGTACTAAAAGAAGATTTTTAACTTATCCTTTTAAACTTTTATATAATTGTTTTAAAAGTTTATTCTACTTCATTAAGGTAAGACCTAAAGTTGTTGTTACAACAGGTACTCATACTGCTGGGCCTATGTGTTGTATAGCAAAATTGTTTAGAAGAAAAG
>JAEEGL012735614.1_pt1 | contig 10356 bp, 7 predicted proteins | sample 9134231 | NCBI WGS metagenome assembly JAEEGL01 (sample SAMN16246548, study PRJNA631951) | gut metagenome | biome: gut microbiome; feature: rumen; material: fiber-attached | host: Bos | place: Iran: Karaj | collected 2018-10
ACCATCATACATATGAATCAACGTGTGATATTTTGATTGGGTTTCATCATCACTCAACTATTTGTATTAATGATAGTTTGAAACATGTTTTAAATAATTTAGAGTTATTTAAACCTACTGGAATGATGATAGTTCCTGCTTTTGCCGAACTATTTTATAAAAAGATATGGTCTGCAGCCGAGAAACAAGGTAAGGCTAAGTTATTAAGAACACTTATTAAAGTAAGTAATGCCTTTAGAAAAGTTCACATTGATTTAAGAGGACTTTTTTTTAAGTCTGTTAGAAGACCTTTTGGAGGACAATTAAGACAGCTTATTTGTGGCGGAGCACCATTAAGAGCTGAAATAGGGGATTTCTTTAATGATATCGGAATTATGATGCAAAATGGATATGGAATTACAGAGTGTTCACCATTAGTTTCTTTAAATGCACCATTGCAAATTGATTCTAGAACAGTGGGGCTTCCGATTCTTTGTGTTGATGTTAAAACAGTTAATGAAACCGAAGAAGGTTATGGCGAAATATGTGTTCATGGTGATAGCGTTATGCTTGGCTATTATAAAGATGAAGAGAAAACTAAAGAAGTATTAAAAGATGGTTGGTTTAATACAGGAGATTTTGGCTATGTAAATGATAAAGGTCAAATTGTTATTGTTGGTAGAAAGAAATTCTTCTTTGTTTTAGCTAATGGTAAAAATATTTATCCAGAGGAAATTGAAAATTATATTTTAGCTATTCCATATGTTCAAGATGCTATTGTTAAGGCTTCAACAAATGTTCACGGAATGAATGCTAGTAATCTTATGACGGAAGTATACTTAAATCAAGAAGCAGTAAAAGAAATGGGAGATATAGATATTGCAAAAAAATTGAAAGAGGATATTAATAATAATACAAGAGAACTTCCTACTTATAAAAGAATTGCTGAGATTATTATAAGAGATAAACCGTTTGAAAAAACTACTACTAATAAAATTAAAAGATAATTAATAATGCCTACAAAAATGAAGCATATATATTGGCAAAATAATAAGATGTTGATGCGCTCCTAGGAATTTTGAAAGCAAAGCTTTCAAAATTCGCACATTGACATCCAGCGCCTTGTTTTGCAATATATATGCTTCATTTTCGTAGGTATTTAAAATTTTTTAATTGCGAGAAAAAAAGCGGGCATTCGTCGTCACGAATTGCCCGTTTTTTTTCTATTTCTGTTGTTTTGATGCGTCGTCCCCATGCTCATGAGGTAGGCTAAAGTAGCCACATAAGGAAGCATCAATACAACTGGCCTAGCCACAGCTAAGCTACGTAAATCCGGAAAAATATTGCCGGATCGTCATACTGGATATTCCTCCTTTTTTATGTCAGCAGCGAGCCAGCATATAGCGTGACATCGTCTGTTGAACTTCTAGGGTGTATGAAATGGTGTCTCTAAGCATATCTTGCTCATCCGATGAAAAATTGCCAAGTGGAGTAAGCACATAATCGCTATATCTTTTTCTGGCAATTACAATGGGGAGTCGTTGAGAGTTGTCGCAATAAGCTGCTTCATATTGGCTTTCTTCAGTGCCAAAAATATATTCCTCGTCGCCAAATTCTAAACTCCCAAATCTAAAAATGTTGAACCGGTTATTTTGACATTTTACCTCCAACTTTTTAATATGGGGTTCACATACGGAAAGTACCAGTTGTTTCTTGAGAAAAAGGTTACCAAAGTTATCCATATCTCAAAAAAACCTCCTAAAAATTTAGTCGCTTTGTTATGATAGCACAAATTATGTAAATTTGCAAGTTTTTTATAAATTTTTCTAATAAGATAAAAAAAGGCGCCCAAAAGGCGCCATTTAGGTTTTTATTCATAATTATATGCATCTTCTATCAAATCTTCAAACGGAACAATTTCTAAATTAGTGACATCAATGTATGCTATTTTTTCTATCCCATCGCTATTGGTATATAAGCATTTTATTATTAAATGCTCATACCACGTACCATTATTAATACGTCTGTTTAGTATGAATTTTTTAAATGAATTAAAGCTTAGTTTAAAATCCAATTTACTACCATCTCTAGGAATTAAAAGAGTATATTTTCCATATTCAGACAATGGTGTTTCGATTGTACAACAATCATCAACATACAAATAATGTATTAGTTTATTATTAGAATGAGGAATTCTTATTTTTGCTGCTATATGTCTATCAAACTGTTTGGAAATAATAAACTTTATTGCATCTTCTTCATAGTCCATATAAATTAATTGACCAAGCGTGGAATAGTTTATTATTTTACTTAAAAATACAGAATTATTAATAATAATAGTATCTTTTTTCTCTATGCCGCAATTTGAAGACATTTTTGTAAATATGACTTTGTGCCAAAAAATCCCATTTTTATTGCAATCTAAATTAGTTAGTATTTTTGTATCAGAGCTCAAGTGCATATATTTGATATTAAGATTATGGTCCACGTAAAATAATTTAAAACCAGATTTGCTTTTAACAATATTTGGCACAGTATAATCATATAGTAAAAATGTTTGAAGCTCAGGATTTTTATGTTTTATAGGGTCATAAAAAACGAATTGCTTAAGTGAATAGCAATATAATAAACCTTTTACTTCTTTAAAATTTCCATCAACAACTAGATTAATATCGAAAGCATTTTTATTCTCATACCAAAAAATGAAATCCATTGATGAATCTTGCAACTGAAAAATACTAATTCCAAAATCATTTAATTTGTCGCCATAAAGAGTATTAATATCTGAAATATCGTACATTTTAAAGTGAATAATATCTATCAAACAATTATCAAATGTTGCGTATAATGACTTTTCATATTTGTCATCTATGCAAAATATTGTGCTACTTGGTACTTCATAGGTATCAATTTTTTCCGAATTAAACCTAATAAGTAGAGTATCTCCGTCTTCATTTTTGTAGTAAAAATTGCCCTCAATATATGCTATTTTGTCGATAAAACGAGATAAATTTTTCGCACTTGGAATTGAAGAAAAATCTATAGTACTTAACTCTTGAAAAGTTTCGCTACTTGATTTTTCATCATACCAAAAGGTGAGAAACGAAAGTCTATCATTGTGAATAACATATAAAATAACATCATCTTTATTGTAATCATAGTCTATTAGATTAGTATAATCTATTTCGTTAGCGTTCTTTATTTCATAGATATCATCATAGAATTTAAAAATAAAGCCATCATCAATTACGAAAATCTCTAGGTCTTCAACCACTCCTTCGAATGGTATTTCTTGAAGACATTTTAACCGTTTTAAAACTTTAATGGGTTTTCGTTTATCGAATTCATTTACAAGGTAAATGTCATTTCCTAAAGAAATAAATTTCCATTTTGAATTAGACTTAAATGAACCAACTCTTTGAATAAACATTTTATCCTCCTTTTTAAGATAATTATCTGAAAAGGTATTATCAAAAAGATTCAAGCGCTGTAAATATACCATTAAAAGCTTTTAAAGTCAACGTAATGTATACAAGCTTTTTTCTTGTAAAACTAGGCAAAGTAGGGTATACTACTTTTGGCAAAAAAGCCTTGAAAGGGTGATAAAAAATGAAAAATATAGGTATTATTGGTGGCGGAATAAGCAGCCTTATGGCAGCATATAATTTGCTAAAAAAATCAAAAGATGTAAATGTAACAATTTTTGAAAGAGGAAATAGTCTAGAAAATAGAAAATGTCCAATTTTAGAGAAAAAAGTAGATAAATGTATAAAGTGTAAAACATGCGCTATAATGGAAGGAATTGCTGGTGCAGGTGCATTTAGTGACGGAAAATATAATATTACAACTGAATTTGGTGGGTGGCTTCAAGATATTAGGGACGATACACTTAAATACATAGAAAAAGCCGATAGTATTTTGGTAGAAAATGGGGCTACTACTGATAGATTTATGCCAAATAATGAATTAAAAAAGAGATGTCTACAATATGATCTTCATATGCTTCAATCTGAATGTAAGCATTTAGGCACAGATGCTAATTTTGACACTATGGTAAAAATGGTTGAAAACATCAAGAAAATAGGTGGCAAAAGAGTAGAAATAATTACTAATTTTGATGTTTGTGATGTAGAAGATATAGAAGATGGCAAAAAGGTAATTTACAAGTATATTTCAGACAATGAAAAGGAAGAATTTAAAACCCATTTTGACATAATTATATTTGCTACAGGTAGAGCTGGAAGCCATTTCTTTAGCAAATGGTGTAAATCTCATGGAGTAAATTTAAAGAACAATCAAGTAGATATCGGTGTAAGAGTTGAGCTTCCTTCAAGCATTTGGGAAGAATTCGAAAAGAAAATTTATGAGCCTAAAGTAGTATATAGAACTAAGCAATACGGCGACGTATGTAGAATGTTTTGCTTTAATGGTAGAGGCGAAGTTGTTACAGAAAATACAGATGGAATTTTAACAGTAAATGGCCATGCTTATAAGGCAGAAGAAAAAAAGACAGATAATACTAATTTTGCTATTCTTTCTACAACAAGGTTTACAGAGCCATTTAATCAGCCAATTGAATATGCTAGATATACAGCGGGACTTGCTAATATGATATCTGGTGGTAGCGTAATTGTTCAAAGGCTTGGGGACTTAGAACTAGGTAGAAGAACGGATGTTAAAAGGCTTAGACAATCAACAGTACAACCAACTTTAAAAGGAGCAGTACCAGGAGATTTAAGCTTATGTATGCCAAAAAGACAATTAGATAATATAATTGAGACATTACATGCATTAGACAGACTTTGCCCAGGAACAGCAAATTATGACACTCTTTTATATGGAATTGAGTGTAAATACTATGGGGCAAGGCCAGAAGCGGATGATAGATTTAGATTAATTGGGAAAGAGAATTACTTTGCAATAGGAGATGGAGCAGGATTTACTAGGTCATTAGCGCAAGCTGCGGCCCAAGGATTAATGGTGTCAGATACAATTCTAGACGGTGAATAATCACCGTCTTTTTTTCGGACTTGAGGACGTCCTTCAATTGTCCCAAAAGGGCAATGCTACATTTGACGATATGCTTGGAAAATCATAGAAAAACGACTTGACGAGTTGACATAATTTTAGTATAATAGAGAAGGTTTCAATGGGCTTTATTTGCCCCAAAAAATAATTTTTGGAGGGAAAAACTATGTTGTATGGACGGACAAATTTGAATCAGGAATGGGAACTTAATAAGGAAGGAGAAGAACTTGTTTATAGCCAAACACAAAAAGTTCTTCCAATTCCTGGACTTTTGAATTCTCTTAACGTAACTTCTGATGAACCGGTTTTCTTCTATGTATTCAAATATAAAAGAAAAGAAAGGTTTGTCTTAGTTACCAAAAAAAAGGTTTGTTTTAGACAGTTATGTTCTCCTCTTCCCAGAAGTCTTGGAGAATATGCTATTATCGTCGAAGGAGCACTTTATGACCTTGAACGGAAACGTTTTATTTTCAGCGATGGCCAGTTTGTACTCTACGATTATGGAGTGCCAAATGTAATCTATGATCATAGAACTGGGAGATATGTAATCTTTGCACTTAAAGAAGGTGAGTATGTCTTCTATACAGTAAAAAGAAGACATCAACCCATTTTCGTTTCGCACCTTTGGAAAAATACAAAAGAAAAAATGGGGCGTCCAGTTAATAATAGGCTGATTTTCTTTACCCCTGACCAAAAAGATGAAGAGAGTATGGTTATTTTACATGAGGAGCTTGAATTTCAGTCATTGAGTGAGAATGTAGAGTTTTGCGAGACAATTCCCCTTAATGATGAAGAGGCTTCTATTACTTCGTACTTCCGTTCTATTCATGGAAAGGACGGAAAAGAAGTATTTGAGTGTCATGATGTACGGGCATACCACAACAAGTTGCTAACTTTTGACGATGCGGTATCTGTTATCCAGCCGACAGGAGAGTACAATATCGTCTTTGTCCAAAATGGACGTTTTGTCCACGGGGACAGTTATGATTGTTACAATTATAAGAAGATTTTTAAAATTGACGGTACTCCTTGTCAGGAGAACCTGATACAAGTCTACTATCGGCTGAATGATTTTGAGAATCGCACTGCGATTTTCAATTTCACGACCGGAAAAATTGTATAAGACAAAAACCACTCGAGTGAGTTTCACTCGGGTGGTTTTTGCATTTAAAAATAATGTTACATTATTCTTACAAATACTTAATAATCCTACTATTTAAGCGATATTATGATAAACTTTTATAGAGGGATTTTTTGCCTTTAAAAGAAAAAATTTAAAGGCAGAGGGGATGGAATTTTTTATGATTAAAAATTGCAAAATTAGAAATAATATAATCTTAAGGATGAAAAATAAAAAGTTTGTCGTAAGCATTGGTTTAATGCTTATTATATTGGCGACATGCTTGATTTCGTATGCACAAGATTTTGAATATACAGGCGATGTGCAAACGTATACAGTTCCTGAATCAGGTGTATACAAAATAGAATGTTATGGTGCCCAAGGTGGTGCTTCAATACGGAAATTCAACTGCGTCTGGTGGTAAAGGTGGATATAGTATGGGAAATGTATATCTAGAACAAGGAACCGTATTATATATCGTTGTTGGGGGACAAGGAACAAAAGGAAAAGTGAAAACTACTGTAGCAGGCGGATATAATGGAGGCGGAAAAGGAACAAGTGATGGAAATAGTACGAGCGATGAATCTACTACAGAAGCTTCTGGTGGCGGCGGCGGAGCTACACGTATAGCTATAAATAAGAATAGAGGTGTTCTTGCGAACTACTCATCAAATCAAAGTGAAGTATTGTTAGTTGCCGGTGGTGGCGGTGGTGCTTCATATAACAGAGCAGGAGGTGCCGGCGGTGGTGCAACAGTAGGAATAACTAGCTATACAAACCAAGCAACAACGGGGCAAGCTTTTGGACAGGGAAAAAATGGAAGTGGTAAAGGAAATAGTACTGGTGTCGCAGGTGGTGGCGGAGGCTGGGCTGGAGGCCTTGTCAATACTACTACCAGTGAAGATAAAAATGCTGGGCAAGGTGGTTCTGGACATATTGGAACAGGAGTAACATCACGGAGGCATGTATTCTGGTGCTAGAAGTGGTAACGGACTTGCTAGAATTACTCTTGTAGCTAATGGAACAGAATGGAATTATTATTATACTAAGGAAGTAGAGACATTTAATGCACCTTTTTCAGGAATATACAAATTGGAAGTTTGGGGTGCCGAAGGTGGAGCTTCAATAGGAGAAAAAACTGCTTCTGGTGGAAAAGGCGGATATTCAGTTGGAGACATTTTTTTAAATACTGGAGACGAATTATATATAGTAGTAGGTGGTAAAGGTACAAAAGGTAAAAAGAAAACAATAGTAGCAGGAGGCTGGAATGGTGGTGGAAAAGGCACACATGATAATGGTTTAATTCCAAGTGGTGCAGCTGAGGAATCAGAGGATAAATGGGAATCATCTGGTGGCGGTGGAGGTGCCACACATATAGCTTCTACGCTTAGAGGAACTGGAGTATTAGCAGATTACTCAGATTATAGAAATGAAGTGGTAATTGTAGCTGGTGGTGGCGGTGGTGCTTCGTTTAGTAAAACAGGTGGTACAGGCGGTGGTCTTACAGGAGGAAAAAATTCAGGGACTAGTAGCCTTGTAGTAAATCAAACAACGGGATATGCTTTTGGTAAAGGGCAAGATGGTTCTGGTTATGGAAAATCCAATGGAGTAGCCGGTGGCCGGAGGTGGTTGGTATGGTGGATATGCAAATAAAGTAACCAGTTCTGATACCAACGCTGGACAAGGTGGTTCAGGATACATAGATGGAGTTCAAAATGGTAGCACAACAAATGGTGTTCGCACAGGAAATGGAACGGTAAAGATTACTTATATGGGTTCAGATAATACTCCACCAACGGGCGCACTATCTGTAGTAAATCCAAAGATGACAATTGAAGGTGACCAAGCCACAAATTCAAGAGATATTACTCTACAAATTACGGCTCAAGATGATGATACTGGAATTAAAAGAATTTCATTAATAAATGAAAATGACACTTCATTAAATTGGATTAATTGGGATGATAGTAGTTTAAATGGCACTACAAACGAAGATACAAAAACCAAAGCTTGGACATTGTCTAATGAAGACGGACGTAAAACGGTTTATTTAATTATAGAAGATAATGGAGGAAATTCGTCTGTTGCGCCTATAGAAGAAAGCTATACAATTACGTATGATTTAAAAGGTGGCGTGGATGGACCAGAAAATGAAATTAAAATAAAAGATGTACCATATACAATTTCAAGTGTAATACCAACAAAATCTGGTATGGCCTTTGTTGGATGGGATACTGAAAGCAGTGGAGAAACTGTAGTTTATGTTAACGGAGACAGTTATATTGATAATGCAGACCTTACACTATATGCAGTATGGGAAGAAGATACAGGTACAGCTTCAGACGGAATTACTTATAGTGCAGAAAATACGCTTATAGGAAATGGTACATTTACTAATGGAACTACAACAAATGTAGTCTCTTATTATTACCCATCAATACAATATGCTGGGACACCTAATATAGTAGATACTGATGGAAATGCAAATGGCACATATTCAAGTAATAGTTATGAAACTAATACTGTTATGATAGAAGGGGTTAATGCACTGCGTGTACATATATTTTATCAAACAGAATTGAACGAAGACTTTGTTGAAATATATGCTGGTAATAGAATTACTGGGTCACCTAATGTTAGACTTTCTGGTAATGATAATGATGAACATTTTATGAATAACCCAGAAATTCATGTTTTTGAAGGAAATACAATAACGTTTAGATTTACTTCAAATGATAGAAATGAGTATTATGGTTATTTTGCAGTTATTGAACCATATGGAGATGAAGGCCCTATTGCAATGCAAGGAACTTATGAAGAACCAACTCTAGGAAATAAAAAAGTGTTAGGTTGGGCAAATAGTAAAGATGCAACAACGCCAGATTATTACACTGAAGAAGATGTTGCTTATAATGTAGAACCAGGTAATACAGTTTATGTAGTATGGAACGATACGGCAACATATTTACCTGGAATGATTTTTAATGAAATAATAAAGAGAGTAGCAGGACATGAAAATGCAAATTATAAAACAGTAGACCATAATATAAAAGCAATTGAATGGCAAAGTGGCTCTTTTAATATTAATGATGTACCTGTAACTGCACAAAATGTTGGAATTGATTCTGGTGTGCCAATTTATGCTTGGTTTGTGCCGGATGTGGTAGCAAATGACGGAACAGGAACGTTAAAATTGTGGAGTGAATCCCAAATAGTAAAAATGAGTGCCAGTGCATCACATATGTTAAGAGATTTAAGAGGAATAACTGGAAATATTAATGTTTCTAATTGTCTAGGATTAACAGAGAACACAAGCAATGTAACTAATATGGCCAGTATGTTTGAGTGGTTTGGAGCGGATAGTTATGGAATTCGTTTAGATTTAGGAGATAAATTTGACACAAGTAACGTAACTGATATGTCATATATGTTTTCAGAGTGCCAGGGTATAATAAATTTGAATTTAGGAGACAAATTCAGCACAAGTAATGTTGAAGATATGATGTTTATGTTTTCGAATTGTGGATATCAGGCAATGACAAGTTTAGATTTAGGTGGGCAATTTGATACTAGTAATGTAACCAATATGAAAGGGATGTTTAATTGTTGTGGCTATAATGCAATGACAAGTATTAATCTAGGAGAAAAATTTAATACTAGTAACGTAACTGATATGTCAAATATGTTTGCTTCTTTAGGCGATCATGCTCTAACAAGTTTAGATTTAGGGGATATGTTTGATACGAGCAATGTAACTAAAATGCCTAGCATGTTCAATGGGTGCGGGCGTAATTCGATGACAAATTTAGATTTAGGAGATAAATTTGATACAAGTAACGTAACTGATATGTCATATATGTTTAATACTTTAGGCTTGTTTGCTTTAACAAGCTTAGATTTGGGAGATAAATTTGATACAAGTAATGTAATTGATATGACATATATGTTTGAACGTTGCGGACGTGATACACTTACAGTTCTTGATTTAGGAAATAAATTTAACACAAGCAATGTTGTATATATGGATTATATGTTTAAAAGTATGCATGCTTTAGAAAGAATATATGCACCAACATCTTTTATTGTTGGACCAGGAGCTGCTGCATATTCATCATTTATGTTTGATGACTCACCAAATATAGTTGGTGGGAATGGGACTGTTTGGAATAGTACAAACATACATAGAGAATACGCTTGGATTGATGGTCGTGTAGATCCATCAACAGGAA
>JAEEGL013302281.1_pt1 | contig 10356 bp, 7 predicted proteins | sample 9134231 | NCBI WGS metagenome assembly JAEEGL01 (sample SAMN16246548, study PRJNA631951) | gut metagenome | biome: gut microbiome; feature: rumen; material: fiber-attached | host: Bos | place: Iran: Karaj | collected 2018-10
CCGGTCGCTTTTTTCCTGCCTGACGGCAAGGATCCGCCGGGCCCATTCTTCATTGCCTGCTTCCAAAGATACGCGGCACGCGTCGGGCAAAAGCAGGATTTCGTCGGTGACCCTGTCGGAAAAGAAGCAGGGCAGTCCGGCTGCCTGCGCTTCCACCCCAACCACTGGCAGGCCTTCAAATAACGAGGGCAGCACAATGCAATCCATGGCTTGATACCATTCGTTTACATTGGCCATCTGCCCAAGGAAGAGAACACGCTCCTGGAGCCCCAGCGCTCTGGCCTTTTCCTGCATGGACTGTTCCAATTCGCCCACGCCGATCAGCGCCAGCCGGGCTTCCGGCGCTGCTTTTGCGACGGAAGCGAAAATGTCCAGCAGCCGCGTGTGATTTTTCTGCAGGTTGAATCTACCTACATGCCCGATCACAAAACAGTCTTCCAACTGATGAAGCTGCCGCAAGCGGTTCCTGACTTCCGGCTGAAAACGGAATTTGGACAGATTGATCGCGTTATGAAGGATGAAGCCGGAAGCTTTCCAGCGCTTTTCCCCATAATAGAATATTCCCGCGTCTCTGCCGCAGCCCCAGTAATCCGTCGCTGCGCCAGGCAGCAGCTGCTTGCACAGCAGCTTCAGCGGATACTTGGGATCACGGATGATCTGGGTATTATGGGCGTGCGCGATCCGAACCTTTATGCCCGCGTCCTTGGCGCTTTTCAGCGCATAATAGCCCAAGGTGCCGTTATGAGAATGAACGATTTTGATATCGGGGTTTTCGTGAAGCAGATTTGCCATATACCGTTCATATTTTGGAAAATGAAGGGGATTGAGCCCCGGGCTGACAAAAACCCTGCCTCCCATGCTTCGTATTTCCTCGTCGTATTCTCCCGGCACGGGCTTGTTGGCCAGAAAGTCAAATTGAATTTTTGTCCTGTCCATCTCCCGGTAATAGTTCATCAGAAAGGTTTCGATACCGGCCCGTGCCATATTACTGACAGAATGCAGCACGCGAATCATCTTTCCTGATCCTCCAGTTTTTTCGTCTTTCCAAAGCGTTTTATGCTCCGCTCAAAGCTTGCTGACAATTTGGAAGGTCCGTTCGCAATTTTGTTCATCCCGTATGGGGAAGAAGGCGTCCAACCGGTCATGGTATTCTTTTTCCATGCGGAAATTGTTTTGGACGCATTTAAGCAAGGCGTCCATCAATGCTTCCTCGGTTTTGACCACCGGGCCAAAGCCGTGTTTCTCGTAGGAAAAATAAGCTTCTTTATAATGGAACTTCCGGAATTCTTCCTGATCGAACTGGTAATAGATGACAGGCTTTTCCATATAACCGACGTCGAAAAATACGCTGGAATAATCCGTGATCAGCAAATTGCAGTGCAGCAGGAGCGTCTGCACATCAAAATCATGCCAGTCCGCCAGGATGATCCTGTCCGACGGGGAGGTGAATTTGCTCAATTCTTTTTGAATCTCAATGTGCGGATAAAAAATCAGCTTCAGGTTGTGCTCCTCCAGCATTCGGGGCAGCAGAGGATTGTTCAGCAGGGATTGAAACTGCTTGTAATAAGCCGTCTCATAAAAAGCATCTCCATGGGGATAATTGAAACCGCGCCAGGTGGGCATGACCAGGATTTCGTTGGACGGATTGTTTCCCCTGGTCAGGTTATCGTATCGGCACAATCCGGTATACTGCACAACGCCTTTTGGGAAACCAAACTCAGCTATCAGGTAATCGTATTCCATTTTTCCGCCGCTGGCAAAGAAATCAAGCTTCAGGTAGGGATAGCGTTCTCTTTTCATCTCGTTCATGATAATCCCATGCTGAAGCCAAACCTGCTTGCCTCTTGGATGAATGCCGATCTGACGCAAATGATAAAAAGCCATCAGATCCGGGGAGGCAGGCTGCACATGCGTGCTGATCAGTTTATCTGCCGTCAGGTACATCAGATAATGCCGGATCGATGCCATCCGAACGGTCTGGCCGAGCCGGGCAACCTTGTCATAATCCGGACTGGTATTGTCTATCACATAGCAGGCGTTGATCTGGGGATGGTTCTCTCTCAAATAGCGGAAAAACCAATATCCATTGTCCCGCGCGTCGAAGCCTCGTTCCGCCACCATCCAAAGATGCTGATAGGCTTTGTTCGTTTTTCTCAATATGGCGGCAACGGGCCAGAGGACCAGCAGAAGGATCATATTTTTCAGGTATATCGCCAGGCGCTTTAGTTTATACATTTTTATCTTTTTCCCCTTCCATTTCGATCACCCAGATTTCGTTGGCAGTCTCGGCGGGTGTGGGCGCTTTCCATTTTCGTCTTCTTTCCGCTATGAAGATTCGGTAGCTGTAGCTCATGGGAATCAATCGAAGGCCGATGCTGCTCCAGAAATAGAACGCGGTGTTATCCGTTAAATAAGTAACGCTCATATATGCCAGAATGGCCATGTACAGCAGGGCAGTCTCCGTATCATACCGTTTCAGCCAGAATAGGGGAAACAGAATGTATTGGATGCCCGCCCATAGGGTAAAACCCAGCGCGCCAAGTTCAATAAAGATTTTCAGTATATCGTTGTGCAGCGGATAAGGACGGTTCAGATATCCCTGCTCAACCCACATGGCAACGAGATCCGACACCTTTTCTAAACCCAATCCTTTCCAAAAAGGGGAAAACTCATAATACTCGTTGGGAAGACTCCACAGCACGTCGCGGCCCATCATATCGATCCCCAGCGATTCTAAGAATTCCACCAGAATTCCTGATCGGGATAGGTACACATATACATAAAAGAACAGAAAAAGCCCAATTCCCGTGGCAATGATGAGCCGCTGCGGTTTTTTCGTCATTCGGAGCACTTTTACATAGCAGCACATTAACGCAACAGCCGGCAGCGTGCTCCGTTTTAATCCGACGAGCATGAAAAAAATGCAAAGTCCAATGCTGAGATAGCGGATCCTTTTTTCCGATGGCGTTTCCTTGGGAGCGAACATCAAATAATAGATCAAAAACTGACCAAACAGAAAGGTGATGTCGTGAATCTCCATCGCGCGGACAAACCCTTCCGCGTTGCCGAAGGTGACAACACAGGTAACGACGGAAACAATGCTTGGCACGAGCCCATAGTTGGGGATCTCCAGCAGCATGATGCTTGCATTCGTGATGCACATGCTCAAAAACAGAAGGTTGATCGCTCTGGTTTCAAACAGATAGCACATGCAAATGGCGTAAATGATTGTAACCGTCTGGAAAAAGATTTTTTGCGCGCCCGCGCTGATGGATGATAAAGCCGAGAAATCCGTTATCCATATATACATGCTGATCACCGTATAAACGGCAATCAGGAGCATATACAACGGAAAAAAACTGACAGCCTTTTTCAGATTGATAAAATCTGCATCTACGAGAAAATTCAAAAAAGCGCAGGCGATTGTTCCCAGGGCGACCGCTTTAGGCAGCCCCTTCAGCATCAAATTGATGACCCGCCAATCGCCCAAACCGGCAATAACGGTGCATAGAACCGCGATGTATGTGACAATGACCGAGGTAACCTTCTTTGGAATTGGCGTTTCTTCGTCTTCAATGCCATAGGGCAGCGTTCTTTTGATTGTCACGTTCTCCCTCCCTTCGTGCAAAGATTTCCATTTGCCTCTATCGGGCGGCCGCTGCTTTTTGTTTCAGCTTTTTCAGTGTTTGCGAGGGATACAGAACGACGTTCATCCACCCCGTTTTTTCCATGATTTTGGCGATGATAACGGGTACGGCGATCCCAACCAGCATACCGACGGCAACGTGGAGCCAGTAGTTATGCATCCCTGCTTTCTGCATCAGGATCCGGACCCCGGCTGTAAAAATGGTGTGCATCAGGTAAATGGGAAAACTATAGCGGTTCAGGTACATCAGGAATCTTTCTACCGAGGCATGCTTGACCAGCAGCGAAACGAGCGTTACGCTGGCAATGATGCCGGCGGCCCTTTCTATTTCGACGATCACCGGCAAACCGCTGATCCCCGTGAACAGGCAAAGGGCCTCCAGCGCCAGATGCCCCGCGATCACCGCTGCCGCCTTAACGCCGGAAAAGCAAAGCTTATCCAGAGAGGAAAGGCAGACGCCGAAGCCGAAGGCAAACGCCCAGGAAATGATATTTCCCAAAGAAAGAAAAGGCAGATCGGGAAAAAGCATGTGCACGCAGCTCAGCACAGTGAGAATCACCGTGATCCATACATTGCTCAAAAATCGGGAAAGCAAGGCATACAGGACGAAAAGGAGAAACAGCGTGCGCAGAAACCAATAATGGGCTACCGGGGTTTTCCACAGATACAGGATTTCCTGGGCCGAATGGGAAAAATTCGTGCCCGGGATCATTTGGTTGATCAGGGTATACAGGATGGAAAACACGAAATAGGGAACGCCCAGATTCACCGCTTTATGCAGGATGAAGCGCCACCGTGTTTTCTTCCCCTTCCATTCTCCTGTGAGATGGTATACAAAGCCGCTCAGAAACATAAAAAGCGGCACATGGAAGGACCAAATAAAGTCCTTTAGGGAAGAGGCGAAGGGCGGCAGCGCAACCCCGCCCATGTTCTGGACGCCGAGGATCACATGACCAAAAACGACCAGCAAGCAGGAATAAGCTTTTAAGCAGTCTGCCAGCTTGTTCCTCGCCATATCTTTTTCTCCTTCCTCGTTCGCGTGATAAAAGACGGGGCAGAATGTACCTGCTGAAAGATCGTTCATTGGGGAGTGGGGCCCCGCGCCGATTTCGTGTTTTTTCTTTCGCCGCCGCAATGGCGGGTCATTTGGCCTTCGCCATATTCATGCGCTGCATGGAAATACGGAGCAGGCCTCGAATATCAAAGGTGTTGTCGTCATCCGAAACGGCTTTGCCGCAGACATAACGAATTTCATGACCCTGATTGAGGTTGTTGTATTCTTCCACCTGGCGGTCGATGGCTTCCAGGATAACATCCAGCTTTTTCGACGAGCAATCTGGGAAGAAGACCATAAAGTTACCGGTGCCGTTATATCCGATAAAGCAGTAAAGATCGCTGAAGCTCTTGAGGATCAGACCGAAATCCCTCATCACCGCATCGCCGGTGGCGCGGCCATAATCCCTGGTGATATCGTTCAGGGACGTCATCCTCAAAGCAAGGCAGGAATAATTCTCGGGAAGCATCTTCTGCGACGCTTCATCAATGAATTCATCGCATTTGGCGCGGTTCGGCAGCCCGACCTTTTTGTCCACATACAGAAAATAATCAATGAAATCCAGCAGTCTGCCAATCAATACCGCCCCAACGACGCCCACGAAAGTAAACAGCATCACGGCGACGGCAACATACAGCTTGATATTGACCGCCGTGTTCACATTGATGCTGCTGACCATCGTCAGGTAATCCGCGCTCAGGTACCGGTTCAGCTCGCGTCCGGTTTCTTCCACGTCCCGATAATACTCGGATACCAGATTCGAGCAATGATCGATTTTCGCCTGGATTTCTTCGGCGCTGATTGTGCTTCTGTTCTCTGTATGGAGCGCGTTTTCAAAAACGGACAGCAAATATTCGTTATGCTCTTTTTCGATTTTTCTGTTCCGAATGCTGATGTTCAAATCCACATATTCCGCGATGAGGCCGTCGTAGGTTGTTTCTTTATCGTTGCTGTCGTTGTCATACTCCACGTCTTTCAGAATATATTCAGTGCCCACCTCCTGATTGCTTGAATTATGGTAATGGTAATCCATCATTTCCTTGTTTCGGTCGCTGTAATTATCGATTAGGTTTTTCAAATGATCAGCCTGCTGCTGCCGGTTCTGAATGAACAGCTCCAAATCCTCGCAGTCCTTGGTCAGCCGGTTCATCAGCACCTCGATGTCGGTGGTTTCCGCGTGCCCCAGGATCGTGGCGTACAGGTTGGGGATCTCATAGTTGTACAGATGCGTATAGATATTGCACAAATCGTTGTATGTGTAGCCCGTTTCGATGGAACGGAAATAGGGCATGGCTGTCCGTTTATTGGTTAAATAATCCACCATCTGGGCAACAGCGTCCTCCAGCACCTGGGCGCTTTCAATAAAATCATAGTTTCCTTGGGCCAAGGCTGTGGCGGCGTTGTTTTGCAAACGCTCTTCTACGTACTTTTCCGTATAGAATTCGCAGTAATTTTTGATGATCGCATCCAGCACGTTCCAGGCGTAATTGGCGTTTGTGCTGCTGCCGCCGACGAAATACACCCGGTATGTATCCGCCGTGTAGGAGGTTTCCTCACCTTTATCCAGCAATACGCTCATCAGCTTTTGCTTCGTTTCAGGAACAATCTCCTCCACGTAGCAATTAGATCGGATGGAATCAATGTTGGATTGGTAGCCCAGGTCCTTCAGCGCCGCGTCAATAACCGTGGAAGAAAAAATCTCTTCCACGTTCAGGGGGCTGCCGTCCGGGGTAAAGCCATCCTGCGCCGCTTTGTTGGCGTATCGGATGACCGTGGAAGCAATATACCTTTGCTGTGATTTTCCATAGCGATAAATCGCTACGGAGCCCACGACGGCCAACAGGAAAATCAGAAGGCTGAATTGCTTCAGGTAACGAAAAATGCTGAATTTCTTCATACTTTTTTATCACTTCTTCTGAAGTATTGGCGGAAGAATGTAACCGTGAACGCGATTCCAAGGAGAAGCACCGCGCCGAATACAGAATTGACAGGCTCGATGCGGTCTGTAAAACGCTGATAGCTGTCTCGGAAGCTCAGGTAGTTGCGGGCTTTGTAACTGGTATAGGATTTGTCGATTTTCCGGATGTCCGACGCCAGCTTTTCCAGCGAATCTTCTATTTGCTTGATCATGGCGTCGGCCTTTTGGCGCAGCGCCGCCTGCGGAGCATTCGTTTGCATTTTCTCGGTCAGGTATTTGTTGTAATCAATTCCTTCCAATTTCTCCGTCGCTCCGTAGAGCTGCCCGTCCGCATGAAGCGCCATATTATCCATCCCGGTTTTCGTTCTGGACATATAGTATTTCATGGATTGGTCTTCCGTGGGGATCATCACGATGGCGCTCATGGCCACGTCATACATTTTGATGCCCTTATTGTCTTCCTCATAAGCGGCCATGAATTTATCATACAAAATGCGGTCCATGCGGATCTTGTAATCCAGCATGTCGCTCAGGCTCTGCTTATCGCTTGCGATCCCGTTTTCAATGATATAGGAACGCAGCCTGGCCAGATCGTAGGTATAGAAGTTATTCACCCGCTGCTCCAGGGCGGAGAAGGTGGTTCCGATTTCGGGGTCCTGGTAATTCTTGTTTTCCCGCTTGCGAAGCTGCACGTATTTCCCCAATTGGTTGCATTTGAGCTCAAGCAGATCAACGGTTATCAAATACTCGTCGTTGAATTTCAAATCGCTGATGTCAAAGGAAAGGATGGAATGATTGATACCGTAATGCTCTACGAAAAACTCCCGGTAGGCCTTGCACAGGAGAGACAGCATGGTATCGGCGGATCTTTTTTGAATTTTGCTGTTGTTCGTAAATTGGATAACGTAGGATGTGCTGATAAAATTCACTTTGCCGCTCACATTCTTGCTGTGCGTTGCGTTTACGCTGATACACTTGCTCAGCTCTTCCGGCGTAATTTCATCCTGAAGCCCCGCGTAATCAATCAGCCGCTCCATCACCTCGACGCTTTCTATTTCGTAAATGTTGAACCGGGTTTGGCTGGGCGTGAGCCCCTGGGAAGCTTCTTCGTAATCCAGAGAAACGATCGTGCTGGAGGTGTGCAAGCTTTGGATATAAAAATAAACGCAGAATAAAACGAAAACAATGAGAAAGGAAAGCAGCACAAGCAGCCTTCGCTTCCAAAAGTAAGCGAAAGCTCCCCGCAGGCTGATCCATCCTTTGCCAAGGATGCTTGACGGCGATGGATCCTGTGATGCTTTCAACGTTTTTTTGATGTCGATCTGCATTTGTCCGCCTTCTTCCGTTCGCTGATGAAAAAAGATTTTGAGCTGTCCCGCCAATCGGCTGCGCCGCATGAAGCGGAACCCCGGGCCCGTCAATACCAATTAACGTCGATCACAACCAGTTCAGGCATATTGTTGATCCGGGGGATCGGACTGGAATCTCCCAGGCCCCGGCTGATGATCAAGGGCTTCTGATTGCTTAATATATTTCTGCCCCCATAGTAAGTGGGGAAGAAGCCTTCCTCCTCGCTGTACAAACCGCCAAGCAGCGGAATGTTTACGATTCCGCCGTGAACATGGCCGGCGATTCCCAAATCAAAATCATAATCGGACAATTGAGCGTCAAACAAAATGGGAACATGGGCCATGACGATGCTGTATGCGGAAGGATCAAGGAGCGTAGTATTCATGAATTTTCTGGCGCCATATTCTTCAAACCCGGAGCGCGTGGTGCTGCTGATGCCCAGCAATTGAATCTTATCCGGGCCGATCTGAATGGTTTTTTGCGCGTTGCGAAGGATATTCAGCCCTGCTTTTTCAAACCTTTCAGGCAAATCCTTGTCATTTTTTAAATAAATGCGTTCATCCTCATGATTGCCCATTATGCCGTAGCACGGCGCGATGGGGGTCAGATTGGACACAAGGTTCAGCATGGATTGATAATCGTCCTCCGCCTTGATGACCATATCGCCCGCGAACAGGATCAGGTCTGGCTTCAGGGACCGGATATCGGATATCAGGTCTTCGTTGTTTTCCCCATATTCCCGGTTGTGAATGTCCGCGATGACAATCAGCCGTATGTTTTGGCTGACCTTTTTTGAAGTTTCCTGGTAGAATGTGATTTCATAATGCGTTTTAGTATATTGGGAATACAAGTAAACCGCTCCGCCCGCCAAGAGCGCAAGCGCCAGCAGGCAGACCAGAATGTATAAGATGCACCGAAGAAATCTACGGTTCTTTCGTTTTTGCGGTTTCTGTTCAGCCGCGGTATTGCTCTTCTTCGCGGTTTTGTCATTCTTTTTCATAACAGTTCAGCTTCCTTTACCAGGTAGTACCATCCATAAAACAGTTCCCGTGATCACCGCATGAGACGGCAAAAGCATTGACACATACTGTAAAGATTATGAATACAGCCAGAATGAAAAACTGAAAAATATAACACAAACAGATGGGTATATATCCAACTTTTATTATAACACATAAGCATATTCTGTTCCATATAGAAATTGGTAAAATTTCATGTATGCATAAAAACGCAGGATGATTTTAACACTTTTTACATATTCATTGTCTGAAGCGAAGCGCCGTTCTTCTGATTTTTTGCTTCTGAAAAGACCAAGCCGGAAAGCCCGGACATGATCTTTTATCGCAGGGGACCCCAATATGGTTTTTGTTCATTTTGCGGCCAATGATGCTTATGGCGCGAGGGAGACCGCGGCGTTTTCCTTCATCCATTCCAACGCCTTGCCGTAGCCCTCAAATCCCAGGCCAATGAAGTGAGCCTGACAGGCCATGCCGGCGTAGCTGATTTGCCGGAAGGGCTCCCGCTGGGAAATGTCGGTGAGGTGCACTTCGGCCGCAGGCAGGTTCACCGCTTTCAGAGCATCCAGAATGGCCACGGAGGTATGGGTGTAAGCGGCGGGATTGATGATGATGCCGTCCATTTCCCCATAAGCGGATTGGATTTTGTCCACCAGCTCGCCTTCATGGTTGCTTTGAAAAATGTCCACATCCAGGCCCAGCTCCCGGGCCCTTTTGAGAATGTAAAGCTGTAAATCCTCATAGGTTTGCGCGCCGTACAGGTGCTTTTCCCGGATGCCCAGCATGTTCAGGTTAGGGCCGTTCAGAATGAGCAGCTTCATCGAATCCCTCCAATATTTTTGCAGTCGTATCTTCTTTGGCGTCCTGCGAAACCACGGTAAAGTCCGCGCAGGCGCGGTATAGGGGGGAGCGGGTTTCTTCCATTTTGCGAAGCGCTTCGATACCGGAGGACAAAGGCCTGCCCTCTATGGACAGCTGATCAATTGGCCGCTGGAGCCAGCAAATGATTCCGTTTTGCCGAAGCGCGCGTACATTATCCTTACGCAGGATAGTCCCGCCGCCGGTGGAGATTACGTGACCGCTTTGTTTTCCAAATTCCTTCGCGATTTCGCTTTCGATTTCCCGGAAGCCCTGTTCGCCCTGATTTGCGAAAATATCGGGAATGGGGCCATGGCGCTTCACGATTTCCGCGTCCAAATCCACAAAGGGACGGCCCAGCGCCTGGGCGGCGAGCCTTCCCTGGGTGGTTTTCCCGCTGCCGGGCATGCCCACCAAAATCAGGTTCAGGCAATCCTTCCGCACAGCCCGGTACGCTGTTTCAATCGCTTCCTCGGGAATGTCCCGATCCAGAAACAGCCGGGCGGCGTGCCAG
>JAEEGL013445363.1_pt1 | contig 10356 bp, 21 predicted proteins | sample 9134231 | NCBI WGS metagenome assembly JAEEGL01 (sample SAMN16246548, study PRJNA631951) | gut metagenome | biome: gut microbiome; feature: rumen; material: fiber-attached | host: Bos | place: Iran: Karaj | collected 2018-10
ACAGTAAGAAAGTTCTTGCTGCAATTCAAGTAATTCAGACTGAAGCTTCTTAGGATTATCACCGTGGTGAAACTCATGTTGGTTTAGCTAGTATGATTGATGCTGATAGCGTTATTAGTTATCATGATATGCACGATGAGGCTAAGCCTGTTCGTCCTGGTCAGGGCTAATTTAAATTATTATGGGAAAGAGATTAATAGTCTCTTTCCCATTTTTTTATTATGAGAGAAAGGAGATAAATAAATTTTATGGATGAATAGTTATTTTCTTCTGGTGATATTGAATTTTTATCAAAATTATTAAAAGAAGCAACAAAAGAAGAATTAGAGGCAAATATTTCTATAAGTTGGCATTAGCTATTATTAAGTGCTTAGAACTTTATTAAAGGATATACTATTTTAACTAAAAATGAAGAGCTTTAGAGAAAATAGATGCGACAAAGTTTAATTCAACAAGATCCTACTTCCTCTATTAATTTTTTGTATAGTTTTTAGCAAAAACATAAAGATGCTTATTTTACAAGAGCAAAATATTTATTAGCTTTTTAGTTTGATGCTTAGTTAACAGCTTACCTCGGTGAGGTTCCAAAAAAAGCTGTATATGTTATTTGGGATTCTAAAAGAAAATAGTTAAGAAGTTTTGAAATGTCAATGGCAACTTTGGCATCATTAGCTTCAGCAGAAGGACGTTTGGATTTGCATCCTGGTTAGTTAAAAGAAGAAGGTGCGACTGAAATTGAAAAAGAAGAGAATGGGATTGGTGGTTTTTAGAAAGAGCATTTAATAGAAACCTAGGCAGCTTATCGTGGAACGGTAGCTAGATTAGGGCAATATTATAATAAAATTGGAGTTAATTGGACTTAGAGAAAAAATGGCTTATTAATGTGGAAAGAAAGCGGTGCTTGGATTGTAGCTAATGTAAATAGTTATGGTGACGCAAAAGAAGGATATATTGCTGCATTAATGACAAAACATAAATCTAATTTAGACGCTTTATTTAATTAGGGAATTGGTAATGAACGCTTTTATGCTGATACTTTAATTTCTGCTTTCTACAATAATTATATTTCTGGCGTTACTAATAAAGCAGCTATTGTAGAAGAAGACGTTGTAACAGAGAATGGCCAATTTGCTGTTAAATCAAGTGGAGCAAGTATGCCTTCTTTAACTCAATATTTAAGAGCTGCTCAAGAAATTATTTTAAATTCAGAAAATGGTTTATCACCAGAAAATCTTAAAAAAAGAATTGAAGAATTATATCCATAGGATATCGCTCGTAATAAAATTATTGCTACTTTATAGAGTGATACTGAATTAACTACTACAGATTTATTGTCTGAATTATAGAAAAAAGGATTAAGCTTAACTTATAATATTTGACATTTAAAAAAAAATATGTTATACTAAAATTAATTAGAGAAAAAGGAGGCCGCTAGAATGGCACAAATTACTTATACAAAATTGGGTATTAAACCAGTGGTAGATGAAGTTAAAATTATTGATTGGGCTCCCGAAGTTAAAATTGAAGTGCGGCAATATCTTCCACTTCAAAAGAAACTTGAGGTTTTAACTAATATTATTAATGCATCTACTGATGATAATGGTTTTTATAATAGCGCAAAAATTGATTTTAATTAGACTCTTGAAATTATTTTTGCATATACAAATATTAAATTTACAGATAAACAAAAAGAAGACCCTATGAAGCTCTATGATAGTTTTTATAGTTGTGGTCTTGCTGAAAAGATTTTTGAGTTAATTCCATCTAGTGAATTAAAGTGGTTTGATAAGCATACTCGTATTAGTATTGATAAAATTTATGAATATCGTAATTCTGTATATGGTATTCTTGATGCACTTAAAAATGATTATGATGGAATGAATATTGATGTTGATAAAATTCGTCAAGCATTAGCAAGTGATGATAATATTGAGTTACTTAAAGAAATCATGGACAGAACGGTCTAATTAAATTAATCCTATTAATATAAAAATAATATATTAATAGGAGAATAACGGGTTATTGAAGTTATTCTTCAATAACCCTTTTTATTTATTTTGGGAGAGAAAGGAGAAAAAAATAAATGGCAAAACAATTAAATGTTGATATGCGATTTAATGCAGATACTAGTAAAGCTAAACAAGCTATTACTGATTTAGAACAGTCATTAGCAAAATTAGGGCATGCGTCAATGCCAAAAAATTAGGGTATTGACCCAGCATAGTTTGAGAGAGCTTCTGCCGCAGCACGTGAATTAGAATTTCATTTAAAAAATGCTTATAATGCTAAAACTGGTAATTTAGATTTAAGTAAATTACATTCTAGTTTATAGGCTAGTGGAACTAGTCTAAGAGATTTAACTAGTAGTTTTTCTACTGCTGGAAAAGTAGGACAATAGGCTTTTATTTCATTAGCTAGAACTATTGCTACAGCAGATTAGCCTGCATTAACTTTAAATACTCATTTAGGGACTATGTGGACAACATTAAAAAATGTTGCTCGATTTTAGTTATCATCAAGTGTTATGCATGGTCTTATTGGTGGAATCCAATAGGCTTATGGATACGCATAGGATTTAAATAAATCTTTAAATAATATTAGAATTGTTACTGGACAAAGCACAGATCAGATGGCTCGTTTTGCTGATTAGGCGAATAAAGGGGCAAGAGCTTTAAGCACTACTACATTGGATTATACTGATGCAGCTTTAATATACTACCAATAGGGATTATCTAATGAAGAAGTAGCAGCTAGGACAGAAACTACATTAAAATTAGCAAATGTTTCTCGTCAAAGTGCAGAAGAAGTGTCAAGTTAGATGACTGCAATTTGGAATAACTTTGCTGAAGGTTCTGAAAATCTTGAATATTATGCTGATGTTATTACTAAATTAGGTGCAACAACAGCAGCAAGTTCAGAAGAAATTGCTAGTGGTGTATCTAAATTTGCAGCTATTGCTTAGACAGTTGGTTTGAGTTATGAATATGCTGCATCTGCATTAGCAACAATTGTTGCTGAAACTCGTCAAAGTGAGGATACTGTTGGTAATGGTTTAAGAACATTATTTGCTCGTTTTGAAGGTTTAAAATTAGGAGAAACTCTTGAAGATGGAGTTGATTTAAATAAATATTCTAAAGCATTAAAAGCTATTGGAGTAGATGTTCTTGATGCTAATGGTAATCTTCGTGAGATGGATGATATTCTTGACGATATGGGATCAAAATGGGATACATTAAATAAAGCTCAACAAGTAGCATTAGCTCAAACTGTTGGTGGAGTTCGTCAATATACTAATTTAATTGCTTTAATGGACAACTGGGATAAATTTTAGACTAATGTTGAAACAGCAAGAGGATCAGAAGGAACTGTTGATAAGCAAGCAAAAATTTATGCTGAGTCTTGGGAAGCAGCTCGTGATAGAGTAAAAGCAGCAGCAGAGTCTATATTCTAGGCTTTATTAGATGATAAATTTTTTATTAAAATTACTAATGCTATTGAACATCTTTTAGTTAATATTAGAACTTTTATTGATAGTTTTGGTGGCCTAAAAGGTATAATGGTTCCTCTTTTAGGCTTTGCTTTTTAGATGATAAGTAATAAAATTAGTCCTGCTATTTAGAAAATTGTTCAAGATATTTAGATTTTAAGTGGTGGAGCAAATAAAGTATATGCAAAAATTTAGGGGCAAGCAAATAGATTAATTGATGAAGAAAAAGCTAAAAAAACTGATACCGGGTAGGATTTATATAGTCAGAAAGATTAGGCTTCTCTTGATGGGAGTAAAGCTATTTTAGCTGCAAAAACTTAGTTATCAGCGGTAGAAAGTAGATTAAGTGCAGAAGAAAAAATGCGCGTTCAAATAGCTATCTCTGGTATTGAAAAATAGGCGGCGGCTTATGAGGAATTAGGAGCAAAAATTGATGATGTAACTGCTAAAATTGCTAAACAAATTGAACAAGAAAAGAAGAAAGCAGCACAAAATTTAAAAGAAAATCGTGAGAAACGAGATTCTATGGTAAAAGAGTTTAAAACTGAAACTTAGGAAGAGCGAGAAGAAAAAGTTCGTCAATCAAAAAGAGTTTAGATGCAATAGCTATCTTCTAGTGGAAGTGCTACTACTGCGGCTGGATATGATAGAGGCAGTATAGAAGCTTTTTTAAGTTAGACAGAACAATAGGTAAATAACTTTGGAAATAATGTTCATAATGCTTTAATTGAAGCTTTTTCAAGTGGGGTAACAGACGCTACTGCTGTTATGCAATAGCAATTTGCTGGTTTTAATATATCTCAATTTGTAACTGGGAATAATCAAGAAATGGGATAGGCTCAATTAAGCATGCTATATGATCAATTATAGGATATTATTGCTATTAGTCCAGAAGTTGAACAAGCATTCGCGAAAGCTTTAGATCCTAAGGTAGAAGATTTTCAAGGTAGTTTAAAAAATGTACAAGATGTTTTAATGGATTTTATTTCAAATTATGATAAATTAGGTTCAAAAAGCGAATAGGTTATGCGTAATTTAGGAATTCCTCCTGCTTAGATAGCGGCTTATAAAAAACTTGATGAAGAAATTAAAAAATTAGAAGCAGATTTTAATAAAATTGGAAATAATGCACATTTAGATAAACCTGTAAAAGAATTAGCGAAAGAAATATTAGAAGCTAAAACAAATGGAGAAGAATTAGATCATATTTTTGATAGATTAAATATTCCAGAAAATTTACGAGAACAATTTTCTGAATTAATTTCTACAATGGAAGAAGCTGAGGCAGCAGGGCAAAAATTAAGCAAATCCACAAAAGAAATTGATTTTTCTCATATGATGACAAAAAGTGAATTTTTTACTACTGTATCTGGTGGTTTAATGCAAATAGGCAGTAGTATTATGGCTGTACGTTCTTTAGTTAATGCATGGAATAATGATGATTTAACTTTTGGAGAAAAAATTACTTAGACTTTAATGTCTGTGGGTATGATGGTTCCTAGTGCAATCGGAGCTTTTACTAGTTTAAGTGGAGCATTAAAAACTGTAGCTAGTGCAACAAAAGCTTGGGGATTAGCTTAGCAATTTACAACATTATTATCACAAAAAGGCAATGCTGCAGCTTTAGCTGGACTTGCAGTAGATAAATTATTAATTGGAGTAGAAGATGAAAAAGTTGCTGCAAAATTAAAAGATGCCGTAGCTGAAAAAATTAAAACTTTAGCAGAAGAAAATGGTGGAAAAGTTACTTTAAAAACTATTATAACAGCATTAAAAAGTGTTATTGCAAAAAATACAGAAGCTGGAGCCCATACAGTTAATACTGGAGCAGTTATTGCTGAATCAGTAGCTTAGAATACTTTAAATGCTAGTATGTTAATAGGTCTTCTTACTGTTTTAGCTGTTGTAGCTGCTGTTGCTCTATTAGTTGCGGGAATTTATTTTTTGGTTAAAGCGTATAATAAAGATGCAGAAGCTGCAAAAAAAGCTGCTGAAGTATCTAAGCAATTAGATGAAGCAGCAGAATAGGCCAATGAAAGATTAAAAGATATTAAAAGTTCTATTGAGGGATATAATTCCGCTATTGACGTTTTAAATTCTTGTACTAAAGGAACACAAGAATGGAATGATGCTTTAGCTAACGTACATGAACAAATTGATGAAATATTAACTAAATATCCTGAATTATTAGAATATGAGAATTTATTTAATTCTGATGGAACTTTAAATACCGATGTATTAGCAGAATTTTAGAGAACTGCTGAAAATGCTGCAAATGCCGCTAACGCTGCTGCTTTATAGGGCCGAGTTATAGCAGCAGAAGCTTAGTTAAGATCTGACACTACTGATGCTCGTAGAAGATTTTCTTATGATGAATATGCTGGTATACAAGGTTCTGGTTATAAAGATGGTAGATTTACTAGTGTATAGCAAGATCTTAAAAAAGTAATGGATAATTATAAGATGGTTGGTTCTGCTAGTTTAGAATTAGCTGATATTTATGCTACTTTGGGAGAAGATGTTACTCCTGCTTATGCGGAAGCTTTAATGGATTTAGCAAAATCAACTGTTGAGGCTACAAATATGGCTAATAATGCTGCTAAATTAACTATTAATGAATGGGCTCGTGATAATGATAGAGAGTTAGAGGCTGGACAAGATTATTTAATGTCTGAAGCTTATCAGTAGAGCTACCAAGGATTTTATGATGCTGTAAAAGATGCTAGTGATTATAATTCTAAAAGTAATAATGAAGACTACTCAAAATTAGGCAGCGCATTTAATGGGACTCAATTTGAAGGCATGTCTGTAACAGAAGCTTTTAATGCTGCACGTGGAACTAACTATGGGTTAGCACGCAATGGTGTCCGTGGTACAGATAACAATCGTACTTATGTTTATCTTGAAGGTGGAGAAGAAAAAGAATACACTATTGAAGAAATGCAAGCTACAATTGCTGCTGCTGCTGCGCTAGAACAAATGGGAACAGCAGCAGATGAGGCGGCTGAAAAATTAGCGAATATGAGCGATGAAGCAAAAAGTTTCTTAGCTTCTGGAAATATGGAAAATTTAACAGAAGATTAGATTAGAAATCTTAAAAAAGAATTAACTGGCGATGAAAATGGAGAAGTTACAGCAGAATAGGCTAGAGATTATTTAATTAGTTAGGGATTAAGTGAAGCATAGGCTGAAGAATTATCTCAAAATCTTGCTCTTAGTTTAAATATTGATTTTGATGATTTACATAATTAGTTAACAAAACCAGTATAGGATATATTAAATGATGGAGCCAATGATATTGATTTAACTTAGTTTACAATTGCTGTATAGCAAAAACTAATGGCAGCGTTAAATGAAGCTTATTCTCATTTAGGCGCAGTAGGCACAAAAGCTCTTGAAGAAATTTTAAATAATGCTATTACAAATGGTATTGACCCAGAAAAAATTATTAATGCGATAGATGCTATTGATTGGTCTGCTCCAGATGCAATGGGTTAGTTAGCAGCATAGTTTGATTTAATGGGCATTGATATTAACTTAAATGACCCAGCTTGGCAATTATTTATAAACAGAATGGTTGAAGCAGAAAGAACTGCTAATAGTTTATCAGGACGTTTTGATGCATTAAGAAGTTCTTTAAGCGATTTATCAAAAATTACAAATGATATTGAATTTGGTAAAGTTATTAAAGATGAAGATTATTAGAATTTATTAAAATATAATAAAGAAATAGCTGATTTGTTTATTATGACAGCTGATGGTTGGAAATTTGTTGGCGATGTTGATGAATTAAATAAATATTTAGAAGGATCTACCGCTGATGTCGAAGCATTTAAGCAAGAGTTCTAGGAAGCAAATGCTGCCGGAGAGGCTTTAAATAATCAACCAATTGTCAATTTTGCTGAAGGAACTGTTCTTGGAAAATAGGCGTCTATGGAAAACCGATTTTTCGCACTTCAGGGCTTATCTACAGATTCTTAGTTTGGTGGAGCTGAAGCATTTGAAGTAGTAAGTAAAAATGCTCAAGTAAGTTCTGATGAATGGGCTGCGATTCAAGATAATATAAGACAATATAGAGAAGAACACGATGGTGAATTTGATTATGCAGATTGGGCTAAAGATAATGCTCAATATGCTGAAGAAGTTCAACGTCTATGGACAGAAGCTGGTAAAATTCAACAAAACTATAATGATGGACTGTATGATTCTGCCCATCAGGAAGAAATGATAGTTGATTTAACTGCTCAGTCTGTTCAAGATTTAGATAATTTATACCAAGCAGGAGAAATTAGTGCAGAAACTTATCAAAAAACTTTAAAGATTGTTCTTCAACGAGAAACAGAAGCACAAGGTCTTGATTGGAAAGAAGTTACTGAATATGCAGATTATCTTCGTAATGATTTATTAAAAAGTATGAATCTTACAGAAGAATAGGCTATTGATTTAGCTGCGAAATAGAAGTTATTAGATAGAGGATTTAAAACATTAAAAGATTCAACTGGTGATTTTTATAAATTATTAGATGATGGACAAAAAGGAACTACTGAATATCAAACTGCGTTAAAAAAAATGCAAGATGGATTAATGGATATTATTGGAGCTACTGGTTCAAAAAATTTAAAAGGTACAATGTTTGATGATAAATTTTTTGAAGAGAATAGAGAAACTATCGAAAAAGCAGCCGAAGGTGATATTGAAGCTATTGAAGCATTATAGACAGCAGCAGCTAAATAGGTTGTTCTTAAAATGGATGTCGATGATTCAACTAAAAATAAAGTTTATGGAATTATTGATGATATGCAAGCCGCGATTCCAGATGATATTGAAATTGGAACTTCAATTGGCGAAATTGAAGGAATGGATGGATATTTAGATAGTTTAAACCAAATGTTACAATCTGGTTAGTTAACTGCTGATTAGGTAAATGCTATTCTTGAATCTATTGGTTTTGATCCTGAAATTGAATATGAGAAAATCCCTATTTCAGAAGAATAGGCAGAAACTATTCGAGCTGGGCAAAGCGTTGAAGTAGATGGACGAGTTATTTCAGCTTCTGCTGTACATGAGTTACATACTGGTGAAGAACTTTATGTAACAATTCCTAAAATTAATGCAAAAAATACTAAAAGCACTGGCGCTCCAAAACCTGCTGGTGGAGGCGGCGGAGGTGGAGGCGGCGGTGGAGGTAATAATAAGCAAAAAGAAAAGAAAGACCCCACCGATGAAAGAGATCGTTATCATACTATAACTCAAAAAATTCAAGATGCTAAAGATGCCTATGATGAACTATCAAAAGCAGAAGATAGAGCTTTTGGTAAAGAACGTATCAAAGCAATGGAAGGTATTACTAATAATCTTAAATTGCAAATTGAACTTCAAAAGAAATATCTTGATGAAATTCGTAATTATCTTGAAGGCGACCGTGCAGCAGTTGAAGCATTAGGGGCTACATTTGATGCAAATGGTGTTATTACTAATTATGATGACTTAATTGCTGAATTAGTTGCTAAATATAATGAAGGTGTTGATGCATTTAATGAAGGTGGATTAGATGAAGATGCTTTCAAAGAATAGTATGAAGAACCATTTAATGATGCAAAAGAAGCTATTGATTAGTATGTTGAAACTATTAACCTTCTTCAAAGTGAAGAATTAAATCTTATTGATCTTCAAAATGATTTAGCAGATCAGCTTCGTGAGATTGCGGCTTATAAATTAGAACTTCATATTGATATAGATGAAGATGAGCTTAAATATCTTGATTTCTTACTTGAAATGTTAGGAGAAGACGCTGAAATTGCGGCAGACCGTTTAGCCGTATTAGGAGATAAATTTAATACCAATAGAGATGAAATTTCTGCTTATACTACTGCTATTCAAGAACTTCTCCGTTTACGTGGATTTAGTGATGAAGATGTAGCAGCATTTATTCGTGGTGAGTTAACAGCCGGAGATTTAGAATCTCGTGGTTTTACTAGCGATGATATTGATAAGTTACGTGAATATCGTGATGCCATTCAAGAAAATACCTAGGCAATGAAAGAATTATCTGATGAAATTGAATAGGCGTTTTTAGATACATTAGATGATTTAAATGATAAGGTAACTGATGCTGCCGATAGATTTGAACATTTTACCAACATGTTTGAGCATTTTAAAAATGTTGTTGATATTGTTGGACAAGATGCTTTGGGTATGTCTGCTGAAACAATGAAATTAATAGCAAAATCTGCAAAAGAAAATGCTATTGAAATGGTTAAAGCCGCAAAAACTCAATTAGATAGTCTCACTTAGGTTCGTCAATAGGCATAGGCACAACTTGATGCGGCATATGAAGCTTAGAAAAATGCTACAACAGCAGAAGAAAAATTAAGAGCGCAAGAATCAATTCGCTATTGGAGTGAAACTATTGAAGAAGTTACCAATAGGGTTAATGAGGCTCAAGAAAATCTTAATGAAAAACTTGAAGAGGCTCTTGAAGGAATTAAAGATGCTTATACTGCTATGGTAGAATAGGCAACCAAGGAATTTGAAAAACAAATTACTGGTTTAGCAGGTTCATTAGAGTCTTTAAGAGAGAACTTCGATAGATAGAAAGAAACTCAAGAATTATACATTCCAGCGTATGAAAAGATTTATGAATTAACAAAGTTAACTCGTGATATTGGTAATTCTATTGATGATACAGATAATCTTTGGTCTAAGAGAGAGTTAGCAAAACTTCAAGATGAAATTAATGGTAAAATGGCTGATGGAGTTGAATTAACTGAACATGATGTTGAAGAACTCCGTAAACGTTATGAATTAAAACTCGCTGAGGCCGCCCTTGAAGAAGCTCGTGATTCTAAGCGTACAGTACGTATGAGTCG
>JAEEGL013571019.1_pt1 | contig 10356 bp, 9 predicted proteins | sample 9134231 | NCBI WGS metagenome assembly JAEEGL01 (sample SAMN16246548, study PRJNA631951) | gut metagenome | biome: gut microbiome; feature: rumen; material: fiber-attached | host: Bos | place: Iran: Karaj | collected 2018-10
ACATATGCATTCTTTAATTATACAAGAACAGGAACGAGTAATACTATTAAAGTAGGTAGAATATCATTTAATTCAACACAGGATAATACGATTAATCTATCTAATGTATTTCCAACGACGAGTAATAATTTAGATAGTACAAATTCTGATACTGTAACAATAAATATAGATGGAGATACAAGCTATAGTGAAGGTATCGAGTATAAAGTAACATTAGAAGCAGTTAATAATACCATTAATGGTAAAGAAATACCAATAAGTTTTAATGTAACAGCTAATAATTTAGGTACTAAAAGTAGTAATTATTATAGTGAAAGAGGAAGTACAACTAATGTCTATAATTTAACAGAAACTGGTAATGTAGAAGATGGTAAGTTTATCTTAGTAGGATATATAAAACCAGACGAAAATGGAGTAAATGGAAGCATAGATATCACAGCCTATATTGATGCGGACAGAATAGCAATAAGTGATACAGTATCAAGAATAGATAATGGAAATTTAATATATGGTGAGACATCTGGTGATTGGATAGCAGGAAGAGAAGTGTTTACAACAAGTGAATGGAACTCATTATCAACTAATGGAATATCATTTAAAGTAAGAGTTGAAGCAAACGAAGGAATATGGGTAGATGAACCTAAAATGATTGTAATGAAGAATTTTTCACATGATACTAATTGGTCCAATATACGTGCCAATATTACTAGTGTAGAATTTGGGACAGAAATACCTAATAATTTCATAACCTCTTTTGATGCGACAGATATAACAAGTGATGGACCAGTAACAATATATACATTAGACGATGGCCTTGGTAATGGAACAGTAAAAGCAGTTATATGTGCTGATGATGTAATATATGCACCGGTAGATAGTAGTTCAATGTTTATGAGAATGACAAAACTTGTAAATTTTAATTCTAATAATTTTAGAGTTGATAATGTGACAGATATGAATAGTATGTTTGGTCTTAGCACAGCTTTAACAAATGTTGACGGTTTGGCGAACTGGAATACATCAAATGTAAATAATATGATGCAAATGTTTTATGGGTGTTCATCTTTGACAAATTTAAATGGAATTGCTAATTGGAATACATCAAATGTAACAGATATGACTAGAATGTTTACAAATTGTTCAAATTTAATAAATGTTGATAGTTTAGTAAATTGGAATACATCAAAAGTAACAGATATGATAGCTACGTTTAATGGTTGTTCAAATTTAGAAAATGTTGATGGTTTAATAAATTGGAATACGTCAAGTGTAACGAATTTGCTCAACACATTTGGAAAATGCACTAAATTGAATAATATCGATGGTTTAAAAAAATGGAATACATCAAATGTTACTGATATGTGTGCTATGTTTTACAGTTGTAGTAAATTAGCAAATCTTGATTTAAGTTCTTTTGATATGTCAAACGTAACTAACGACAAAACTATGTTTGAAGCTGCAGGATTTAAAACATTAACTATGCCAAATAATTATACAAGAATAGATAATTTTATGTTTAATCATAATACATCTTATACTGGTGAGTCATTTACAATACCAAAAAGTGTAACTACTGTAGGTAATTCACATATTTTTTATGATTTTGGAAAAGATAGTACTTTTAAAAAGTTTATTGTTGAAAATGGAAGTACATCATTAAAAACAATCGATGATGTATTATATAGTTATGATGGAACAAGGTTGATAAGTATACCAAGAGGAAAGACATTTACTAATAATACATATGAAATGCCTGAGGGAGTAATGACATTAAATGTAATGGCTTTTTCAAGAACACAAAAAATAGATAAAGTAATATTACCAAATAGTTATGTAATAAGTAGATGGTATGATGATACAGCAAGTGGTGATTCTGATCCAGTAAAAGGAAATAGTTTAGCAACGGCAATATATGTCTATACATCAGTAAAAGAATATGAAGTAAAAGCAGATAACCCTAATTATTCATCGGATAGTGGTTGTATTTATAGTAAAGATGGAAAAGAATTGATTGCCGTACCAGTACATTATAATGGCGTATTAAATATTAAAGATGGAACGACTACTATAGGTCAAGAAGCATTTTGGAAGCAAAGAGTAAGCCGTATTGATAGTATAACGAAGATAAATATCCCAGCTAGTGTAACAACGATAGAAGCAAATCAATTAAGTACATTAAATACGCTAATGTCAAGAAGTACCAATCCAGTTACAATAACCATTGACTCTGGAAATACTGCATATCAAATTAGTAATAATCAAATAATAGCTAGATAATAAAAATGTTACTAATCATGCTTGACTAAGACTAGAAATAGTCTTTTTTTTCAACAATTTTAATGATATAATTATTATAGTAGTGAGGGTAGAGATGAGTGATGAATTAAAAAAGATTAAGAAAATATATGGTGAGGAAATGATGCATTTATGTCGAAGCCTATTTCCAACTCTTTTAGAAAATGAAGGAAAGCTTCTTGAAATTCTAGAGAAAGTAATTGCACCAACTCATTCTCTTGCTAGTGACATTATTAAAAATAATTATTATGATGAGTTTAAAAATCTGATATATAGTTATATTGATGTTGAAGAGGATGAAGTAATTGAAGTAAATGAGAGTCCTTTTGAATTAATGGATAAAGCTGGTTATACTTTATATGAATGTAAAACCGAAGCAGATATACAAAGCTTTAAAAAATACTATTATCTTAATGAAGAATTATGTTCATTTAGAGGCGGTAGATTAGAGCGATGCCATGTCTTTTTTGCAGTAAAGAAAAATGTTGATGAAATAAAAAGAGAGAATTATAATCACCCACGAAGAGAGGATGAATATGGGACAAGTGTCATAAGTATTCAATTTGCAAGAGGAATGAAGAATACTTTGTCAATTAAAAATCGATATAATCATACTGTCAATAATCCCGATGCAACTTTTTCAAATAATTTAGAAAATATTATTCCAGGCTTAACTAGAAGCTTTGAAAATTATTATGGATTAAATATCATTCAACAAGATGATTTACGTACTAGCTTTTTGACAAGTGAATTAAAATATGCTCGTTCGATTGATGGAAAATATTATCGTTACAATGATGAAAGAAATGGTATTTATTATTGTGAAAATAATATTATTTTATTTATTAATGGCATTATTGATTTAAAGTATGCGCAAAATAAAGAACGCTATTTGTTAATTGATCACTACATTATTGATCGAAAAGAAAAGACAATAAATCTTTATGGTGAAGATAATGAAGACGCATTCGTTGAAAGTATAAATAGGGTTGGGGTTATAAAAGATATTGAGGTTATTAAAAAAGATGATGATCGAATTATTAATATTAAATATCAAGATGGAAAAAATGTAAAAATTGAAATAAATAAACAAAATGCTATTACTGGATATGAAAATGACTATATTAAGGAAATTAATAGAGATTTTTTATTTAATAATACAACATTAAAAAACATTTCTATTCCATCAGTAAAAAGAATTAGTGACAATTTTCTATTTAGCAATAATTGTTTAAAAAACATTAGTTTACCTTGTACGGAAGAAATAGCTGATGATTTTTTGTATTTTAATCATGTTTTGGAAAATATTTATGCACCAAGATTAAAAAGAGTTGGAAATAATTTTTTAGTTACTAATACTGAGTTAAAAAGAATAGAATTACCTAGTATTGAAGAAATATTTAGCGGATTTATATCTTTAAATAAAGATATTATTGAAGTTATTATTCCAAAAGTTCAAAGAATAGGGATGGATTTTTTATCACACACTAATAAAATAAAAAGTATTGATTTACCGAATGCTCTTGAAATTGGCAATAGTTTTTTAGCATCATGTATAGAATTAGAAAGAATATATCTACCCAAAGCACAAGTTATTCGAGATGATTTTCTTTTCTTTAACAATAAATTAAAAAATATTAATTTACCAAGTGCTAATATAATAGGGAATAATTTTTTAATGTGTAATGATGTAATTGAAAGAATTAATATTCCAGAAGTCCGTGAAATAGGTGATGCTTTTTTAATATATAGTCAATTAAAAAGAATGGAATTACCGAAAGTTTATAAGGTTGGAGAACGTTTTCTTGATAATGATAAACAGTTAGAGATTGTCATAGCGCCTATGTTAAAAAAAATTGATGATATTGATTTAGCAAGAAAAGTAAAAAAGAAATTAAATGTACCTTTAATAAAAAAAGTTGGATTTCTTTTGGTTAAAAGATTGCGTAATGTTAATGTACCACTTTTAAGAAGAATTGGAAATTATGCTCTTGGTCGAAATGACTCTACACCTTCCTTTATTAATATAGACGTAGCTATTGATGAACTAAGAGAAACGGAGGAAAATAATGAAGAAATTAACAATAATCGAGCAAAATAATTATGATTATGTTTTAATTGATAATACTAACAATAAATATAAAATGAATATTGAATTTTATGGGGATTATAAACCATGTATAGGTGATGATGTTTATATAGATGAAAAGTTATTAAATGAGGTTAATTTATATCAATTTGGTGAGGTATATAATACTAATAACTATGAAATAGATGACTTTATTAAGGTAGTTACCCTAAAAAAGAAAGAGTATTATTTTCAAAGACAATACGGATAGATAATCTTTGATTATTAATATTTTTCTTTTTTTATCATATACTTTATTGGTGAAGCAATGAATTTATCGGATTTACAAAACAAAGATATTATAAATATAATTGATGGTAAAAAAATAGGAAATATTATTGATGCTAAATTTAATATTACAAGTGGAGTTATAGAAAAACTTGTTTTATCTCCTAGTAAATCTTTGTTTTCATTAAAAAATTCTACAATTGAAATAAATTATTCTAAAATAAAAAAAATTGGTGAGGATGTAATACTAATAGAGTATAATACCAAATAAAGTTTTCTTGCTTTTTTTTAATTTTGTTGTATAATACCTCAAGGAGGTTTTGAAGAAATGGAAAAAGATGAAGCATATATTAGTAATTTGGTTACTTATATTGGCTATTTTTTGAAAAATGGCATAATGATTGATGGAATGAAGTTACCTTTTTCAATATTAGATTATTATTCTATTGTTAAGGAAAGTGTTAGTGATGTAGCTAGTAAGGCACAAGCTATAAAGAAATATATACTATATCGAAATTATTTTATTAAGTTTGCTTATAGTAATAAATTTCTGTTAAATGAAGTGGAAAACGTGAATGAAGTATTAGAGGCACATCATGCATTTATTAAAAATGATCAAAGAATAGTTCCAAGTGAAGAAGATATTCAAAACATTTTAGATTTATTAGATCAGTATAATATTCCAAAATATAATCGAGTAGTTTATAGTGCCTTAGCAAGACAAGCTTTTGGTTATCCAATCTTACCATTTGTAAATATGGAAGAAAAAAATATGTCAAAATAAAAGAATATCCTGGGATATTTTTTTTATTTTAGATATTTAATTTTATATTCTAAGTATAATTTATAAGCCTCTTTAAAGGTATCAGGACTTATTTTTTCTTTTAGTTCTTTAATTATAATTTCATCTTTTCCATTAAGAAAATCTTGATAGTAATTTTTAGCATATGTATAAAGGATAATTGCATCAGGACGAGAGATATTAATGTGTTTTTTTCTAGCAAATTTTATTATATCCTCTACAGTTAATTTCTTAATATATTCTTTAATTAAATATTCACTCATAATTCATCATTTAATTATATGCAATTTTTATAAAAAATAGATAATAATAATAGTATGAAAAAGAAAATATTATTTTTAAATAGCTTAGTTTATATTTTTTTTATTACTATTATTGGAAGACTTTTTTTTATTCAAATATTAGATAATAATTATTATTTAGAAAAATTATCTAACAAAACTAATAAAATCATTTACGAAGATTCTAACTTACGGGGAAGAATATATGACAAAAATAATAATTTATTAGTTGATAATGGACTAGTTTTAACAATTGTTTATCAAAAAGAAGAAAATATTGATGAAGTTAAACTAGCCTATGAAGTAAGTAAAAAGATTAATCTTCCATATTATAAACTTACTAATTCTTATTTAAAAGATTTTTATATTTTACAAAATGAAGAAATCGTTAATAATAAACTTAGTAATGAGATAAAAGATAAGTATCTTAAACATCAAATATCAAAAGATGAATATTATCAAGAAAAAAAGAAGCTAGTTACTATGGAAGAAGTTGACAAATACACTGATGAAGATAAAAAGGCAATTTATCTATATTATTTAATGCATAATGATTATAGCTATATGGAAAAAATAATTAAAGAAAACTGTACTATAGAAGAATTTATGTATTTTTCTGAAAATGCTCATAATTTACATGGCTTTTATACTAAATATAACTATGGTCGAATTTATTTATTTAATGATACCTTTAAGAGCATTTTAGGTAATGTTGGAAATATACCACTTGAGAAGAAAGAATACTATTTAAGAAGAGGATATTCTATTAATGATAAGGTTGGATTATCAAATCTAGAATTTATTTATGATGACTATTTAAGAGGTAAAAAAGCTATGTATTTAATTAAAAATAATGAAAAAATACTTATTAAAGAACCAGAAAAAGGAAGTGACTTAATTCTAACTATTGATATTAAAATTCAAAAAATGGTTGATGATATATTAAATGATGAAGTAAATAAAGCTAAAAAGAAATATAGTTCAAAATATTTTAATCACAGTTATGTAATTATTTCTGATACCTATGGGGGAATTCTTTCTATGAATGGCAAAGAAATAACTAAAGATAAGATAATTGATATAGCTATTGGTAATGTGACAGATACAGTAACAGCTGGAAGTGTTGTTAAAGCAGCTAGTATGACGGTTGGTTTTTCTACTGGTGCTATTAAAATTGGGGAGGTAATGAAAGATGAGTGTATTAAAATTAAGAGTACTCCTAAGAAATGTTCTATTTATACAATGGGTTATGTTAATGATTTAGATGCTTTAGCTAAAAGTAGTAATGTTTATCAGTTTAAAACTGCTATTAAGGTAGCTGGAGGAGTATATCGATATAATGAAAGTTTAAAAATAAATAATGAAGCTTTTGATATTTATCGTGATTATTTTGCTAGATTTGGTTTAGGGGTTAAAACTGGAATTGAATTTCCAAACGAAAGCTTAGGATATAAAGGAAGTAAAAGAAATCCTGGTCTTTTAATGAATTTTGCTATTGGTCAATATGATACATATACAAATATGCAATTAAATCAATATATTAGTACAATTGCCCGAGATGGAGATAGATATAAAATGCATTTGTTAAGTAAAGTAATTAATAATAATGGAGAAGTAATTGAAATAAAGCCTGAGATATTAAATAATATTAATGTTCAAGATAAATATCTTAAAAGAGTAAAAGAAGGCCTTAGAGAAGTAATAACAAGAGGTAGTGGTCATTCTTACACTAATATTAATGCTAGTGGTAAAACAGGAACAAGTGAGAGTTTTTTTGATAGTAATAATGATGGTAAAATTGACAAAGAAACTATTAGCACTAATTTTGTTATGTATGCACCTAGTAAAAATCCAAAGTTTGCTATTAGTATTAATAGCCCTAATATTGGATTAGTTACAACACAATATCGATATCCAATAAATCAGAATGTGATAAAAAGAATAACAAATAATATCTATAAATTTATTAAATAAAAAATGCTATTTTAATAATAACATTTTCTTTTTTATTTCATGAGTTAACTCATCATTTTGGATCATAAAGCTTTGAAATATTTGTTTTCTTTTAATAATAAATTCATTTGCTAGATTAACTAATTTATCATATTCATCTTTGGTTAATTTCTTTTTCTTAATGGATTCATTTATAAGTTTTTTGGTTTCATTTATTTCTTTAAGTAAATCATCATTAATATTTAAAAAAGTAGTCATTTTAAATAATAAGTCTCCACCAGGTGTGTAAGATAAAAATTCATCAAAACCTAATCCCCGCATCATTTTTTTATTAATGACTGTAAAAAGACAATGATTAATAAGATCAATTCCATATAAAGTATCATTATTAAGAGTTAGATTAATAACATGATTACCATATATTTTTTTATAATCACTTTCTTTTTCACTATGATGATAGCAACACATTTTAAGAGGATAATTATAAAAAAAGGAAAAAACATCTTCATAAAAGCAGGCTAAATTACGGCATACACCTTCACCATTAATAATATTAATACCTCTTTTTATGGATAATTCTTTAAAGTCATCAATGTTATTTTGATAATTTCTATCAGCGGAAAAAAATCCTATTTCAATTAGTATTTCAAAAATTAAAGAATAGAATAGGTCACTTTCATTACATTTAATAAAGTCAAATAATTCGACAATATTATTAATATATTCATCATATAAAGTTATCAGTTCTTTATTCTCGTGATATATTTTAAGATTATTATTAACATGTTTAAATTTAATTTCATTTAATTCTTTTTGTGTCATAACGAGTATTATATTATTTTTTTTTCTTAAATTCAACTTTTTCCTTAAAAAAAATAATTGTTTTATATTTAATTTTGTGTTATTATTAAGTAGTCATCTATTTGGCCAGTTGGTGAAGAGGCTTAACACATAGCCCTCTCAAGGCTACATCCACGGGTCCGAATCCCGTACTGGTCACCATTTGTTATTAACTCCTTTTGGGAGTTTTTATTTTGAATACTAGTAATTATTAGTTTTTTTTGATATAATCTATTACGGTGATACTATGTATGAAATTACAATAGATAACTTTTCTGGTCCTATGGATTTACTTTTACATTTGATTAAAGAGTCCAAAATGGATATTCTAAACATAAAACTAGAAATAATTATTGATGAATACTTGGATTATATTAATAAAATGAATGAAATGAATCTTGATGTAGCTAGTTCTTATTTAGTTATGGCATCTGAATTATTAGAGATAAAATCAAAGATGTTATTACCTAAAGATGAAGAGGAAGAAGAGGAAGAAGATCCAAAAGAGAGATTAATTAATCGATTAATCCTTTATCAGCAGTATAAAGATCAAATTGAAAGTTTTAAAGAACTAGAAAGTGAAAGAGGAACATATTACACTAAAATACCAAGTAATTTAGAGGAATATCAAACTAGTGAGAAGCATGCATTAATAGAAAATGTTACTTTAGATGATTTAGTTAAAGCTTTTGAAAATTTTTTAGAGAGAGTTGATTTAGAAAAACCAGTACATACCAAAGTAACTAAGAAAGAGCTTAGTGTTGAAGATAGAATTATAAATATTAAAAATAGATTTAAAAAACAAAAAAGAATTGATTTCTTTGATTTATTTGAAGTTAAATCAAAAGAGTATGTGGTTGTTACTTTCTTAGCTATTCTTGAAATGGCTAAAAATAGGGAATTAATGATATATCAAGAAGATAATTTTGATAATATAGTTTGTGAGGCATTATGATAGAAGATAATAAATTAGCGGCATTAGAGGGATTATTATTTGTAGTTGGTGATGATGGACTATCGATTAATCAAATGATGGAAATACTAGAAGTAGAGCATGATGAAGCTATGGATTTAATTAACAAGTTAAAAGAAGAATACGAAAGTATTAATCGGGGAATAAGAATACATTTTTTAGGTAATACATTTAAGTTAACAACTAAAAAAGAACATCAAAAATACTATCAAAAATTATTAGTAAATGAGGAGAACAATTCTTTATCTAATAGTGCACTTGAAACATTAGCAATTGTAGCTTATAATGAGCCAATAACAAGAGTAGAAGTAGACGAAATAAGAGGAGTACAAACAGCTCAATTAATAAGAAAATTAGTAGCTAAAGGATTAATTAAAGAATGTGGAAGAAGTGAACTCCCTGGGCGTCCTATTCTATATAAAACTACTAGTGAATTTTTAGATTACTTTGGTTTAAGTGATATATCAGAGTTACCTAAAATAACACCAAAGTCTGAAAGAGAAAATAATGAAGTGGATTTATATAAATCTAAATACGAAGAAGAGATAATTGATTAATTATTTCTTTTTTTTGCCATTATTAATCATGGTTTAAAGTTTTTGAATAATTGACAATGATTATTAATCACAGTATAATTATTATGTAATGATAGGAGACGATTATGATAAGATCAAAAAAGCAAATGTTTATAGTAATTGGTGTATTTGCTTTAGTTATGTTACTAGGAGAGATTACGTATGCATTCTTTAATTATACAAGAACAGGTGCTAGTAATACGATAAGAGTAGGAAGAATCAGCTTTATATCAAGACAAACGGAAACAATTAATTTAACTAACCTTTTTCCAATTGATCCA
>JAEEGL013653987.1_pt1 | contig 10356 bp, 11 predicted proteins | sample 9134231 | NCBI WGS metagenome assembly JAEEGL01 (sample SAMN16246548, study PRJNA631951) | gut metagenome | biome: gut microbiome; feature: rumen; material: fiber-attached | host: Bos | place: Iran: Karaj | collected 2018-10
AATACTTCGGGTCTGGCGAGATGTTGACAAGTTCGAATCTGGCAGCGAGACACGGGATCTTATAGTTCTCCAGAACGATATCCTCTCCCCAGATTTTTGCCGTTACAGGCTCGCCTTCGCTGGTCATCGTAAAATTCATGTGACTCAGTGTATAATTTTTGCAGTCCGAGGTCTTCCAGGTGAAAAAAACTCCGCCCTGATAAGTATCAAGCTTTATGGTCGTTTCGACATCGCCCTCCGTAGCGTTGATCGACTTCGCGCCGTAGCTCTGCCAGTAAAGCTCCTTGTCCAGCAGGACTACCGAAGCATAATATTCATGGCGCTCCATAAAGAGTGTAATGGTCTGTTTTTCACCGCAGTTTATCTGCTTCGTGCTGATTTTTTTCTGCGTTGAATCGTAGATAGTCAGCTCGAAATAGTCGGCCAGATAGGTTTCGCAGGTCGTGTTCGGAGGCAGTTCGAAGTTTATGCGGACCTCGACATTGTCCGGCTTGGACTCCATGCAGCCGAGAATGAAAGCCAGTGAAACGATCAACGGGACAATGAATTTCATTATTCACCTCTTACTGTAAGAAAACTATAAGATACTACTCAACCGCCTTTCATTTTCAATTTTCGGCGGACGATTTTGCAAACCTCCTGCAGACTTATCAGCCAAAGACTTTCGGGAGAGTTATTTTTAACTTGAAATAGGACTCGTTTTCACTACCCTAAAGCCGTTAATTAGTAACCCTCTTTTTGGAGAAAAAAAATGAGTACCAGAACGTTAGTCCACATTATTATTTTTCTTTCTGTCGTCTATGTCGGATGGTTTGTCGCAAAACCGTTTGTAGACAAGTACAGAATGGAAAAGGTCGTAGAGAACATTGCTCAATACTGCACGATCCATACCGTTATGGAGACTGAGAAGGAGTTCGGCAACCGTATCATCGACCTCGGCAGAAAGGATATCCTTCCGAGCATGCTTCACCTCGACAAGGATGAAGAGACCAGCAAAGTCAAGGCGACCTTGAAGTACAAAGACTCTATCAAACTGTTCGGCAAAGAGCTTAAACCGCTTGAATTTACTATCGAATACGAAGCGGCGAAGGTTGACAAAATAATTTAGCGGTGCGACATGAAGAGAGAGAGTCTTAACGTCAAAAAGGTGCTGATCGGCGAGACCGAAATCACCAAAATCATCGACCGCATGGTTTATGAAATGATCGAGCAGTTCAGCCAGCTCGACAATGTCGCGATAATCGGCATCAGAACACGCGGCGTTATCCTGGCGGACCGCCTTCTCAAGCGGATAGAGGAGAAGGAAAACGTCAAGCTGATGACGGGCGCCGTCGATATCGCGCTCTACCGCGACGACTTCTGCAAAGGTCTCAGCTCGCCTAAAATGGGACCTTCAGAGATCAACTTCAACCCGGAAGATTACCACATCATCCTCGTTGACGACGTAATGTTCACCGGAAGGACCGTCCGCGCTGCGATCGAGGCCGTCATGGATTACGGCAGACCGAAGTCCATCAAATTCGTCGCTCTCGTCGACAGAGGGCACAGAGAGCTTCCGATCCACCCCGACATCGTCGGCAAGGTGATCGAAACAGGGATCGACGATAAAGTCGCTGTCTTCTTCAAGGAGACGGACGGCGAAGATAAAGTTGTGCTTGGATAAAAACAGAACCTATTTTCGGAGAAACCAATGAAACATCTTCTCGGCATTGAGAATTTGAACAAAGACCAGATTATGAACATCCTCGAGACGGCGGTTCACTTCAACGAGCTGAATCAGCGGCTCATCAAGAAGGCTCCGACGCTCAAAGGACGGACGATAATCAATTTTTTCGCTGAACCGTCAACAAGAACGAGAACCTCCTTCGAGGTGGCTGAAAAGCGTTTGAGCGCCGACACCTACAACATCGCTGTTTCGGGAAGCGCGATCCAGAAGGGCGAGACCCTGGCGGACACCGTGCTGAACCTTCAGGCGATGGGACCTGACGCGCTGGTCATCCGCCACTCGGTATCAGGCATCCCGCAGCTGCTTGCCGACATCATGGACTGCTCGATCATCAACGCCGGCGACGGCTTCCGCGAGCATCCGACTCAGGCTCTGCTCGACGCCTACACGATCTGGCAGAAGCTCGGCGGCTTCGAGGGTCTGAAGGTCGCGCTGATCGGTGACATCTACCACAGCCGCGTAGCCCGCTCAAATATCTACCTGCTGACCAAAATGGGTGTGCACGTATCGATCGCTGGGCCCGGAACGATGATCCCGAAAGAGGTCGAAAAGATGGGCGTAACAGTCGAAAAGCTGCCGAAATACGCTATTCAGGATGCCGATGTCGTCATGATGCTCCGTGTCCAGAACGAACGCGCCAGCAACCTGCTCTACCCCGACGTGCGTGAATATTCGCGCTACTTCATGCTGACTCCCGAGCTTCTGAAGCTTGCCAAAAAGGATGCGCTCGTAATGCATCCGGGACCGGCTAACAGAGGCGTCGAGATCGATGACGTCGTCATGGACGGCGAGCAGTCGGTCATTCTTCAGCAGGTTTCAAACGGCGTAAACGTCCGCATGGCGGTGCTTTATCTTCTTCTCGGAGGATCTGACAAATGAAAATAGTTTTGAAAAACGGAACCGTTGTAAATCCGGCGGTTAAATCTACAGAAAAGACATCGGTCGTTATTGAAGACGGCATCGTTACGGCGATCACGAAGGATCCTGATCTGACTGACGCAAAGGTCATCAACGCTGAAAAACTCTTCGTGGCACCCGGTTTCATCGATATGCACGTTCACTTCAGAGATCCGGGCTTCGAGTACAAAGAGGATATCTTCTCAGGTCTCGAAGCGGCGGCGGCGGGCGGTTTTACCGCTGTCTGCACCATGCCGAACACCAATCCCGCGGCGGACAACGTCGAGACTGTACGCTACATGCTCGAACGTGCCGGCAAGGCGAACGGCGTAAAGCTTTATCCTGTAGCGGCTGCGACAAAAGGGCTCAAGGGCGAATCCCTTGCACCTATCGGCGAGCTTGCCGAGGGCGGAGCGGTCGCGATCAGTGACGACGGCAGACCGATCCAGAACACCGACCTTCTCAAGCGCGTCATGGAGTACGCATCGACATTCGACATGATGTACGTTTCACACAGCGAAGACCTCTATCTCGCTGAAAACGCGCAGATGAACGAGGGCTACTACTCGACGGTCTACGGCATGACAGGCAATCCGGTAGTCGGAGAGGCCTCCCAGATCGCCAGAGACTGCATGATGGCTGAATATCTCAAGCTTCCGATCCACATTGCCCACGTCAGCGCGGCTCTTTCGGTCGACATCCTGCGCTTCTTCAAAAAGCGTGGAGCTCAGATCACGGCTGAGACTGCGCCGCACTATCTCACTCTGACAGACCAGGCGCTCGGCAGTTTCGACACCAACACGAAAATCAATCCGCCGCTTCGCAGCGACTCTGACCGCGAAGCTGTTATCGAAGCTCTTAAGGACGGCACGATCGATGCGATTGCCACGGATCACGCACCGCACCACAAACGCGAAAAGGAGGTCGAATTCAACTCCGCTCCGTGCGGGATCGTAGGTCTCGAAACGGCAATCCCGCTCACCATGAAGCTCTACCACAACAGGACTCTCACGATCGAAAGGATCGTTGAGCTCTTCACTGCCGGCTACAAGATCATGAAAAAGCAGGGCGGCAGGATCGAAGTCGGCGCACCAGCGGACATTACTGTCATCGATCCCGACTATCAATGGATCATCGATAAAAACATGTTCAAATCGAAAAGCTCGAACACCCCGTTCCACGGCTTCCACGTCAAAGGTTCGGTCTATATGACCATCGTCGACGGCAAGATTGTCTACTCAAGAGATTTTTAATGGACGATTCGCAAGGCGAAATAACAGCACTGCTTGACAGCTCGGAAAGCGAGGCACTTCAGAATTTCAAAAAGGAGTGCTTCTACCTTTCGGGCGGGAACATCAGGAACCACGACTTCTGGCAGCAGTTTTTCAACATGTTTTTCATCACGCACTATGCCTTCGAAAACGGTGAAACTCTTGCCAAAAAGAGAGGTCTGGCCGATTCGAAGATCCGGCTCTATTCGCCCTCGATCTTTCATTCTACATCAGGGAAAGACTTTTTCACCGAAGAGAAGTTTCAGCTCGTCTCTGAAGAGGACCTCACGCTTTCGTGGTACAACGGGAACGACTTCATACTTTCGTTTTTTCAGGCAGACGGTGAAAAGTTGAGTTTCACGGACGTCCAAACCTCGCTGCTTATCTCCAATAAGGCGACGTCGTTTTTCAAAGCACTGAGGAAGGAGCTCAACACAAGGTCGGCATTCGGCTCGAACACATCCTATCTGCTGCTTCTGATAGCGATCCTGATGCTGAAAAAGGAGTGTTTCTCCGACCTCAAGCTTTATAACCCGTACCAGATATCGGAAATCGAAAAACTTGACAGCCACTACAAAAAATTCGCATCTATCATAATCTGACAACAGCTTCGGAGGCAAAAATGTCAACAATCTACGATGTTGCCGTTGTCGGCTGCGGTCCTGCAGGAATGACTGCCGGGATCTACGCCTCACGCGCAATGCTGAAAACAGTTTTAATCGAAAAAAATGTCGTCGGCGGTCTCATGGCGCTGACCGACAAGCTTGAAAACTGGCCTGGCGAAGATTCGATTTCAGGTCTCGAGCTGGCTGAGCGGATGCAGAAACAGGCAGAAAAATTCGGCTGTGAAATACGCTACACGGATATCACGAAAATAGAAAAGACGGACGGGCTTTTTACCCTCAGTACAGGTGACGGACAGACGATTTCCGCCCGTTCGGTCATATATGCAGCCGGTTCTACCCCGCGTCATGCCGGTATTCCAGGCGAAAGCGAGTTCACCGGCAGAGGAGTCAGCTACTGCGCTGTATGCGACGGTGCTTTCTACAAAGATCTGAAGGTTGCAGTCCTCGGCGGCGGAGACAGTGCGCTGAAGGAGGCGCTTTTCCTCACGAAATTCGCAAGCGAAGTCGTTATTGTCCACAGAAGGTCAGAATTCCGTGCAGAAAAAATCACGCAGGAAGAGGTAAAAAAGAACCAGAAAATCAGCTTTGTACTCGACTCGGTCGCTGAAAAAATCGAAGGCAGGGACTTCGTTGAGAAGCTGACAGTCAAAAATGTAAAAACATCAGAGATTTCGACCATCAACGTTGACGGAGTCTTCATATTTCTAGGCTATGACCCGGCAGTGGACGCCGTCAGAGACCTCGTAAAGCTCTCGGATGACGGCAGGATCATTACCGATGAAAAGGGAGAAACCAGCCTCCCCGGGCTCTTCGCTGCCGGTGATGTGATTTCAAAACTGGTAAACCAGGTTTCGACGGCTGTCGGCGACGGAGCTAGAGCCGCTGTTGCCGCCGAGCGCTATCTTGCGTCGAAGTGAGGCCGGAATGGAGAGACCTGTAGATCCGCAGATCGCTCAGATCGAGAGCTGCATAAGTTTCATAAATAATCCGAAGGCCGAGGCTGCGCCGGAGGCAAAAAAATTCGTAGAGGATTCGTTCGTTCCCGATTTTGCCGAAATCACAGCAGATCCGGAAATCAAAAACGAAGATACCGCCGTTGACCAGATCGTAAAAACAGGCAAAGCGATATGCAGAATGAAGATGACAAACGGCGTCTTCGGCAACATCTCGGCAAGGACAGGCGACAGAATCATCATTACCGAAACAGGTTCGTCGCTGGCGGAGCTTGAAGACTCGATCGTCGTCTGCGACCTCTGCGGGAATCCGCTCAACGGAAAAAAACCGTCGTGCGAAGTCTCATCGCATGTGAGGATCTACCGCGAGACAGAGAGCAACTGCGTCATCCACTGCCATCCGTTTTTCATGATCGCAAACTCTCTGCTCTACGACGAGCCGGCGATATTCGGATTTCCGGTCATCAAGGCCGATATCGGTGACGGTCCGAACGGCATTTCAAGCTTTATCCTGCCGGCGATTCTTGAGAAAAATCTGGCGATAGTCTACGGTCACGGCGTCTTCACAATGGGAAACGACAACTTCAACGAACAGCTGAAGGCGATCTACGATTTGGAATACACTCTTTGCAGAGACAAATTTCTTAGTAAGATCAAGAAATTACTAAAAGCCTGACTTCAGGTTACTCAAGCCTGAGCACCGTCACTCTGCCGTTATCGAAACCAAAAAACTGTTCCGTAAAGGGCAGGACAACACTCTCTCCGCTCTCAAGCTCTATTTCAACCAAAGAATATGTCGGTGTATCACGAAAATCGACGATCTTTCCGATTTTAGCGCCGTTCAAGTCGAACACTGGAGAATCTATCAGTAGATCCATAGACTTGCCGATCAGCTCCTTCTCCGGCAGGGCAAAATCCTCGCCGACAAAAAAGGAGGCCTTTTTAAAACTGTCAACACCTGCAAGGCGCATAGAGAGACCTTTGTTTACAGGCGTTGACGACAGTATCTTCCATTTTGTGGCAAAGTCAGAGTGATAGAGAAAGCGGATATCCAGCAGAAAATCGCTGTCTCTGAATGCCGGTCTGAAGAGCAGGAGCCCATCCTTTCGGAGAACCTTTGTGAATGAGCCGACAACTCTCAGATTTTTGATTTCCGGGAAGAGCAAATTCAGCGCTACTTAGCGGCTTTACCTGCCTTTTTTACAAGTGAAGCAACTGTATCGGAGCACTGTGCGCCCTTTTTGATCCACTCGTTGAGCTTGTCTGTGTCGATAACGATCTCTGCAGGATTTACGCACGGATTGTAGTGTCCGATCCTTTCGATATAATCGCTGTCTCTTTTCTTTCTGCTGTCAAGAACAACAACACGGTAAGCAGGTTTTTTCTTTGAGCCGACTCTTGTCAACCTAATGCTAACGCTCATTTAATCCTCCAAATGATTAAAGTTATTTACCAAAGCCTCTGAATTTCTTCATAAGTCCGCCGATTCCCAGCTTATTTATGCTTTTCATCATCTTTTTCATCTCTAAATACTGCTTCATGAACTGGTTGATGTCCTGGACCTTCGTTCCGCTGCCGTTGGCAATCCTCCTGCGCCTCGAGGCGTTCAGGATCTCCGGTTTGCGGCGTTCCTCCTTCGTCATCGAAAGGACTATCGCCTCTATTTTGGACATCTCCTTTTCAAAATCGACCTTGCCCTCCATCTTCTTCATCGCCTTTCCGGCGCCGGGAAGCATCTCGAGCATGTTCTCTAGCGGCCCCATCCCGCGTACCATCTTCATCTGGTCGAGGAAGTCGTTGAGGTCGAAATCGTTTTTCCCCATTTTGTCGCGAAGCCTCTGCGCCTCTTCGGCATTGACCGTTTCGGTGACGTGCTCGACAAGCGAAATAACATCGCCCATCCCGATGATCCGGCTCGCGATCCTGTCAGGATGAAAGTATTCAAATTGTTCTGTTTTTTCACCGACGCCGACCAGTTTTACCGGAGCTCCGGTAACGGCGTAGATCGAAAGCGCCGCGCCGCCTCTTGCATCACCGTCCATCTTCGTCAGAACAACGCCCGTAAGCGTCAGGCGGCGGTGGAACTCTGCCGCGACATTGACGGCATCCTGTCCCGTCATCGCGTCCGCGACAAAAAGGATCTCCGAAGGCTCGACCGAATTTTTGATTTCGGTGATTTCGTCCATCATATCCTCATCGACCTGCATCCGGCCGGCGGTATCGATAATGACGACGTCGATCACATATTTTTTTGCGTAATCGACAGCCTGTTTAGCGATATCGACGGGATCCATGCCGACTTCGGAGGGGAAAACCTCTACCCCTATCCTGTCGCCGATGGTTTTGAGCTGATCGATCGCCGCTGGCCTGTAGACGTCAGCCGGAACAAGCAGGACACGCCTTTTTTCTTTGTTTTTAAGCATATAGGCGAGTTTGCCGGCGGTCGTGGTCTTACCGCTTCCCTGAAGTCCGGCCATCAGGATTATTGCCGGCGGCTTGACGTTGAGATGAAGCTTGTGGTCGCCCTCTCCAAGCAGGTTTATCAGCTCCTCGTGGAAGATCTTGATAAACATCTGGCCGGGAGTGACGCTCTTCATCACCTCTGTTCCGAGAGCGCGTTCCTTAACCTTTTCGACAAAATCCTTTACGACCTTGAAGTTGACATCTGCCTCCAGAAGAGAGAGCTTCAGCTCGCGGACACCTTCCTTGATGTTGTCCTCGGTAAGTTTTCCGACACCTCTCAGCTTTTTAAAGGTGCTGTCCAGCTTTTCGGTCAGTTGATCAAACATTTATACCCTCAAAAAAAACGTGCGATTCTAGTAATAAACTTCAATTAGTCAAGATTTTGCCCGAAATGAATTGAGTTAACACCCGAAAAATGTATACTTTTCCAACTTTTGAGAGGTGGTGTTTTGAAAGCTTTTTTTGAAAATATCGGTTTCAGGACAGTGGAAAAGCTGAAAGACTTTGCCGACTTCATCCTCTTTTCGCAGAGAGCTTTCTTTTCGATCATCTGCGGAGATTTCCTCCGCCGGACCGAAAAGGAGATCCTTGAGATCCAGCTCTACTTCACATCGTTTCAGCTCCTCTTCTCATTTGTTCTGCTGAGTCTCGTTTTCGGAAGCTTTTTCATAGCGCTGGTCTTCATGCTGGTAAAAAGTTACGGTCTTGTTCAATACCTCGGCAACATCATCATGGGCGTAGTCGTCCTTGAGCTGGCGCCGCTCATCACGGTCATTCTTCTGGCACTCCGGAGCTCGTCGGCTATCAACTCGGAGATCGCGGTCATGCGCGTCAACCGGGAAATGGACGCTCTCGAAGCCTTTCACATAGACCCGATGCGCTATCTTTTCATACCGAGGATCGTCTGTTTTATGGTCAGCGTAACCATTCTGTCGGCAATTTTCGCGATCGTCGTACTTTTAAGCGGATTTCTGATCTGCAGCATGATGTTCGGCTTCAGCGGCAGCGTCTACACAGAACTTCTGGCCAATTCGGCGTCACCTGCCGATCTGATCGTCTTCTTCCTGAAAACTATGCTTTTCGGTTTTTTTATATCCGTAATCCCGATCTACCACGGCTGGAAAACGCCCTATCAGCTTACGGCGATCCCGGTCTCGGTACTTCGCGGGATGATGGGGGTTTTCATATCAATCATTTTTGTTGAGGTACTAACATCAGCGTTAAGATTACTACTCAATTCTTTGTAGACGAAGCGACTCTGAAGAGCGGTCTGCAAAGGCTTTGCCAAAGCATCGATGTCGGGATCGTATCGGCGGACATTCCTCTGCTCTCCAACCTTTCCGTCATTGACAACATCTCTCTCATCCACAAGTTCCACACGGACCAACCGATTGAAATCATTACTCAAACCATTCAGGAGCAGCTAAAGATCCTTGGGATCGACAGTTTCGCCCAGCAGAAACCGGCATCACTGAACCAGCTTACGGTTTTCAAGGTCAAGGTCCTGCGTGCGATCTCGCTTCCGCTCTCGAAATTCCTGATAGACCGGCCCTTTATGATGCTGACCGGCATTGCAGATATAGATGCAGTCGTAAAAATCATAGATCTGCTGGATAGTTATGTCGAAGAATGTACCGTTTTTGATTATACGTGGAACAGCTCCAGATACGATACGATCGCCGGAAAGTCTGAAAAAGAGGATTAATCAGCTGCGTTGAAGCGCATTGCGGGACGGACCATGACATCAAGAGCGTCGACATCGTCCTCGGCGATCGATGCGCCGTCGAAGTTCATCAGAGTCGCCTTCTGGTTCGAGCTGCCCATCGAACGCAGCCACCACATGCCGGCACCCGTCGCCTCATGGACATGGGCGCCTTTGTTCTTTGCATATTCAGTCGGATAGGCGACTTTCGAAGCGTTGTCTGCGAAATAGCTTGAATTCATTGTCTCAAGCGCACTGAGCAAGAAGATCTGATCCTCTGTATCGACCCCCGGATCAACATCAGGATAGGTCGAATTGATCTCCGCCTGGATCGGGGTCTGAAGTATCTTCACGGACTCTTCCGGTGTGAAGGATGTCGTCAGGAAGGCGCCGTTCAGCCAGTGTCTGATTTCGCTTTCGCCCCAGTTTGTATCGACACGCTCGTTATGGAAATAGAGTACATCCAAACCCTTTTCGCTGACAACGAAAACAGTCGATCCCTTTACCTCAAGCACACGCCATTCGATAGGCTCGCTGCCGTTTCCGGGATTGTTGTCCTGCTCGTAACTGCCAATTTCAATGATCTCGCCGAGAGCGTATGCATTGCACTCCTTTGTTTCGGAATAGCAGCCGTTAGGGCATGAGACGCCCTCGTTCCAGAAACCGTCGGCACACTCCTTAAGAGTTGATTCGACACACATTTTCTCTCCGAGACCGC
>JAEEGL014534958.1_pt1 | contig 10356 bp, 1 predicted proteins | sample 9134231 | NCBI WGS metagenome assembly JAEEGL01 (sample SAMN16246548, study PRJNA631951) | gut metagenome | biome: gut microbiome; feature: rumen; material: fiber-attached | host: Bos | place: Iran: Karaj | collected 2018-10
AGAAATAATTCTTTTTTCTTCATATGCACCTTTTTTAGATGCATTAATTGTATCTCTTTTGATTAAATAATTTGTAACATCTGGAGAGAAATAATAGAAATTCTTATCCTTAACTTTAGAATGATAAATTGATGCTTCAGCATCTCTTAAGTCAAAAGTAACATCCTTAAGAATAGGCTTTTCATAAACACCAAAGGCAATTCTAAATTGAATATCTAAATTATATTCAAAGCTAGGTGCATTAATATTTTTGTCAAATTCTTTTCCTAACTCTTGAATTTCTTCTCTCTTTCTATCGTTATAAAGGATACAAAACTTATTAAAAGCTAAACGAGCTAATGTTTCTTCGCTCTTTAAGCCTCTTAACATCAAATCAGAAACTTTAATCATAAACTCCTTTTTCTCTTCTTGAAGCTTATAGACCATCATTAAATTTTTGATGTCAACTACCACAAGGGTAGGATTAGTAAGTTTCCTTTTATGCTTTTTTATGAAAATTACTAATCCTCTTTGATTATAAATGTTACATTCATCATCCATGTTGAAAGAGACTCTCATTTGGATATGAGTATTTATTCTAAATAGTATTAAACCAACAAGAACAATAACTACGAGTGCAAGTATTACTAAAATATGTACTAATTCCATAGTTAATCAACTCCTATCTATTGAGCTTTTTTTCTCTTTTTTGATACTGAACCATATTTATCTCTATTAACACAAATTAATATGATTAATAGAATTAATACTGATAAACCTAGAATAATCCAGAATAACCAGTCGAATAATGAACCTCTATTAGCTGTTGTTTCAATCCGGAAGTGAACATAATTGATTTCTGTACCGTCAGAATTTTCAACCTTAACGATAACTTCACTTGCCTTACTATCTGGACTTGAAATGACCTTAGCTGTAGCGCCTTCACTTAATTCAGTGATGTACTTAGTATAGTCTTCGATTTGATCAGCTGTCTTGTCACCTAAATTAATTACATAATACTTATCAGTATCTGTATTAATTTGAGCTGCGTTAAATGCTTCTGCACATGCATATGCATAAGCTGTCTTATCAACTACATATGACATACCTTCTCTTACAACCTTTAATGTTTCAGTTGTGAAAGTACCATCGGCTGCCTTAATTGTTAACTTAACTTCAGTTTCAACACCAACCTTAAGATTATCAGCACCAGAAGCTTCATATGTTAATTCCTTACCAGTTACTCTATCGTAAATAGTAAAGTTAAGTTCAGAAATATTACTCTTTACCTTATAAACATCTTTAACTTCATCCTTAGTGAAATCTTCACGGAATTCTTCAATTTCCTTTGCTAAGATATCAAATTGGTTAGGTTCACGTTCAACGTTAACGATGATTGCGCTTGATGTCTTCTTATCTTCTGATGTAACAAGGATAATAACTTCATTATTACCAACTGCTAAATCAGTATTATTGATAATTCTATAAGTTGCACCATCAGGGTTAGCTTGAGCTTCGTTGAATAATGTAACATCAACATTTCTAACATCATTTGGAACTGTGTAGTAGTATTCAGAAATTTCTGTATCGAAATCTTCAGTTTCCATTAATACGTCCTTAGTTTCACGAGCAACTAAGTTGATATCAGAAATAGTTGTATTTGTTGAAGCAACGCCTCTTCTCTTAATTGTTAATGTGTAAGTTGTTGTTTGACCTTCTGGAGAAGTTACATTGATCTTAAATGAATTTGTACCTTCATTTAATTGAACAGGGAATGCTCTAACTTGACCATCTGTTGTAGCCATATCCTTACATGTTACAGTGTAATTTGTATTCTTAGCAGCAACTGTTGCATTGATTGTTGCAGAAGTTGTTGTATAAGATACTGTTGCCTTATATTCTAAAGTCTTAGGATCAAATTCTTCAACCTTAATATTATTAGCGTCTAATAAATCTTCACCTGGAACTTCTAAATTAGTTAAGTAAGGAACTGGAGGATTCTTATAAAGAATTACATTATAAGATTCAGCAGCACCACTTTGTGAAGTAACAGTAATTGTTAATGTTTGTGTGCCTTCCTTTAAAGTTCTATTAGCCTTAGCAGTTCCTAAACCAGTTGTAGCATATGTATCATTCATTCTTAAAATTGTGATTGATGCTAATTCACTTTCAGCAACTACCTTAACTAAAATAGGATCTTCTTTATCGTTAGCATACTTAGTTGGATATTCGTAAGTACCTGATGAATCAAACTTATCAATAATGTTATCACCATCAATTGATAATTCAGCAAGTGCAGCATTCTTAGAAGGTGCAGCAATTACAACATTTAATGTATATTCTGTACCCTTTTCTAAATCATTGTTGCATCCATATACAGTATGAGTCTTCTTATAATCACCAGTTGTTGGATACTTAAATGAAACAACCTTATTACCGCTTGCTTGATATACGTTATCAATATAAACAGTTTCACCAGCAGCCTTAGTTACAGCTGGGATATAAACGTTAATTGTATAGCTTTGAGATGAAATATAAGGGATTTCAACATCGTATGGACCAGCATTATCTTCATCAAATTGTGCCATACCAAAGTATTCAGTACCATCAGCAACTACTGTAATATAATGAATACCATTATAACCTTCAGTATTAAATACACCACGAGAAACTTGAATTGTATAAGTCTTAACTTCAGGATTATCGCCTTCGCCCTTTACAGTAACAGTATATGTGAAGTTATAACCAGTACCATCTGTTTCATTATAAGTTACTAATGAGTCAGTGTAATCATAACCCTTACCATTTGCTGTTGCAGTTGCAAATGATGCTACCATTGAAGTTTGTGGACTTGGAACAACTGGTTCTGCATATGCTTTAATAGATGTTGCAGTTGCACTTACATTTTCAATTGTAAATAAGTTTCCACTTACCTTGAAGTCACTGCTTGTTTGAGTAACTTCATTTGTAATTAATGTATAAGTCTTACCACCGATAACAACACTTAATTCCTTTAAGTCAACATTATCATTTGGTTCTTCTCTAATAATTCTAATAGTAAATTCTTTTGATTTATACTTATCAGCATCAGGAGCACCAGCGATTGTTGCATATTCACTATAAACTTGAATCTTAAAATCATTAGGTTGTTGATCACTTAATTCATATGATTGATCAGAAGCAGGAACACCATTTACATATAACTTAGATCTGTCATTTTGTAATACTGTCTTTAAGTAGAAGTTTTCAGTTGAGTAAGCAACTTGTAATTCATACTTATAATCTGTATCACCAGTCTTGAAGACTTGATTTGCCTCATTGAATTGAACATAATTATCATCAACTACATCAACTATATTAGCGCCCTTAGTAGCCTTTGTTAAAGCTTGGATATCCTTAACACCAAATTCTGTTGAAGCACAGTATACGTCGAAATAATATGGATTAGTTGTTTCGCCATCTTCACTTTGAACAGTAATTTGGAATCTTGTCTTAGCACCAGTGTTGATAGTTGTTGAAGTAGGCTTATAAGTAATCTTAGCGCCTTCACTCCGTGTATAAGTTGGGTTATATTCAGTAATATTAACTGGAACTATATAACTATAAGTGAACTTATCAGGTATAAGTTCTAATTCTTCACCAGTTTCAGTTGTATATGATGTTAGATATGCATCACCCTTACCAGCTTTTCTAGTAATTTCTACTCTAAATGATTTAACTGCTTTACTTTGAGTTGTAATCTTTAGAATATATGTATTCTTACCAGTTGATAAAGTTTGAGGTGCAAGAGGTGAATTAATCTTTGTTTCACTACCAGAAACTAGTTTATATAATTCAACTGTCAATAAGCTTTCTGTACCAGTTAAAATATAATCGAATGTAGCTGTCTTATTACTATATTCAACTTCAATACCAGTATAGTTAGGTTTATCATTACTAAAATCAGTAATTAAATTATTACCCTTATCATCTAACACTTCTAAGCTTTCTAATGAACTATCGGTATCCTTAATTACATTAACGGTATAAGATTTAGTAGTATCTGGGTCATCAGCTTGAACAACGATTACAAATACATTTGAACCTTCATTTAATTTAACAGGTGAAGCTGCATCATTAGATTTAATAGTAGATGTTGTCGCAGTTGGAACACCAACTAATACAGCATCTTCAATATCTTTAGTTACATAAACAGTGTAATTAGGTTGATCTTTATCAAATGTAGTTAAAGGATCAAATGGATTAGTCTTAACAGATGTACCATTAACTGTTAATGATTTTAAAGTTGCATCCTTATTATACTCAGCTCTCTTAAAGTAAACCTTGTAATGATCACCAGGTGTAGCATTTGCAGCTTTACAATAGAATTCAAATGTATAAACAGTACCAGCTGTAATATTACTATATGACTTCTTATCATTACTTAATAATACATCAGTTCCATTATCCACTTGATAAACTGTAGATTGTGGAGCTTTTTTACTAATAGTAAATAATACAGTTGATTGCGCAGCAGGAATAATAATAGGATCTGTTGCAGTGCCGTAAGATTGTTTTGTAGAAACAAACTGATTATCGCCTGTTAAGTATTCAGTGTTAATTGAATCTACCATAGATACAGTTGAAATATCATTAACGCCTTCAAATTCAACGCCTTCTCTAGCGATTTGAATAACATAATCAGCACGACCACTTGTTCCACCATCTGCAGATTCAGGAGTTACATAAATATGTAAAGTTTGAATTGAGTTATCTACTAAATTCAAATCAACATTATTAATATCACCTGTAACTGTTGATAATTTATCGGTAGGTGTTGCAATAACTGTTGCTTGTAAAGCATTCTTATCGATACCAGAAATAATAATCTTATTTGATTCTGCTAAAGAACCATCACTATTTGTAACAACATCTACGCTCTTTGTTACGTTACCTGTTGTTGCATCATACTTATATGTTGTATATAAATCAGCAGGAATATTACATACAAGGCTTCCAATAGTAATCTTTATACTCTTTAAAGTATTTGTTTCAGAAGCCTTAGCTCTTCTAACCTTAATCTTATAAGTATCTGTTTGACCATTATAACCTGATACAACTGCACTCTTTAATTTTGCATATTCAGATTGTACCTTAATGGTAATAGTTGAACCTGAAGTATTTGTTGTAGGTGTAAATGCATTAGTACCTGTTGTTGCCATATTACCTGATGCATCAACATAAGATACGCCATCCATTGTTACATGGCCACTTATATATGAAGTTAATTTATTTCTATCTACTTCAATTAAAATCGCAGAATTATTCTTGTAAGGAACTTCAAACATTGAACCTGTATAATCCTTAGTATCTGGATCATAATCAAATGTACCATCTGATGTAGATACTAATTCAGAATTATCATTTGTGCTTAATAAATTAATATCATTAATCTTATAATCTTGATCAGCACAATAAATATAAATCTTATATGGATTAGCCTTAGATAAATCTGTAGGATTTTCAATCTTGTTAAATTCAGAGAATACATAGATAGTAACTAGCTTATATGTGCCGTCAGCAACACTAACAGGGAATGCAGTATCTACTTGAGGTGTACTAGTTCCACCATCAACGATAGTAAACTTAGCCTTATCACTAATAGTAAATGACATTGATGCATTATTTGAACCTCTTGGCATAATGAAATCCATACTATTAGTAGTCTTATCATAAGTTTCTAATACATATGTACCATAAGGACCAGCATACATATTAATAGAATTAATATTTAATGAAGTTAAGTATTGATCAGTAGCACCAGGCTTTCTATATACATGAATAGTATACTTTTTACCTGCAGTACCATCTTTACTCTTTAATTGGAATTCAAATGGATTAGCCACATCATTTGTAGCTGTAGAATAATTTAATTTATTGCTTCCTAAATATGAATTACCAACAATAATACTTGATTTAGTTGAATTCTTTTCAACTTCAAATCTAACATGAGTTACATCAAAATCAACATAAATTGCATAATCAGTTGTAGTAGATGTAGCATTTCCTGTTTTTACTGTATAAGATGTAATATCAGCGTTAAAAGTAAATGGAATTTCTACTTCAACAGTATCTGTCGAATTAAAAATCTTGATATTTTTTATCTTATTATCTTGATCTTCAACAGTTTTTGTAATGATTGTAAATGTTTCATAAGCTGTGCCTTGAGCTTGTGATACAGCTGTTAAATAAACAGGTGTATCATAATCAATTGCATATGCTTTTGAACCACTAAATAAATCTGATGTTAAATTATTATAATTTGTATTAGATGTAGATGTAAATACATCAGTTGTTGACTTAGTAGTTACAACATCAAAAATCTCAAATTGACCTGAAACATATTTTTCAGTATCAAATACATATACATCTCTATTTGCTGGAGCTCCTGCTTCTCTTGGTTGAGGAGAAATTGTATCCCAAACATTTGTCTTTGCATTATACGCTCTAATCTTATAAGTTACACCTGTATTAGTATCAGCTGCCTCATAAGGGAATTTTAAGCTAAATTGAGCATTACCAGCTTCAGTTGTTGCATAAATAACAAATGATGGAGTTGCACCAGCTGCAGTTGGAGTTGACCACAATGTAAATTGATAGTCAGTATCAGTTATTTCATTAGTTCTTGCAGAATCTGAATAATACTTTGTAGTTTCCTTTTCTGGAACTAAATGAACTGTAACATATCTTGTACCATATGGCATTTGCGCATAAGTATAAGTATTACTTGCAAATGATGGATATGCTGTATAGTTTTGTGTTGTATTAGAACTATCACCTGTTGTAGTCCAGCTTCTAGATGTCCAATTATAAGTTGAAATTTCAGCTTCGGCAGTTGAATCTGGAAATTTCAAAGAAATTGTATTATCTGCTTCTTTTCTTTCAACTTCTATTGTTATTGCAGATGATTTATGATTGAAATCATTTGTAACAACAATTTCAAAATAAGCTGTTTGTGCAGCACCTGCAAGATTTGTTGCATATGTTACTGTTGCATTTGCAGCAGTACCATTAGTTCTATCATTAGTTGATGTAGAACCATAAGTTGCTACTCTACCAGATTTAATAGTAACACTAGAACGAATCTTATTTACTGGATCAACATTAGCAGTTACAGTAACAGCTGCTGTTGTATAAGCAACAGGAAGAGTTGCTGTCATAGTAAATGTTTGAGTATCAACATCAAAATTACCTAATGATGTACCATCAGCTTCAACAGTTAATGAAGAAAGTTTAATGTTTCTAGCTTTTCTATTAACCTTAAACTTATAAGTTCTTACTGATGAACCATCTTGAGCAGTTACTTCTACTGTAATAATATCACCATGTTCAATATCATTACCATTCAAAGTAATAGATCCTTTCAAATCAGAATCAGGATCTGAAGCATTAACTTTATTAAGTGTTAATGCTGTTGGTGTAGGTCTAGAATCAGAAATTACTTTTACAGACATTGTATTCGCAACAACTGGTTCTAAAGTAATTGAATCAGCCTCTTCACCAATAGTAATACAATAATCTGGATTATTGTTTGATTTTGAAGGCACAAATCCAGTACCATCACCGTCTGCAGGTGTTGATGTAGGAGTTGCTTCATCAATCTTATTTACTTGAGATTCACCACTAATATATGAATAGCCAGAAGGAACTGTGCTTGTGATATCAATACTAGACAAAGTATTCTTAGTAGATTTTTTTGTCTTAATCTTCAAAGTAATTGTTGATGTATGAGAAGCATCACCATCAGAAGCCTTTGTTTTAATTTGAACATATAAATAGCTTCCAGTTTTGGCCTTCTTCATATCAACTTCACCAGTTGTAGATGCAGTATTTGCAGTAATTGTATCCAATGTTGGACCATAAGTCATTGAAGTGACAGTACCTGAATTTTGTACTGTAGCAACAACTGTTGCTTTTACATTGCCAGTAACCTCAATATCAATTTCAGAGCCAACTCCACCAGTTTCGCCATAAGAATATTCATATAGATTACTTCCATCAGTATGTACTTCTGTACTCTTTACAGATGTACCATTCACTTTTAATTCACTTAAAAATGAATCAGATGTAGGTTGTGAAGATGTAATTTCTATGCTATTATCCACAAAATGATCTGGATGATTTCCACGATCGTATCCTGTTGATAATCCTGTTGAATCTGCACCATCTTGAACTTGGAATAAAATATTACCTTGTTTTGTTCCAACAGAAGTCAACCCAATTTCAACATTACTACTTATACCTGATTTAAGAGTGACAGCAATACCACCAAGAGATGTTTTTGTATCTTTCAAAAATAGAAATGCTTCACCTTTGGCTGCAGTTTCAGCATTACCTAATTGTGCTTGTCCGTTTTCATATTTATTTTGTGCAGTATATCCTTTTATAGAAAAAGGAATAAATGATACAGAATCAGCGTAACTAGTCATATCTAAAACAACTTGAGCACCAGTTCCGTCATAAGAGCTAATAGAAACAATCGGAACAATAACAATTTGTGATACGTCGCCTGAAGTTATAGATTCTATTTTTTTACTGCTTAATGTGTCATCCAAATCTGGTCTAAAAACCTTATTAAAAGCTTGTTCAAAAGTCAATTCATAATAATCATACACATCGCTTTTGCCCCAAGTTTTCTCTTTTCTATTGTCAGCAGCTTGCATATAATCAGCAATATCATTTATCCAATCACTTATAGTCATTCCATTTGCATCATCTTCAAACTGACTGTAATAGTTTTCATAATCTGTTTTTGAAACAATAAAGTAATCAACCGTCATATTCGGATTAGAAACGGCATACGCTTTTTCTGCCGGTATTAGAGCCATAATAGAAAATAATGTAGCCAAAAAAACTATAAACGGTATAAATCCCTTTCTTATTCTACGCATAATTTTAACCTCCCTATTAGTCATAATAATCAGCATTAATCTTTGTAGTAACGTTTGCCAAAATTTTTATTGAATCATTTGCTGTAACATAATATTTATTAACTCTTAATGTCATACCAGCAAAATAATATATATCGTCCAATATATCTGCCTTTGGCGTATCATCAGTTGCGGCTGATTTAGGAACCTTAGATCCACCAAAGCTTAGTGCTACTACAGAGTCATTAGCGTTTATATTTCCGTTACCATCTAAATCGCCATAAATAATTACTTGAATATAATCTATCCATATATCATGGTTTTCATCAGAATATAAAACAATAGTATAGCCTGTACCTACAGGTTTGCTTAATTCATCACCTGTTAAGGCATTATTCTTATTAGTAAAGTCAACACCTTTTCCAAACAATAATAATTTATTTTTATCATTTGCAAAATAACTAAAGAAATCATTACAAGCAATTTCATCTACCATATGTCCTAAATAGAATCCATCATCTACATAATTTGGATCAACAGTAGCATACTTTTTAGGTTCTGTTCTTTCTATAGCGGTATCATCTTCTAATATTTTAACGCCATCAACTTTATCATACTTTGCATTTATAAACTGTACTTTCTTACCATCTTTAATAGTAAGCATCGTTGGTTCAGTAGCTAATATATCGAAATACAATGTTGTGTCATCCACTTCAAAGTTTCCAAGGAATGTAACATTTATTTCAGCTCTATCATCTTTCTTAGTTACCGAAACATTTTTATCATAAGCCACTTCGAAATCTGTATTTTGTACTAATGAATACAATACTTCTTGTGTTTTTGAATCAACAACTGAAATTGTTAATTCTGGTTTTATTTCTTCTCCTGTATAGAAGTGTGTATCATTATATACATATTTCAATTGGCTATTTGAATTAGGGAACTTCCATGTCGTTATTTCAAATGTAAATACTAAGTCAGCCGTTGATTCTGTATCCCACATATAATTTGTGTCGTATCCATCTATCGTCTGATATTTATCAAGTGAAACAACAATATCATGTTTTCCTACATTCTCATCACTATCAATAGTAATTGTATATGGGAATGCATTTGTTTCTACAAATGTTTCTCCATCAGTTGATTTATAAGCTATAGCTGTTGAATAGATTGGATTACCATTTGCATCCTCTTCATATTCATACTTATAAATAACCTTACCACTAGCATTTACAATAGATTTAATTCTACCATCCTTGTTTATATTATAGATATTATCACTAGTATCTGTAATTACTAATTTAGAATGATATTCTACTGTAAGATCTTCTCTTATAAGTGGTCTATCTACTATCATTCTTGTAATCTCGAATGTTTCAATATTATTTAATAAATTGTAATTTGTATCTTCTGTTGAAGCAATAACATTATCATATACACCAATTAATGTTTGGAAGGCATTTGATGA
>JAEEGL014650996.1_pt1 | contig 10356 bp, 10 predicted proteins | sample 9134231 | NCBI WGS metagenome assembly JAEEGL01 (sample SAMN16246548, study PRJNA631951) | gut metagenome | biome: gut microbiome; feature: rumen; material: fiber-attached | host: Bos | place: Iran: Karaj | collected 2018-10
TAATTGATTATACTTTACCATATATGAAGAAAGATGCTAAAATAATGAATATAGCTTCTTGTGCAGGTTTTCAACCCATACCATATATAAATGATTATGCTGCTACAAAATCATTTTTAGTATCATATTCTAGAGCTTTAAATAAAGAATTAAAATATAAAAACATTCATGTTCTAGCAGTAACTCCATATTGGACTAAAACTAAATTTTTTGATAGAGCAATCGATAATAAGAAAAAGAATGTAGTAATTAATTATAATGCAATGTATAATCCAAAAGATGTTATGACTCTCGCAATAAAAGATTTGTATAACTTTAATAAAGATGTATCTTGTTATGGTTTTATAAATAGATTCCAAAGATTTCTAACAAAAGTATTACCACATAAATTTGTAATGAAAGTATGGATGAATGGACAAAAATTAGATGGAACACCTAATATAAGAAAGTAAAAGAAAGAAGAGATTTAAATGAATGAAATAAAAGATATAATAGAATATTGTGAAATAGAAAAGAAAAGAGAAAAACTAAATCGTAATAAAATATTAATTCCTCACATAAAAAGATTAATGTCTGATTTATGCATTAATATAAATGTTTCTAAATACGCATATTATAAAAGTAATCTACAAAGTGAAAACAGTTCAGAAACTGAAAGAGAGTACTATTTAGAAGAACTGAATAAATTAAGCAAGGATAAAAATGTATTAGAATATATAGAATTTGAAAAATATCTTAATTCACTATATGAAGAAATTATTGATTATTATAGAACTATACAAGAAGAATTAAGATATGAATTATTAGAATTAGATACACCAGATATTTATGTATTACAAAAACCAATTGATGATAACGGATATAAATCAGCAAAACATATTATTAATAAAGATGCAATAGTTGGTTATAAAGGTAGTTTTAAAGAAACATTAATTATACCAAATAAAATAAATAGTTCTAAAAGAAAGAATAGACACTTTTATAATCAAGTAAGTTTTAGATATTTAGAAGAACTAAGCAAAGATTATACTTTTGACTTAGATAATAAAGATATAGGAAAAGTAAAAGTATTAAAATAATTATTTGATAATAAAGGAGATCAAATGAAAAAAGAAATATTTCTATCTTTACTACCACTTGAAACCAATAGACTAATTATAAGAGAAACAACTTTAGATGATATAGATTTACTATTAAAAATGGATAAACAAGAAACTACACAAATGTATTTAGGTGGTATAAAAAACACGACAAAAGAAAATAGATTAGTGTTTCTAGAAAATAAAATCTCAAACAATATGTTAACAATATTACTTAAAGATAAGACTCCAATAGGATTCTATGGTTTAGAAATTAACGAGAATGAGAATACTGGAGTAATAAACTATATTTTTGATTATAATTATAGTAATAATGGATATTGTACAGAAATTTGTAAAAAAATAGTTGATATAGGCTTGAATACACTAAATTTAGATAAAATCAATGCTGATACAAATATAAACAACATTAGTTCAATAAAAGTATTAGAAAAAGTAGGTTTCAAGAAGACTAAACAAATTAACGAAGAATTTATACAATATAGTATTATAAAAACAAATTTAAAATAACAAAAAGACTAGAGTAATCTAGTCTTTTATTATATAATTAAGTAGTGATTGATATGAAAGTAAAATGCCCAGCAAAAATTAATTTATTTTTAAATGTATTAGGAATTAAAGATTCAATGCATGAATTATTATTACTAAATCAAAATGTTAGTTTATATGATGAAATTGAATTAAAAACAACTAATGATAATTCTATAACTATTGAATCTAAAGATAATATTCCATTAGATGAAACTAATAGTATATATAAAGCAGCCAAATTATTTAAAGATACTTATAATATAAAAGATGGATTTATTTTTAAAGTTAAAAAGAAAATACCAATAGAATCAGGATTAGGTGGAGAAAGTACAGATGCTGCAGGAACTATTCTTCTACTTAATGAATATTATAAATTAAATAAAAGTAAGGAAGAATTAGCTAATTTAGGCTTTAAAATAGGATCAGATGTACCATTCTTTATTCATTCTGGATTTAAAGAAGTTACTTCTACTGGTGAAGTTATACGAAAACCTAAAATATCTAATCCATATAAATGGTATATCATAATTAAACCAGATTTTGGTTTATGCACTAAAGAAATGTATCATAAAATTGATAGTTATCCATTTATTAAAGAAGATATAAATAAAATGCCATATAATGATTTTATGAAAGCAGTACCAGAGGATATCAATAGAATAAAAGATTATATTGATAGTATAAATATAAAAAATCATTCTTTATCAGGATCTGGTTCTGCATATTATATTGCACTTGATAAAAGAAATATAGTTTTATATAAGAAGATAAAAGAACACTTCAAGAATTACCATGTAATGATAGTAAATAATTGTAATGGCTTTATATTTAATAATTAATAAAGAGGGTGAATAATGTGGTACCTGAATCAAGAATAGTATTAATAGCAATTGGAGTAATCATTGGAGTAATGACAGCAATATTAGTAAAAAATAAAAACATAAGAGTAGTATTAAATGTTATATCAACAATTGCATTTGTTTTACTTATTGTAGTAGCAATCCAAAAACTAGTTCATAATGATAATAGATTCTTAACTGGATATATTTATCAAATGACTAGTGATAGTATGGCAAATGTATTAAAAACAAATGATTATATTTTTATAATGAACACAAAAAACTATAAAGAAGGAGATATTGTTACTTTTATAAGAGAAGATAGAGTAGTCACACACAGAATTGTAAAAATTAATGGAGATAAAATAATAACAAAAGGTGATGCTAATTTTAAAGAAGACGATTACATAACAAAAGATAAAATATTAGGCAAAGTAATGTTACACGGTATAATATTTAATGCTTTCGTATCATATTTGTGTTTCGTAATAATTGCTTTTACAATGACATATTTAGTAGCTCAATTATTTCCAAATTATAAAAAGCTAGAACAAACAAGTTATTAATAGTGATGGAGTAATATAATTAAGTAATCCAACACAATTTAAATAATTGACTTTTTAAGTTAAAACAACTATAATATAGAAAAAAACAAGGAGATAATAATATGGTTAGTAGAATAGACAGTTATCATTATAGTAAGTCATATGATAGAGACAAAATGTACTATTATGAAAATCATACTTATACAAAAGATGAACAAGAAAAAATAGACTCATTAAGAGAAAAAATATTAGAATTTGAAAAGAAAGTAAGAGGCAATGATAAATTAGCAGTTAGCATCTTTTGTCCAGAATCACATATAGTATATTTTGAAGATAAAGGCTATATCTCATTCGTTAATAGTGATAAAGATATAGTAGATATCTATTATTATGGAAGAACAGAAAATGAGGCTTTAATATCTGCTTTAATAAATTATGAATTAACATATAATATAGATATAGAATTACAAAATAGAGAAGAATTAATTAAAGAATATAAAAAGAGATTTCCAAATAGAAATGAAGAAGATGAAGAATATGATGGATTATTCTTTTCATCAGAATTATCACTTAAAGATTTTAGAAAGTATTATGGAGATCAAATTCCAAGTAGATTAGTAAAATACTATGAAGACAGTATTTCTAGAACAGATGGAATAGAATATCAATACGATTATGATACTGATGGTTTCATATTAAAAGACAAAATGACTTAGTAAAAACTAAGTTTTTTTATGCGTTGAGGTATAACAAGAAGTAATACCAAACATGAAAAATTATTATTTGTGTTTATATCAAAAATGACTATAATATTAACAAAGGAGTGGGTTACTATGAAAAACGTTAATTTGAATTCACTTAAAATATTCCTTGAAGTAGCAAATTGTAAAAGTTTCCTAGAAGCCTCAAACAAGTTATTTATAACCCAACCAGCAGTATCACGAAGCATATCTAACTTGGAGCAAGATCTTGGAATACCACTATTTTATAGAGCTAATAAAGGAATAAATCTAACACCTGCAGGAGAAGTATTAGTTAATTATTTAAATGAATGTAAGAATTTGTTATATTCATGTGATAGAGTTCTAGAATCAATGAATGATTCAGAAAATGGTGAAATAATTATAGGAGTACAATCCCATATAGTTAGAAATTATTTATTAGAAAAAATTAATCATTTCAGAGAAAACCATCCTAAAATACGAATAATACTCCATGACTTATCAACCGCAGACCTTATAGAAGGACTAGAAAAAAGAAAAATAGACTTTGTAATAGATTCATCACCAATTGGCACAATATATAATAATCTGACAATAAAACCAATTATGGAATTAGAAACAGGATTTATTAAAAGCATAAATTGTAAAAAAAGAATTAAAGACCTAGAAGATTTAATTCAATCAGGATTAATTCTTCCGATCGCAAGAAGTTCTTTAAGAAAAAACTTAAACAATCTATTTAAAGATAACGGAATAGATGCAATCCCTAGCTTAGAGTTTGCTACAGAAGAATTAATAATAGAATCTGTAAGAAGAAATATGGGAATTGGATATGTAGTTAAAAATGCAGTACAATATTTAGTAGATGATAAAACAATAGAATATGTAGATTTAGAATATGATCTTCCTAAAATGGAAATTAATCTAGTTTATATTAATAATTATTTGACAAATCTTAGTAAATTATTTATTAAGGAAGAAATAAATGAAGACGAACTATAAACAATTTATAAATAATCATTATAAATTAAAAAAACTAGATTTATCTCTTTCAAATAAAAACTATTTATTCTTAATATATGATGATAATTATTATTATTATCTAAAGAACAAAAAGTTTATAGAATTAAATACAATAAATAATATATTAGATGTTATTAAAAGTATAAATAAGAATTGTCAATTAAACATAACTAATTATTATCCAGTATGTAATTGTAAAAAAACTTTAGTAATTGCATTTAGAGTAGAAGTAAATAATACTTCTAAATTAGAAAAAGTAAAATATAATGATTTAAATGAAGATTATAAAAAACTATGTAAATTTCATCAAAAAACATATTCAACATTATTTATTTCAAGTAATGTACAAAAAGAAATAATAATGAGTCAAAAAAACAAAAGACGCTATAAAATTCATGAAAACTATATAAAGAAATATATATTTACTGAAAAAAGAAGAAAGAAAAAAGAGTTTATTGAATTATTAAATAAATTAATACCAAATAAAAACAGTATTATAGATATTAGTTGTGGAGACAACTCAGATATTTTTAAAATCGCAATACAAAAAAAATATGAAACTATAGTTGGTAATGATATTTGTCTAAATTACTTAAATACACAAAAAGTAAAAGGTGTAATATATACAAATGATAATATTGAAGAAAATTCTATTAAATATAAATCATATGATGTAAGCTTTGTTAAAAATACATTGCACCATATGAATAATTTATTATGTATAAATAATTTATTAGATACTTTAAAGAATATATCTAATGAAATAGTAATAGTAGAAATACTAAACCCTCAAGAAACCGGAGGATTACCTAAGTTTTTAAATACTTTTCTATATACAAAATTCTTAAAAGATGTAGGTAGATGTTATTTAAATGAAACACAATTTAAATCAATAATTTCAAATAGATTTAAAGAATGCAAAATAGAATATCATAAATTTGTGAATATCTTAGGTGAATATATGGTCGCAAAGATAGTTGTTAAAGAGGAGAAATAATTATGAGAGTAGAAACTGAATCAAAATATTATTGTATTGAACCAGAAAAACTAATTAATTATTGTGAAACATTAGGTTTAAAAAAAATAGATGTTATAACAGAAAATGATGAGTATTTTACTGATTTAAACAGTATGTTTATTAAAAACAGAACATGTTTAAGAATTAGAAATACAAATAATATAGATATGGAAATAACATTTAAAGGAAAATCACTAGAATTATTAGGACAATACTCTAAGATAGAAAACAATATAAAAGTAGATAGTAAAGAATATGATAAGTTTATCTCTTTATTTAGTTCATTAGGTTATTATTCATATGTAAATGTAGATAAAGAAAGAATAATATATAATTATCCAAATGAAGAATATGAATATAATTTAATGATAGATAAATTAGATGGAATAGGTGGATTTGTTGAATTTGAAATAATTGCTGATAATAATACTTATCAAAAAGAAGTATTAAGAGAAGAATTAAATAATTTTGTAAGAAAATTTAAAGATTTTAATTTAATAGAAGCAACTGAACCATATAGAGATATAGTGGCTAAAAGCATTTATAAAGAAAAAGTATTAAATAAAAACAAAGATATATTTTTAGATATAGATAATATAGTATTAGATTTAGAAAAAGATTTCTATAAGAAATATAAAGAAAAAATAGAAAAAACAATTAATAACAAAATTAAATGGGGATATTTCAAAAGTATAGAAGATCCATGTATAGAAGAATATATTAATGAATATTTTAATAATATAATGTTTGATACTAATGAATTACTCGCAATATTTAAATTATTAAATGAAATTAATTATCATAAGTTTTATATAACTAAAGCTAATAAATTGTTCTATAAAGGATTACTTAAAAAGATAGGTATTAATATAGATAATAATAATGATTTAATAAGTAAAGATAATATTAATAAAAGTGTTCTTAAAAAATCAGTTGTATTAGCTGATAGTTTAAAAGATATAATTCAAACTATATTAATAATTATAAATATGGAGTCAGAATGAAAGCATTATTTTTAGATTTAGATGGAACACTAATTAATAGTGAAAAAGCTTTTAGTAATTGTTTTGTAGATATATTAAATAATAAATATGGTGCAAATGTAACCTTACATGATTATAAAAAATATGAATTAGAACAAAATGCACTATTAATTGAATATGCAAAAAAAAATAATATGATAAACTATAATATTTCAGACAAAGAGATAATGAGTTTAGTATATGAAGCATATGAAGAATACTTTAAAGATATTATTAAAGAAGCAGAAGCAATTGATAATTTTAGATTAATAAGATTATTAAAAGATAAATATTATTTAGGATTAATAACTACATGTAGAAGACATTATTTAGATATATTAGATCAAGAAGAAGATATTTATGACTTATTTGACCTAGTAATTGCAAGAGAAGATGTAAAAAAATTAAAACCAAATCCAGAAGCTTATCTCAAAGCTTTAGAAGTACTTAAAATAGACCCAATTGATGCACTCGCAATAGAAGACTCTAAAAGAGGAATTGATTCGAGTATAGAAGCAAAAATTAAGACAATTAAAGTAGATAATTTCACTGAAATTAAGTACAAAGATCCTAGATGTATCGAAGAAGAAAGTGCTAATAAAGTACTAAGAAAAATACTTAATTATAAATAAAAGTTATATTAACTATAAATAATAGTTTGTATAACTTTTTTTAATGTATTTATAAGTAATTTTTCTAATAAAAAAAAGTATTAAAACCTATTAAAAATAGGCATTTGTCATTTAAATAAACCGTTACTATACTTGACTTAAAGGAGGGAAAAATCCTTGAAAATAATTAAGTTAAGGGAGGTTTATTTATGTTTAATTATTTTAAAGAATTATCTGTGAAATATAATGTTCCATTAGAGAACGTTTTATCTATCGCATTAAACAGATATGGCTTAATAATAGATGGATATCCAGATAATAGAATTCGATTTAATTTGAGTTTATTAGACTCAAATAAAAAGGATTATTTTGCTGTATGTGTAAATACATATGACAAAAGCCCATTCTCAATGAAAGGAGATAAATTATATTTAGAAGATAGTATCGTAGGTAAAATATCAGATTTAGAAAAAGATACATGTACATCGACATATTTTAGAAATGATAACAAAGTAATTACATTTAATTCAAATTCTAGAAGTAAATGTAAAGGATGTGCTTTCTGCGGTACATATAGTTTAAGTGAAGATGATACATTTGATTTTAGTAAAAAAGAAAATGTACAAGACTATTTCAACGCTTTAATGAAAAGTAAAGGAATAGAAGGAATGAATAAAATAGAAAATGTAACATTATGTACAGGTTGTTTTGATACAGAAGATGCATTATATGATCATATAATGTTACTAAATGAATCATTCAAAGAATTAGGATTCAATGGTTCAATAAATTATATAGGTTCACAATTAAGAGATTATGATAAAATAGCATCTTTATCAAAAGAAGTAGGAGATTTTGGTATATATCTAACAATAGAAAAATTCTTAGATAGAGAAAAGTTTATGAAACCAGAAAAATCAAGCTTAACTCTACCTAAAGCAAAAGAATTACTTGAGTATTGTTCATCAATAGGAGTAACAAATACATTCTTATATATCTTAGGTTTAGAAGACTTAGATACAGTTAAAAAGTATTTTGATTATTATAAAGATAGTATTAACAAATTCCCAATAGTACAAGTATTCCAAGATTATACACCATATCAAGAAGCATTTAGATGTGAGGAAGCAAAAGATGTCGAATATTATTTAAAAGGAAGACAAATAATAGATGATACTTTTAAAGATAAAAGTCTAAATCCAAAACTATGGGAAAACTTCAGAGGGTTATATTATGAAAAAGAAGAAAAACCAATGGAGTTAGTTAAATGCAAGAAATTAAAGACTATGTAAATGCATCAAATAAAATAGTACTTGCACTTATGTATTTAAATAACTATCCAAATAATAGAGAAATAGAACTAAGTGATATTAAAGACTATAATCCTGGTCATTTAGGTTGTTCTACATCTATAAATTTTATATTAGCTAATTTATATCATTATTTAAATGAAAATAATCTAACAAGCAAAACAATAATTGGAACAGGACATGCAGGAGCAAGTCTAATAACAAATTTATGGTTAAATTCTACATTAGAAGAAAACAATCCAAAATATAAAAGAAATATAGATGGATTAAATAATTTAATAAAAGATTTTGGAGTATTAATAAGATCAGAAATTAACCCAGAATACCCAGAGAGTATTTATGATGGAGGAGAATTAGGATATTCCTTAGGAGTATCACTTGGATATGCAATTAATACAGAAGAAGATATAATTCCATGTATTATAGGAGATGGTGAAAGTGAAACAGGAACGCTTTCCTCATCATGGCAAATACCAAAAATATTAGAAACTAAATCTAAAGTAATACCAATAATTAATCTAAATGGATTAAAAATGGGTTCCGAATCTATCCTTTCAAAATTAAAAAAAGAAGATTTAGAAAATTTTTTCTCCTCTTTGGGTTATAATGTATATATAGTAGATGCTATTGAAAATGATATGGATACTTCAATAGAAGAAATGCAAAAAGCATTAAAAGAATGTACCAATATAAATCAACCTTTATTAGTATTTAAGTCTAAAAAAGGATACACTTTACCTAAAGTAAATAATTTAGAATTTGAAGGAAACACATTAGTTCATAAAAATCCTTTAAATAATTACTCTAAAGAAGATAAAAGAGAGATAATAAATGAATTATTTAATAATTATAAAGTAGATATATTTGATGAAAAAGGAAATTTAAAACCATTGTTTGATAGATTTAGAATTTCTCAAACAGAAACAAAATCAAATGAAATAATATATCCAAATAATGAAATAATAAATATAGATGAGTATTTATATAATCTATTAGAAAAAAACAATGGAATAGCATTTTCACCAGATGAAATTGTATCAAATGCTTTTCCACAAACCCAAAAAAAAGCATTAGAAATGTTAAATGAAAATGTATTACAAGCTTTATATCAAGGATATGTAGAAGCAGGTAATACAGGAGTATATATAAGTTATGAAGGTTTTTTACCAGTGTTGAGTAGTATGATTACACAATACTATAAAAGATTAAAACAAAAAGATATACATGGTAGAGAAAAAAGAAGTGCTCTAAATTATATATTAACTTCAACTAATTTTGAAAATACTTATTCACATCAAAATCCAGATATAGTAAATACTTTATTAGAAAAAGATGATAAATACTATAATATTATTTATCCTAAAGATAAAAAAAGTGCAACTTTGTTCTTAAAAAAATATTTTAATACAAAAGATAGTATAAATATGATTATCTATTCAAAAAGACATAATAAAGAATATAATCCAAATGATAAAGATATAGAAGAGATAATAGAATGTGATAATCCAGAAATAGTATTATGTGCAACAGGAGATTATATGTTAGATCAAATTATGGAAGTCTATAATGAATTAAAAGAAGAATATAAAATAAAAGTAGTATATATCTCTAAACCACAAATATTATCAGTAAAAA
>JAEEGL015917172.1_pt1 | contig 10356 bp, 9 predicted proteins | sample 9134231 | NCBI WGS metagenome assembly JAEEGL01 (sample SAMN16246548, study PRJNA631951) | gut metagenome | biome: gut microbiome; feature: rumen; material: fiber-attached | host: Bos | place: Iran: Karaj | collected 2018-10
CATCGGACGGGGCCGGAACCGGCGGGAGGAGGAACGCTCCGCCCTGGCTCACGCGGAGATCGACGCCATCCGGGAGGCCTGCGCCGCCCTGGGGGACTGGCGGCTGGGGGACTGCGGCCTCTATGTGACCCTGGAGCCCTGCCCCATGTGCGCCGGGGCCATCCTCAACGCCAGGCTGAAGTGGCTCTGCTTCGGGGCAAGAGACGAGAAGACCGGCTCCTGCGGCAGCGTGCTGAACCTTTTTGAAGAAAACTACGGCTACCGCCCCGCCATTTACGGCGGCATCCTGGAAGTGGAATGTCTGGAGCGGATGCAGGCCTTCTTCCGGGGCCTGCGGCAGAATGCCGACTGAGGGAATTTCGACCGATGGAAAACGCCTTTTACGCCCTGGCCGCCCGGATGCGCAACATCCACCGCTGGGGCCTCATGCGAAACAGCTTTGAGGAAAATCTGCTGGAGCACAGCCAGATGACGGCGGTGCTGGCCCACGCCCTGGCCCTGATCCGGCGGGACGTCTTCGGCCGCAGCGCCGACCCGGAGAAGGCTGCGGCAGCCGCCCTTTTCCACGACATGAGCGAGATCATCACCGGGGACATGCCCACCCCGGTAAAATACCTCAATGAGGACATCCGCCGCGCCTACAAGGCGGTGGAGAGCCAGGCCGAGGCGCAGCTTACCCAGCTGCTGCCGGAGGAGCTGCGTCCCGGTTACGCCGAGCTGCTGCAGGGCGGCAGCGGGGAGACCGGAGAGCTGGTGAAGGCGGCGGACAAGCTGGCCGCCTACATCAAATGCGTGGAGGAGCTCCGGGCCGGCAACGAGGAATTCCGAAGCGCCGAGGAGCAGATCCGCAGGACCCTGGAAGCCTCCGAGCTGCCGGAGATCGCCTATTTCATGGAGCGCTTCCTCCCCGCCTTCGGCATGACCCTGGACGAGCTGACCAAAGGCTGATGGCAAAGGGCATCCTGGTGATCACCGGCCCCACCGCCACGGGGAAGACCAAGCTGGGGGTACGTCTGGCCAAAGCCCTGGACGGGGAGGTCGTCTCCGCCGACGCCATGCAGCTCTACCGGGGCATGGTCATCGGCACCGCCGCCCCCACTCCGGAGGAGACGGAGGGCGTCCCCCACCACCTGGTGGGGACCGTGGACCCCCGGGAGAGCTACTCCGTGGGCCGCTATGTGCAGGAGGCTTCCGCCTGCACCGACGATATCCTGGCCCGGGGGAAGCTTCCCATCCTGGTGGGGGGCACCAACCTATATATCGAAGCCCTGCTGCGGGGCACGGACTTCGCCGCCGCAGGGGATCCGGCCCTGCGCCGGGAGCTGGAGGCGGAATACGACGCCCTGGGGGGCGAAGAGATGCTGCGGAGGCTGCGGGAGACGGACCCGGAACGGGCGGACAGGCTCCACCCCAATGACCGGAAGCGCATCGTCCGGGCCCTGGAGATCTACCGGCTGACGGGCAGGACCATCACCAGCTTCGACGAGGAGAGCCGCGCCGCCCGCCCCCGCTATGCCTCCTGCACCGTGGCCCTGAATTTCGAGGACCGGGCGCAGCTCTATGCGCGCATCAACGCGAGGGTGGACCGGATGTTCGAGCTGGGGCTGGCGGAGGAGGTCCGCAGCCTGCTGGCCCTGGGAATCACGGAAAAGGACACGGCCATGCAGGCCATCGGCTACAAGGAGACCGCCGCCGCCCTTCGGGGGGAATGCAGCCTGGAGGAAGCCGCGGAACAGATCCGCCAGGCCTCCCGGCGCTACGCCAAGCGGCAGCTCAGCTGGCTGCGGAGCCGGTCGGAGGTCCACTGGCACCTTTGGAAAAAAGAAACGAATTATCAGGAAGCCTGCCTGTTTTCGACAAGAATCCTGGAAAATTCTGGTATACTTTGACCTGAAAAAACAGGTCAGGCGCTCGGATGCGCCGCCGGAAACAGAAAGGATGCGGAAAACATGCAGAAGACCATCAACATACAGGACAGCTTCCTGGCCCTTGCCAGGAAAGAAAAGCTGCCCCTGACCCTCTTCCTTATGAACGGGTTCCAGATGCGGGGCTTCGTGACCGGTCACGACAGCTTCACCGTGGTGCTGGACTGCGAGGGGAAGCAGGAGCTGATCTACAAACACGCCATATCCACCATCATCCCGGCGCGGCCGGTGCCGCTGCCCACGGCGGCGCAGACGGAATAGCCCGCCGCCCCGGGGCGACCGGGGGCGGAGCGCCTTGGAGAGCCTATGAAGAATTCGAACCTGACCCTGAAGCTTGCCTGCTACCTCATCGTGGCCGCACTGCTGGTGTGGCTGGGCATCTATGCCTATCAGGCCCTGAACGACCCTTATCGGACGGTGCCCGTCACCAGTCTCAATATCCGGGACACCGTGGAGGTCCGGGGCATCGTGGCCCGGGAGGAACAGGTGCTCTACAGCGTCTACAGCTCCGTGCGGGTCAAGCTGGCGGAGGGGACGCGGGTATCCGCGGGAGGCACGGTGGCGGAGGCTTACGACTCCGAGGAGGCGCTGCTCCGGGCCGTGCGCCTGGCGGATCTGCGTTCGGAGGCGGAGGAGCTGACCGCCCTGCTGAGCATGAGCAATGCGGAGAGTTCCCAGCAGACGGACAGCGAGATCCAATCCGGCATCCGGGCGCTGCGGCAAAGCGTCTTTGAACAGGACTTCACCTCAGCGGAGGCCATCAGCCAGACCCTGCAGACCAAGGTCTTCGCCGCTTTCAGCAACCCTGCGGACGTTCAGCGGCGGCTGCGGGAGATCAGCGACGAGATCGGCAGCCTGGAGGGAAGGCGCACCGACCGCTCCGACGACATCACCGCCCCCGTCTCCGGCCTCTACAGCAGCACCGTGGACGGCTGGGAGGAGCTGGGCTACGATCGGCTGAAGGAGATCGGGCCCGGGGAACTGAAGGACCTGATGCGGGAGGAACACAGCGTTCCCGCCTGGTCTCTGGGGAAGCTGGTCAGCGGCTCCAAGTGGTACTTCGCCGCCCTGGTGGACGCGGAGAAGGCCGAAAGCATCCACGGGCGCGAGGAGCTGACCGTACGCTTCGGCCGCTACTACGGGGAACAGCTGGTGATGCATGTGGAGTGGCTCAGCGCGGGGGAAAACGGGCAGCGCACCCTGCTCCTCAGCTGCAGCGAGCATATGAGCGACGTGCTGAGCATGCGCTTCCAGGATGCAGAGCTGGTGCTGTCCGAGGAGGCCGGGCTGCGGATCCCCCGGAAGGGTCTCCATGTGGACGACCAGGGCAACGCCTGCGTCTATGTCCAGACTGCCCTGGTGGTGGAAAAGAAGCTGGTGCAGGTGCAGCGGGACTACGGGGACTACTATATGGTCACCAGCGACGCCCTCCGCGCCGGGGACCAGGTCATCGTCAGCGCGAAGAATCTTTATGTGGGAAAGGTCGTGGGCTGAATGAGCAGCATCACGGACAACGTCCGCCGGGTGCGGGACGAGATCGCCGAGGCGGCGGTGCGGGCAGGCAGGAAGCCGGAGGAGATCCTCCTGGTGGCCGCCAGCAAGACCAAGGACGCCGAGGCCGTGAAGGAGGCCGTCCGGGCCGGGGTGGACGCCTGCGGCGAGAACCGGGTGAACGAATTTCTGGAAAAGGACGCCCTGGGGGCCTATGAAGGCGCGCCGAAGCACTTCATCGGCCGCCTGCAGCACAACAAGGTCCGGCTCATCACCGGAAAAGTCGACCTCATCCAGTCCGTGGACTCGCCGGAGCTGCTGGAGCTGCTGGAGAAGCGCGCCGCCCTGCTGGACACGGTACAGCCCATCCTGATCCAGGTGAACATCGGTCGGGAGGAGAGCAAGGGCGGCTTCCCCCCGGAGGCGGTGGACGAGGCCGTCGCAAAGGCTTGTTCCCTGCCCCATCTGCGCCCGGAGGGCCTCATGGCCATCCCTCCCGCCTGGGAAACCACGGGCGGCGCCTGGCCCGGCGCAAAAAAATATCCTTATTTTGACGAAATGTACCAGCTTTATATTGACATACGGGGAAAAAAATACGATAATACCCATATATGGTGTTTGTCTATGGGGATGAGCGGTGATTTTGCCCAAGCCATAGTGTCCGGCGCCAACATGGTCCGGGTGGGCAGCGCCATCTTCGGAGCAAGGACGGCTCCACAGCCATGAGAAACGGAGAAGAGTGAAATGGGTATTCTGGACAATCTGAAACGGATCGCGCGACCTTACGACGATGAGACCTTTGAGGACTACGAGGAGAAGCCGAAGCCGACTCCCGCCGCTTCCTCCTGGATCGAGGGTGAGGATTTGAACGTACCGGAAAAGAAGCCCGGGAACAAGGTCGTGAACATTCACGCCACCGCCCGGCTCCAGGTAGTGCTGGTCATGCCGGAGCAGTACGAGGCTGCCCGGGAGATCGCCGACCATCTGCGGGATAAGCGCACCGTGGTCCTGAACCTGGAGAACACCAACAAGGATGTCTCCCGCCGCATCCTCGACTTCGTCAGCGGCGTCGCCTACGCGCAGGACGGAAAGATCAAGAAGGTCGCTGTCAGCACCTTCATCGTCACGCCCTACAACGTGGATATCCTCGGCGACCTGATCGACGAGCTGGAGAACAACGGCGTCTATTTCTGATCGTAAGCCGGCTGCTCCGGGAAAGGATGGCATGCTTTGCTGACACCCCAGGAAGTTACCAACAGCGTATTTGAAAAAGCGATACTGGGCGGCTACGATACCGCTTCGGTAGACAAGTTCATGGCCCAGCTGACGCAGGATTATTCTGCGCTCTACCGGGAAAACGGCATTCTGAAAACCAAGATGAAGGTGCTGGTGGACAAGGTGGAGGATTACCGCTCCACGGAGGACTCCATGCGCATGGCCCTGCTCCAGGCGGAGAAGACCGCCAAGGAGATCGTGGAGGCCGCGGAGGCGAAGCGGGATGCTGTTGAATCAGAGGTAGAGCAGAAAAAGAGCGAGCTGATGCGCCAGGCGGAAGCGGAAGCCGAGGAGCGCCGGGCAGAGATCCGGCAGTCCCTGGCCACCGAGGAAGCCGCCCTGGACCGTGCCCGGCGGGCCACCGCCGAATATCTGGGCAAACTGAAGGCAGCTATGGCCGAGTATGCCGAGACTGTGGAACGGGTCTACGATTTTGTGGAGCCCCTGCCCCCCCAGCCGGAACCGGCGGACGCGCCGGAGGAAACTGCGCCGGAAGCCTCCGCGCCGGAGGAGCCGGCGTCGGAGGGCGTCAGCCAGGACACGGTGGAGAACATCGCCGAGATCATCAACCGTGCCTTCTCCTCCCTGGAAGAGAAGGAAAAGTCCGCGGAGGAAGAGCCCTACAAGGAATTCACCAGCAGCACGATCCCGAAAATCGACTATAACAACCTCCAGTTCGGAGAAAACTACGATCCCAAGAACAAGAAATAAATACCCACTCCATGGCCGCGCAGCAGATTTGCTGCGCGGCCATTTTATAAACAATCCCCATTTTGTTATCGCCAGGCAGCACGCGCCCACCGCTGCGCGGCTCTTCCCCATTCCGCGGGCGAGGGCCCCACGCCGGAACGAGGAACTGTTCGACGCGGCGCTCCGATCTCTTATCCCCTTGATCATGGTATAGATATTAGGACGGGAGTTACGGATTGCCACAACCGGTGACATCGGCCACCGGTTTCGCAATGACCGTCTTCTATGGTCTGGTGCTTTGTCTGAGGCTTGGCCGCGCAGCAGATTTGCTGCGCGGTCTCTTTTTCCTTGCAATGGCGGCGGGATTACGGTAAAATAACCTATATTATGCCGGATTATGCCCTGGGGGCGATCCGGGCAGGAGGGCAGAGCATGGCAGGCACCACCACCGTCCGCAGTCTGGGCGTCCACGGCATCCGCGGCTATGGCGTGACCGTGGAGTGCTATGCCGCCCACGGCGTGCAGAGCCCCTTCGACATCGTGGGCCTGCCGGACGCAGCGGTGAAGGAAGCCAGGGAACGGGTGCGGGCCGCGGTGCGCAGCCGGGGCTTCCGTTTCCCGCCGGGGCGGATCACAGTGAACCTGGCCCCGGCGGACAAGCGCAAGGGCGGCACCGTTTACGACCTGCCCATCTTCCTGGGGGTGCTGACCGCCACGGAGCAGCTGCCGCCTCTGCCGGGGGACTGCGCCTTTTTCGGCGAGCTGAGCCTGGACGGCCATCTGCGGCCCGTACCCGGCGCCCTCAGCATGGCCCTGGCCGCCCGGCGGGAGGGCATCCGCTGCCTTTTCGTCCCCGCCGCCAACGCTGCCGAGGCCGCCTTTGCCGAGGGGCTGGAGGTATACGGGGCCGGGGACGTGGACACGCTGCTGGCCCACCTACGTGGGGAAACGCTCCTCCCCAGAACGGAAGCCCCCTCCCTCAGCTCCCTGGCCCTTCCCGCGGCGGACTTTGCCGACGTGAAGGGGCAGGAGGACGTGAAACGCGCCCTGGAGGTGGCAGTGGCCGGCGGCCACAACGTGCTCCTTTCCGGCCCGCCGGGGGCGGGCAAGAGCATGCTGGCCTCCCGCCTGCCCTCCATTCTCCCGGAAATGACCCTGGAGGAAATGCTGGAGACCACGGAGATCCACTCCATCGCCGGGCTCACCGGCGAGCACAACCCCATCGTGGTCCAGCGGCCCTTCCGGGCGCCCCACCACACCATTTCCTCCTCCGGCCTGGTGGGAGGCACCGCCAATCCCCGGCCGGGAGAGATCAGCCTTGCCCACAACGGGGTCCTGTTTTTGGACGAGCTGCCGGAATTCAGCCGCCAGACCCTGGAGGTGCTGCGCCAGCCCCTGGAGACCGGGGAGGTCACCATCTCCCGCGCCGCCGGGGCCGAGACCTTTCCCAGCCGCTTCATGCTGGTCTGCGCCATGAACCCCTGCCGCTGCGGCTGGTACGGGCATCCCTCCGGCCGCTGCACCTGCTCGGAAAGCGCCGTCCGGGCCTACCGGCAGCGCATCTCCGGCCCCCTGCTGGACCGCATGGACATCCTGCTGAAGGTGCGCTCCCTGGAATACGACGAGCTCCATGGGCAAAGCGCCGGGGAGCCCTCGGAAGCCATCCGCGCCAGGGTAAAACGCGCCAGGGAGATCCAGCGCAAAAGGCTGGAGGGCAGCGGGGAGACCCTGAACGCCCGCCTCTCCGGCGAAACGCTCCGCGCCTGCTGCCGTCTGGACGCCGCCGGGGAAAGCATGCTCCGCGCCGCCTACACCCGCCTGGGCCTCACCGCCCGCAGCCACGACAAGGTGCTGCGCCTGGCGCGGACCATCGCGGATCTGGCCGGGAGCGAAAGCATCGAGGCGCCTCATCTGGCGGAGGCGCTGCAGTACAGAGCGCAGGTATAACGACCGGCCCGGAAACGGGTCCCATTTATGAATGCCACTACCGAGGAGGTCTTTCCATGAAAAAGCAGGTCCTTTCCTTTCTGCTGATCCTTCTGCTTCTGACCGCCCTGCTCCCTTCCGTCATGGCGGCCGAGGTGATCCTGTCGGTGCAGAACCTGACGGTGAACGGGGTTCCCGTGCGCTGTGAGAAATACAACATCGACGGCAGCAACTATTTCAAGCTGCGGGATCTGGCCTATCTGCTCAACGGGACGGAGAGCCAGTTTGCCGTCGGCTACGACGAGAGCAGCCGGACCGTCACCATCACCAGCGGCAGCCCCTATGAACCCAATGGCTCCGAGCTTCTTTTCAACGGCGAGGACAAATCCGCCACCGCGGTCCCCAGCAGCCAGGCCATCCTCATCGACGGCAGAACGGTGGACGATCTCTCCGTTTACAACATCGGCGGCAACAACTTCTTCCGGCTGCGGGATCTGGGCAGCGCCGTGGGCTTCCGGGTGGACTACAATCAGGAGACCAACACCGCCATCGTCCTCAGCGGCACGGGGGAGGAGCCTCCCGTCCTGCAGGAGCTGACGCCGGAACAGATCTATGCCCGCTGCGCGCCCGCCGTGTTCTATGTGGAGATCTACGATGAATCCGGCTGGTGCATCAAGACCGGCAGCGGCTTTTTCCTCAACTCCGACGGGCTGGCCATCACCAACTACCACGTGATTTCCGGCGCGGCCAGCGCCTCCATCACGGTCTCCGATACCGGCACGGTCTACCCGGTGGCCGGCGTCTACGACTACAGCGTGGAGGAGGACTGGGCCGTGCTGCAGATCGACGGGAGCGGCTTCCAGACCCTGGAGATCGGCGACCCCGGCTACGACGTGGGCGGCGCCACCGTCTACGCCATCGGCAGCCCCCTGGGCCTGCAGAACACCATCTCCTCCGGCATCATTTCCAACCCCGCCAGAGTGGACGGCGGAATGACCTATATCCAGATGAGCGCAGCCATCTCCCACGGCAGCAGCGGCGGCGCCCTGCTGAACAAATACGGCCAGGTCATCGGCATCACCTCCGCCACCTACTCCGACGGGCAGAACCTGAACCTGGCCATCCCGATGACTTATCTGGCAAACATAGACACCACCGATTACTCGCCGCTCCACGACTCCAAGAACGGCCCCACCGGCACCCTGACCCTGTCCGACTACAAGCTGAACCTGGGCCTGGGCAGTACCGCCAGCGTCACCGTCACCGCCATTGAGCACAATTGCGAGGATACGGTGTCCGTCCGCTACGCCATCGGCGACGAGGAGATCGTGTCCTGCTCCTGGGGAGGCTGGGTCGGCGACGACAACACCCTGATCGTGACCCCCCGGAAGATCGGCAACACGGACGTGACCGTCTACTTCCTTATCAGCGGCACCGACATCATCCTGGACGTGAAGACGGTTTCCGTCACCGTCACGGCGGAGGGAAGCAGCGCCATCAGCGACGATTCCACCGTCTTCTATGTGGACAACGAAACCCTGTATCTCGGCCTCTTCGGGCAGGGCGAGGTCCATGTCCACGGCCATACCCCCTATATCGACGACCCCGATCATCACGTCTACGTCACTTATTATATCGGCGACACCTCCATCCTGGAATGCTCCTGGGGGTCGTGGGACGGGGACGACATCACCCTTTTCATCAGCCCCCTCAGCGTCGGCAGTACGGAGATCAACCTGATCTACCATCTGGAGGATGAAACCGTGCTGGCGCAGGAGACCGTGACGGTCTTTGTGGTCTTCGGCTCCATTTCCCTCTCGGAGGACGAGCTGGGCATGGCCGCGGGCGAAACCGTGACCCTGACCGTCACCGGCAGCACCGAGGGCGACGAAGAACTGCCGCTTTACTTCACCTGGACCACCTACGGCGACGACATCCTGACCCTGCAGTGGGGCGAGCTGTATGAGGACGGCTACACCATCGATCTCTACATCACCGCCAACGCCCCCGGCGAGGCGGACATAGAAATCACCCTGGGCGACGAAGACGGCACGCTGATACTGGACTGCGTTTCCATTCCCGTTTCAGTGGAATGACGAGGATACCCGACTATCGGACCCGAAAGGGGGCAGGATCATGAATATCGTTGTCGCAGGCAGCGGCAAGGTGGGCGGCGAAGTGGTGCAGCAGCTGAGCCAGGAGGGCCACAGCGTCACCGTCGTCGACGTGAACAGCGCCCGCGTGGAGGAAATGAACGGGCAGTATGACGTCATGGGCATCGTGGGCAACTGCGCCACCCTGCAGGTCATGCAGGATGCCCAGGTGGAGAAAGCGGACCTGCTGATCGCCACCACCGCCTCCGACGAGCAAAACCTGCTGGCCTGCCTGCTGGCCAAAAAGCTGGGGGCCAGGCACACCATCGCCCGCGTCCGGGATCCCCAATATGTGGGGCAGATGGAGTACCTTTCCGAGGACCTGGGCCTGAGCATGTACGTCAATCCGGAATACTCCGCCGCCTCGGAGATCTTCCGTCTGCTGCGCTTCCCCTCCGCCCAGAAGCTGGAGGTCTTTGCCGGCGGCCGGGTGGAGATCGTGGAGGTGACGCTGCCGGAGGGCAGCGGACTTGCGGGCATTCCCCTGCGGGACCTGCCCAGGGTCATGGGGGCAAGGATCCTCATCTGTGCCGTGCAGAGGGACGAGGAGGTCTGCATCCCTAAGGGCGATTTCATTCTCCGGGACGGAGACCGGATCAGCATCACCGCCGAGCCCAACGAGGTGACCCGCGTTTTCAAGAAATGGGGCCTGCTGCGGAAAAAGGTGGACGACGTGATGCTGGTGGGCGGAGGGCTGATCAGCTACTATCTGGGCCGGATGCTCTGCGGCATCGGCGCCCGCGTCGTCATCGTGGAGAAGGATTCCGCCCGCTGCAGGGAGCTCTGCGAGCTGCTGCCCCAGGCGATTATCATCAACGGCAACAGCACGGACCACGAGCTGCTGGGCGAGGTGGGCATCCAGAACATGGACGGCGTGGTGGCTCTGACGGGCTCCG
>JAEEGL016872866.1_pt1 | contig 10356 bp, 5 predicted proteins | sample 9134231 | NCBI WGS metagenome assembly JAEEGL01 (sample SAMN16246548, study PRJNA631951) | gut metagenome | biome: gut microbiome; feature: rumen; material: fiber-attached | host: Bos | place: Iran: Karaj | collected 2018-10
ATATTCATAGCTGATACCGGAGACGTACTGATCCATTCCGGTTTCCGGGCTTTCCAGCCAGGCCTTGAAAGGTCCCAGATCGTTTTCGGTGATGCCGCTCATCCAGGAGCTCATCATCTGGGTCAGGCGGCCGCCGGAATAGACCTTTCCGTTTTCCCGGTCGCCTTCAGAAAGATCCATGTCCAGCAGACCGGCCATGGTGGCCGTCATGTCCACGGTCCGCTCATCAATCTCCAGGGGATAGGAAGAAAGTGTATCCCGCTGAACCCGTTCAATATACCGGTTGACTCCGTTGGACAGACTCAGAATCAGAGCAATGCCGATAATGCCGATCGATCCGGCGAAAGCGGTCAGAATGGTCCGGCCTTTCTTGGTCATCAGATTGTTCAGGCTCAGGCTCAGGGCGGTTAAGAAATTCATGGAGGTTTTCCGCTGATTCTGTGCCGCCTCCGGTGCTTCCGTCTGCGTATCTCCGACGGAGGTTCTGCTGTCGCTGACAATCTGCCCGTCCAAGAGCCGGATGATCCGCGTTGCATACTGATTTGCGAGCTCCGGATTGTGGGTGACCATGATGACCAGACGGTCCCGGGAGACTTTCCGCAGGATATCCATCACCTGAATGCTCGTGTCGCTGTCCAGGGCGCCGGTGGGTTCATCCGCCAGGAGTACCTCCGGATCATTCACGAGGGCCCGGGCAATGGCTACGCGCTGCATCTGTCCGCCGCTCATCTGATTAGGCTTTTTCTTCAGCTGATCGCCAAGCCCGACCTGCTCCAGTGCTTCTATGGCACGGCGGCGCCTTTCCTCCCGGCTGACCCCGGACAGGGTCAGCGCCAGTTCCACGTTGGAGAGGGCGGTCTGGTGGGGAATCAGATTGTAGCTCTGGAACACAAAGCCCACGGAATGATTCCGGTAGGTATCCCAGTCCCGTTCGGTAAACTCCCGCGTCGTTTTTCCGCGGATAATCAGATCTCCTGAGGTGTACTGATCAAGTCCGCCGATGATGTTCAGCAGCGTCGTCTTTCCGCACCCGGAGGGACCGAGAATGGCGGCGAATTCGCTTTCGCCGAACTCCAGGCTGATACCCCGGAGAGCCTGCACTCTCGTGTCTCCTTCGGAATAAACCCGCGTGATGTCCTGTAATTTCAGCATGAAACCTCCTGAAATGATTCTTTACAGTGCCAGTATATCATGAAAACGGTGCCCGTCAAATTTCGGACAGGATTTCCGGCATACAGGCACGGAAGAGGACAAAAGAAAAGCGCCCAGCCGGAACTGCTCCGCCGGGCGGACGCATCTACCGTTTGTCCTTATCAATGAATTCCAGGGTAACCGTGGCCAGCGCGGCGAAAAGAAAAATGAAAAAGATCAGGCGGAGCCAGTATTCCAGAATATTAATCCTCGAATATTCATAATCGGCGATCTGACTGGCCTCGGCGATTTTGTTCTGCAGGATATCCTGCACCTTTTCTTCTCCGATCATGCTGATCAGCTCACCCACGGTGGAGTGAAAGGAGTAGGCGGTATCCAGTGATTCCTGAGCACTCTGGTCTTCCGCCAGAGAGTCGATTAGTTCTCCCAGCGTGTGATCCTCCAGAATGACAGTGCTTCTCAGGGACGCGATGGTTTCGTTTTCCCCGTTCTGCAGAAGATTCAGCACCTGACGGGGAGTAACGGAGATATCCACATCCCGGTTCCTCATTCCATTCACCGTGTTCCAGACGGTTTTCACGGGCTGGGCGTTGTAGTTGCTCTGAGCTGTTATAACCTTCAGCGCAGGATTGGAGATGGTCAGGGGAGTGATGCGCTCAGTCCATTTCGGCAGGGCCAGCATCCCACCGGAGAAAACCAGCTGAAAGATCAGGACGAAGGGCATGATTGTCATGGCGGTGGTGGTGGATCTGGAAAGGGAGGAGACCCACAGTGAGAGCATGTCTGATGCATAGGAGATCAGAAACATGGAGATTCCGAAATCCACGATCAGCCAGCGGGTAAACAGCCCCTTCTCATGGTAATTTACGCCGACCAGACTGGTTACATACAGTGTCACCGCAGTCTGCATCATGCACAGCAGCGCCTGATAGATCATGTGGGAGAAAATGTAGGAAGAGATATGCATGCCGGAGCGGTGTTCCCGCTTGATCACGTCCCTTTCCCTGCAGATGACCTGTATGGAGTTGAAGCATCCGTTCCAGATACAGACCATCACCAGGGCAAAAGAGCTCATCAGCGTGCCTTCCATGGAGACAAACAACCGTGACTTGATCACCATGCCCACCAGACCTGCGATCAGGGCAGCCATGGGAAGAACCTTCCAGTCATTCTGATAAACGAACATCCGGAGCATTTTGCCCAGATAAATCCAGACCTGGGATCCGCGTCCGCGATGGCGGATTTTTATAAGCCGCGCACCGGTTCCTGCTTTCATCTCAGTCATGCTGCACCTCCGCATTCTGTTCTGCAGTATCCGCATTCCGGAGTATGCCTTCCGCCTGCTTTAGCTGATCTGCCCGGGATTCACGTGTTTCGGCCGGATGCTCTGCAGGGGCATAGCGGTCTCCGCATTCCGCATATTTCATGACAAACTCGTCTGCCAGGCCGTCGCCGCCTTCTTCCGCCCGGTTGACCGATTTGACGATCTGTTCCATTTTTTCCCTGTGGAAGAATTCACGGGCGCCTTCAATGCTGCCGTAATACGCCAGCCTCCCGGTACGGGCGCTGTCCTTTGCCAGCACGATGACGTCGTCAAAGAGGTCAATGACCCGGTCCGGCGTGTGTGTGATCACAATAACGATTTTACCGGTATCAGCGATTTTGCGCAGCTGCTCGAAGAGTTCCCGCGCCATGACGCCGTCCAGGCCGGAGTCCGGTTCGTCCAGAATGAACAGGGATGGATTGGAGATAAATTCTATGGAGATGGACAGGCGTTTCTTCTGCCCGCCGGAAAGCTTTTCCACCAGGTTATTCTTTACAGGCAGCAGCCCGAAGATTTCCATAACCTCGTTTACCCGTTCCCGGCGCTGTTCGGGCGAAACATCCTTTGGCAGGCGCAGCTTCGCGGCGTCCAGCAGGGTATTCAGAACGGTATCTTTTCCGCGCATCATTTCGCTCTGAGGGACAAATCCGACCTCGTACTGCATTTTCTTATACTGGGAATACATGTTGGAACCGTTCAGCAGTACTTCGGCATGGGCCTTTTCGTAACCGTTGATCGCGTTCAGATAGGTGGTTTTGCCGGCCCCGGATCCGCCCAGCAGCAATACCATGTGCCCCTGGGGAATGGACATGTGAATATCCCGCAGCAGAACCTTTTTCTGAAAAAGATCGGTAACAGTCCGGTCCTTCAGGTTCACCGTCAGACCCTTGTCCATGACGGTGGCGCTGCCGTGGAACGCCATCCTTGCCATTTCCGCTCTCAGATCCTCTACCTTCCAGGAGGGCTGATATTTCTTCTGGAAACCCCAGATAAGGGAAGGAATCCACATCGTCACGGAGGACAGCCAAAGAAGGATCCAGCGCTTTTTCAGGCCGTAGACCTCAATCAGACCGAGAACGATACGGATCAGGTAGATGTAGTTAATCAGGGCCAGGGAAATGACCAGCACGGAAATAATCAGGTCCTGGCTTGAAACGCTGCCCGCTGCTTCCGGAGTGTAGTTGAGGATGAGCATCACGAGGTTAAGCAGGATGCTGCACAGGGTGACGATGCTGTAAACCCGGCCTTCTGCTTCTCTACCGGCACAGCGGGCCAGCTGATACTCCCGGGCAACAGGCACCGCTGCCCACCAGCCTTTCAGGCCGGATTTGCGGAAAAGACCAAAGAGCCCGATGTAGAAGAGCGCCGAGAACAGCAGATAGGAATCCAGGTTGGCATCCAGAAAAACAGTGGTCAGGATGCGCAGTACGATCACGCTCATCATCTCCTTTTTGTTTATAGTGAATCCGTTTTCCTGCTCAGGATAATTCTGTCGGATGAAGCGGGAATTCCGAAAACCCGAAGGCGATCCCAGTCAGATGCTTCCCGCAGCGTCAGTGCCGGTTCTCAGCCGGCGGGAGGGTGTTTCTCCGCAGCCGCAGCGTCAGGTTATTCATGTTCAGGGAATAGGTGTAGCTGGCTTTCTCTGTCAGCGCCAGGACCAGGCGGAGGCCGAGGGCATCTTCCCGATCCGCAGGAACATAGTGTACCGGGTCGAAGGCCTGGCAGTCATCCCGGAAGCGCAGAATCCAGTGCTTCTCCTTCTGAAGCAGGCGGATGGAAAGGTGATGGGGCCTTGTATCCCTGGGAAAACCGTGCAGAATCACGTTTCCCGCTACTTCCTCGATGCACAGGGCAATGTGATTGCTGCTCTGAGGCGCTTCGCCCAGCGAGAGGCAGAACTGTTCTGTCTTTTTTACAAAGGAATTCATTTCCTGCAGGTTACGGACCGAAGCTTCCAGAAGATGATCCTCCGCAACGCCGAAATCCTTTTTCAGCAGAAGGTACGCGCCGTTTTGCCAGGGTGCGGTGCGGGTGAGGAAAATCACAAGTCCGCCGATCATCAGCAGGGCGAGAATTTCCCCTGCTACGAAAAACAGCCAGACGCCGTCCGTACCCATTGCCGTTCCAAGCAGCCAGGCGGCAAGCGCCGGGAAAACAGCGCATTCTGCAAGAGAGATCAGCTCTGTCAGATGCTCATTTCCGTTTGCCTGGTACAGGCTCTTGAGGGCGTTGTTGATACAGCAGGGGATCATACCGGCAGCAAAGAGCCGCAGTCCCAGAACGGCCATGTGCTGAAGCGTTCCTTCCTCCGTGATGAAGATGGAGACCAGGAAGGGAGAAAAAACAGCCAGCAGGATGCCCACGACGAAGCCCAGTATTGCGCTGTATCGACAGAGGGTGCCGATCAGTTCACGCAGCCCGTTCCGGTCCTCCTCATTAAACAGGATGCCCGACAGGGTCAGGGACACGCCGCCGATTCCGGTCGTTATACAGTTGGCGGCGTTGCCGAGGCCGGAGATGACGGCATAGGCGGCGACCGCTGTTTCCCCGCCGGACTGCTGCAGGAGCCGGTTCAGAACGAACACGAGAATAACGCAGGAGGCCATGTTGAATCCGGCGGGAATACCGCCCCGTAATATCTCCGCGGCCTTTTTCCGGCTGATCAGTTTCCAGGAAAAGCAAAATACGCATTTCCGTGAGCAGAAATAAAAGCAGGCGGTGATCACGGCGATAAAGTAGCTGAGGGAAGAGGCCAGGCCCATGCCGAACATGCCGCCATGGAATACAAGAACGTTCAGCAGGTCCAGCGCTACGTCCGAGACCGTCATGGCGAGCACGGATGCGATCAGAAGCCCGCTTTTCCCCGCCATCTGCAGAAAGGGAACCAGGATCAGAGCTCCCATGGAGGCCGGTGCACCGATACTGAAGCCTGCGAGATATCCACGGGTCTCCTCAAAAAGTTTTCCCTCCCGGCCGGCGCCGAGAAGGGAAGCCAGGGGAGACTGAAAGAGGAGAACGAGCGCTGTGAAGAAAACCGAAATGCCGGCTCCCAGCACGATGGCGGTGGAGTAACCTGCGTTGGTTTCCTGCTGGGATCCCCGGCCAAGAGACTTGCTGCAGGCCACCTGAATGCCGGCGGAAAGCAGGCTTGCGACAGCGCCGATACCGAGCAGAACGGGATTGGAAAGACTGTAGGAAGCCATTGCGGTCTCGCCCAGAAAACGGCTGATCATCACGTTGTCGATCAGCAGGCATACGGAAACCGTCAGGGCGGAAAAAATCTGGGCTGTCAGCATCTGCTGCACAAGTTTACGAATCATGAAAGCAACTCCTTTGGCATATACGGCCCGTGACGAACCGTATGTCCGATAATTATACAACAAAAACCGGGACAGCGATATATATAAATTTGAAAAAACAGGAAGAATCCCGGTTTCCGGCAAACTTGATTTTTCCTCCGGACGGCGCTATCATCTGAGCAGGAGAGTCCCCCGGAAACGAGGGGTTCCCTGGAAAAGGCGCAAACGGCGGAGAGGAGCAGGCGCGTGGAAAAGTACGCGAAGATCCGGAAATGGATGGGGAAGCTCGCCGGGGCGATCCTTTCTCTGGCCGTACTGGCGGGATTGTATTTTACGCTGGTGATTGCGCAGCCTCAGGGAGATAACGCGGTGCCTTCGGAGCCCGCCGCGGCGCTGACAGCTTCCGCATCGCAGCGGATTGATTCGGAGACGGAACTGCGGGATCTGGTGCGGGCCTTCCCGGGGCCGGTTATGAGCTTTATGAGCGGCAGCGGGATGGTATTTGTTTCAGGAACGGCTGAAGACTCGGTTCAGGGAGGGATCCGCGGACGGGTTCTGACCCTGTACTGGCAGACCCGGGAAGGAGAACCTCTGATTCTGCGGAGCATCTGGCCGGCGGAGGCCGTGGAAATTCTGGGGAAGGAAGATTATATCTTCAGTGCCGCTGAAGGGCCGGTTCTTTTCGGAATGCGTTCCGTCCGGATGGAAAACAAGGATACTGTCCGGGTTCATGTCCAGGCGGAGGGACAGGGAATCTATGCCATCGTTCTGCCCCGTTCCCTGGCTGCTGAACTATCCGGCATTTCCCGGTCTGTTCAGCTCTTTACGGCCGATTGAAGCGGCCGGACCGGGCCGGCGTCAGGCAATTCAGTCTGTTTTCCCCTGCGTAAACTCCGTTCTCCGCGGATCAGAAGGATACCCGACCGGAGCAGCATATTCCGGATACGGAGAACAGGCGCATAATATTTCATAATTATTGCAAAAAAGAAAAGAAGTCTTGAAGAAAACGACATAATAAGGTAAAATACAGAGGATACGGAGGGATGCCGCATGCGTTTCAGAAAGTTGGTTTGTATCCTGCTGTCAGTACTGATGACGGGGATTGGCGGATCTGGATTTGCAAAGGATGTGACCGATGAGGCCTCAATGGCCTGGTTTGAGGAAAAGGGGCTGGCTCTGGGGGAGAGCAGCGTTGCTTATCCGGCTTTGCGGGAGGGTATTCTCCCGGAGGAACTGCGTGCGGCGATTAACGAACGGATTCTGGAGGACGGCCGGATCAGGGATTATCTGAACCGGATGAGCCAGCTGGTGTCCGGCGGAAAGCTGGAGGTTTCCTGGCGCGGTACCGTCATGGGTCCGGTGTTTTCCTTTGCGCTGTCCGCGGAAGACAGGGCAGCCGTTCCGCGCTCCTCCTTTGTCTGGTCCGCGGGCAGTGTGGATCTGCGGGACGGGCACGAAATCCGGCCGGAGGAGTTTTTTTCCGATCCGGATGCGGCCCGGGAAGCGATGGAAGCTTATCTGGAGGAAGAGGTGGCGCCGGAGCTCAGTGCGCACCTGCTGAACAATCAGCTGACCCCTCTGCCGGAGCTGTTCCGGTTTACGGAACGGGGACTGATCTGGATGTATGCGGCGGATCAGCTGAGCACACTCAGCGACCGGGCCGGGGATGTCATGATTCCCTGGAATGTGATCCGGGATCAGCTGAATCTGGAAGAGGAAGGAATTCTGCATGCCATGGGGATCTCCGGCTGGCTGGGAGCTACCGGAAATCAGGAGACGGAAGGTCTGTCGCCGGAGAATGCGGAGCAGCTGCGGAGAATGACGGCGGACGGAGCGATTCCGGGCATTCCGGCCCGGCTGGGAGACAGCCTGAAGGCGCTGACGGATGAATGGGGAATGCTGACGGATTCGGATGTTTATGCTCTGGGAAGAATGTTTTCCCTGGAGGGGGCCAGCTTCCGGAATGTGTTTCTGATGACGGATTATCGCAGCGAAAGCTGGGATAACAGCCGGGTGGAAGGAATCCGGGCGGATCTGGGCGGTGTATGCGGTTTGACGGTCGGAGAGACGTTCCGGGAAACCTGGCGTGCGGCTCTGGGAGAGCCGGATCATACGGTGGAGTTCGGGGAAGAGCAGGCGGAGGCATACCGGACTTCGCCCGGAAGCCGGGATTATTATGAATTCGGCGGGCATCGCCTGCAGCTGCATGCGGATCCGGCGGGCATCCTGATCAGTGTGATTCTGACGGAATGACCCGATATGACGGATACCAATAAATTCACGGAGGTGCAGATCCTGCCGCAGGGACAGGAAGCGGGTGGATTCTCCGGAACTGGCAGGGAGGAAATCAATGGCTCAGCAAAGCAATAAAAGACAGCCGGTTTATTCGGCGGATACCCTGGCGCTGCGATACCTGGGAGGCCTGGCGCTGGTGGCGTGCGGGGTAATGATGTTTCTGGCGGTGGAACTGCGCCTGCCGGGAAATGTTTTTGAAGCCCTGAGGCAGGTCTGCTTCGGCCTGACGGGAGGGCTGGCGGCAGCGCTTCCCCTGATACCCGTCTGGGCAGGCGTGCTGGTGATCTGGTCGAGCCAGCGAAGGGCTCCGGTAAAGCCTTTTGCGTACGCGTTTCTGGCCTTTCTGAGTCTGTGCGCGTTTGTGGTGCTGGTTACCCGGATTGGCACGGAGGAATATCTGGACGTGCTGTCGGGGATGTCGGACGGAAGCTGGGGCGGAGTGATACTTCAGGGATATACGCACAGCATACAGCTGGAAGCCAGCGGAGGAGCACTGGGAATCATTCTGGCTTATCCGCTGTGGACTCTGACGGGAACAATTCTCAGCGCGATTGTGTTTTTTGCGCTGATCACGGGCAGCATTCTTCTGGCGGTGAACCTGACGCCTGCCCGGATCCGGAATCTGGCTGCGGGCGGAATCTCTTTCCGCGGAGGGAGAGGAAAGGATCAGGCGGAGAGAGATCAGCGGCAGATTGCATTTCAGCAGGAGCAGGAACGGCAGCGTCAGATGGCTTTCGCTCAGCAGCAGGCATATATTCTGCAGCAACAGCAGCAGGAAGCTCAGGCAGCGAGGAAAAACTCCGGGAAAACGGATCCTCAGTTTTCGTCCCGGTATTCCGGAAGAAACCTTCAGGATTCCCGGGCGACGGGACAGAGGACGGCAGACATCCCTGGCCGGGGCTGGACAGGAACTCAGCCACCCGTGACGGACAACAGTGTCCTGGACTGGCAGCAGCAGCTGACCAACCAGAGGGCTTCGGAGAAGTCCGGCGGAAAAAGCCGGATTTTCGGGAAAACGGATTCCCGGGAGACCTCGCGGGCTGACAGCCGCATTTTTGACATGCCCCGGGAGCAGAAGGAGCTGACGGGTGTCAGCCGGATCTTCGGCCGGAAGAAGGATCAGGAGAACGACGGGCTCAGCGATCTGTCGGAAACACAGAAGAGGAAGGAAGGAATGGCGTATCCCGGATCTGAAAGGTTTCAGGTTTCCCCGGCGGAACGCCGTCCCGTAAAGGATGAAAACCCCCGCTCCGGAGGCGTATCGGAAGCTTTACCGGTTTCCAGGGAGCTTTCCGCAGGCGAACGACGGAATCAGCGGATCCGGGCTGAGCAGGAGCAGGTGGAAATGGATCTGAACCGCTGGCGTGAGCCTGACGCGATGGAAGGCTCCGGTGAGGAGGCGCCGGTCCGGACCGGAGAGAAGGCCGCGGTACCGGGTTTCAGCGAAATGACCGCAGAAGTATCCGACAGAGAGATACGGAACCGGGCGGAGCAGGAAGCAACAGAACCGGACAGCCGGCGCAGACCTTCCGGAAAAGAAGCCTTCCGTGAAGAGACAGCGGGGCGGGCAGGTGAAAAGAGCAGGAAGCAACCTCCGGAGCGGCCCGGACCGCGTTCCTGGATGGATCAGGTTCTCGCGGCGGAAAATGCGGGGAAGGATGCTTCCGGCGATACGGATGTGGCGATGAAGGATCGCGGCGAAAATGTCCGGGGGAAAAACCGGACGGAGCAGGTGGCTGTTCCGGTGGTGCAGGAATCCGTGAAGGATCCGACCTGGAAGCCGGAACTGAAGCGTGTGGAGCCGAAGAAGGAGGAGCCTGAGGAGGAATTCTGGGAACCCACACCCTATTACGCTCCGCCGATTACGGATCTGAAGAAGCCGGAGACGGAAATCTCGGATACCTCCGCGGAGGACGCGGAGCGGTCTCTCCGCCTGGAGGAGACGCTGGCCAGCTTTAAAGTGCAGGCCCGGGTAGTGCATGTAACCCACGGTCCCTCCATTTCCCGTTTTGAGATGGAGCTGGCCGCCGGAACGAAGGTCGGAAAGGTGGCGGAACTGGAGAAGGATATCGCCTACGGCATGCAGGCGACCTCCGTCCGGATTGAGGCGCCGATTCCGGGAAAGAGCCTGGTGGGTGTGGAGGTGCCGAATCCCAGGAGAGCCACCGTGACGCTGCGGGAGGTGCTGGAAAGCACGCAGATGCAGAACGCGAAATCCATTCTGACTGTGGCATTGGGCAAGGACATCGCGGGAACCCCTGTGATCTGTGATCTGGCGAAAAT
>JAEEGL010949491.1_pt1 | contig 10355 bp, 5 predicted proteins | sample 9134231 | NCBI WGS metagenome assembly JAEEGL01 (sample SAMN16246548, study PRJNA631951) | gut metagenome | biome: gut microbiome; feature: rumen; material: fiber-attached | host: Bos | place: Iran: Karaj | collected 2018-10
CGTTCCCGGCGTACTTCCACATCGCCGACGAGACGCCCGGCGAATACGACCCGTTCCAGAACGTTCCGCTCACAGCACGTCCTTGCGCGTCGAACATGATCCTGTCGTCCTTGTCGTACCAGCCGGACAGCACGTAGCCCGCACGCGTTGGCTTGTACGTGGACGCGGCGGCCTGATTCGTGTTCCTCCCCATCTCCACCGTTGCGCTCCCGAGCGTCTTGCCTCCGCCGTAGAACGTCACCATGTACTTCTGGGGCGGAATCGGCGTCCAATGCGCGTACGCCGTCACGCTGCCGACATACTTCCACGTCGCAGAAGAGACGCCCGGCGAATACGACCCGGTCCAATACTTGCCGTTAACCGCACGCCCTTGCGCGTCGAACATGACATTTTCGTCCTTGTCGTACCATCCGGACAACACGTAGCCTGCGCGCGTCGGCGTGTACGCGGACGCGGCGGCCTGGCTCGTATTCTTTCCTGTCTCCACCGTCGCGCTTCCGAGCGTCTTGCCACCGCCGTAGAATGTCACCACGTACTTGGCCGGCGTCCAGCGCGCTGTCAGCGTATGATCGACTGTGTCCTTAGAAACGATGCTATTTCCCGTGACGCGCACCCCCTGCGAATTGAACCAACCGTCAAACGTGAACCCATTGCGTGGCGACGACGGGCCGCTCTCCGGGAATGCCGGGTACTTGTCAGGCCATTTCTCATGCAGATAGTTGTATTTCTTCTCCTGAACGCATGTTATGCCGGAAACGGGGGCACCCCCGTTCGAATCAAATCTCACGTCAACGAGAGGCTTGACCGTTAGCGGATTCCACAGCACCGCGTCACCAAAATCCACTAGTGAAAGCGCGCGGCTATCCCGCGTAAAGACCCATGAAGCACTGTGCCCGGCCTCCAAAACCCCTACATCCGTGACACGAGTCGTGGAAACGTCCGTTATGTGCCGCTGAATAGAACTTCCATAATCATGATAAAGTCCAAACATATCGGATGCGCTTGTAGCACCGCCCCAAGCCGCTCCGTAAGTGATGAATTCTTTCACGGCCGAATACTCGTAGAATATCGGTTTCTTTGCAACAACAGTCAATATCGACGACTCGTTTTTTCCGACACCTCCTGAAATGGCGAAAGCCGAAGACTGTGAGTCGCCGACCCAAGGATTGGCGCCCGTGGAATTCAAGGAGATCAAGCCTTTCGATATCGCATCCGTGCAACCCAAGGCCTGGGCAAGAGTATTTGGGGATTTTGTGACAGTAAACGATGTTGTGGCGGAAGCACTTGTGTATCCAGAGCAGCTTGCGGTCAAGCGTACAGTGTAATGTCCGGCGGGCATTGCACTAACCGCAAATGCAACACCAAATAATCCACCTGCTACCCTTTCATCGGAGGCCGATTTTAGCGGAATCTCAGCGCTAAACGCCCCATTCGGCGTCTCCACCATAGCAGTTACTTTCAAGTTGGACAAGGAATAGCGAGTGTCGCCTTCAATTCGGAAACAAACTACCGGACTCACCTGTCCGGGCGCTTGAGGAAAAGAATTGACAACTTGAGGGTCCTGATCTATTTGTTGTACAAAGTAATCATTACCATACGCAAGATTTTGATCCAGATAAGAGGCAGCCTCAAATGTGGTCATCCATACACCGCTTGATACGGCCGCATTGTTGGAATGGAATCGCAACGTGGCAGCAAATCCATTTGAGGCAAATCCGCAAACTATGCCGACTATCAAGCAAAGTGCACTCAATCTTGACACGAATCTCCGATAAAGCCCCTGACCACGCCACTGCGCTATCGGATTGACCTCTCTCGAATCACGACGCACAGACGAATATTCCGTTCGGGTTCCGTTTCCAACCATTGCTTTCATTGCGTTTTCTTTCGTTGTTGTTGCTCGTGTTCCTCAAAACAGAAATCAGTATAGTCTATTCCGACGCCGACTGGCAAGCGGGAAGTTCTCACGCGCCGCGCGCCGCGTTGCGTGCGATCAGCGACTGGCGATACGCAACGAGGTCGACCGGCTTCTGCGCGACGCCCGTCTTCACGGCCGCCTCCGCGACCGCGTAGCTGACCTCCACGAAGAGGCGGCGGTCGAACGGCTTGGGGATGATGTAGCCGGTGCCGAACTCCAGCTTCTCGTTCGGGTAGAGGGCTTGCACCTCCGGAGGGACCGGCTGGCGCGCGAGGGCCGCGAGCGCATGCGCGGCCGCCACCTTCATCTCCTTGTTGATCGTGCGCGCACGCACGTCGAGCGCGCCGCGGAACAGGTACGGGAAGCCGAGCACGTTGTTGATCTGGTTCGGGTAGTCGCTGCGGCCCGTCACCATGATGTACGGCCTGTCCCCCATCGCCTCCGCCACGGTAGCGGGATCGATCTCAGGGTCCGGGTTCGCCATCGCGAAGATCGCCGGGAACGCACCCATCGCCTTCACGTCTTCGCCGGATAGGACGTTCGCCGCCGAGACGCCGATAAACACGTCTGCGCCGCGAAGCGCCTCCTTGAGCGTCTTCGCGTCCGTCGTCACGGCATGGCGGGCTTTGTAAGGATTAAGGTCGGTGCGCGCGGTAGAGATGACGCCTTTCGAGTCGCACATCGTCACGTCGACGACACCAGCGGCCTTGCACATCTCGCAGATGCGGATGCCGGCTGCGCCCGCACCGTTCATCACCACCTTGAGGTCGGCGAGGTTCTTGCCCGCGAGCGTGGCGTAGTTCATCACGCCGGAGAGCGCGATGACGGCCGTGCCCCACTGGTCGTCGTGGAAGACGGGGATGTCGAGCATCGCGTCGAGCTTGTCCTCGATCTCGAAGCATGCGGGGGCGGCGATGTCCTCCAGGTTCACGCCGCCGTACTGCGGCGCGAGCGCCGCCACGGCGTCGATCACGCGCTGCGGGTCTGTCTTGCCCGTGTCCTGCCCGTCGCGGCGGCAGTGCGCGAGCGGCACGGGCCAGGCGTCCACGTCGCCGAACGCCTTGAAGAGGACAGCCTTCCCCTCCATCACGGGGATCGACGCGGCGGCGCCAAGGTCGCCCAAGCCAAGGATCGCCGTGCCGTCCGAGACGACCGCCACGAGATTGGACTTCGCCGTGCACTCGAACACGGCCGCCGGGTTCGCGGCGATCTCCTTCACCGCAAGCGCCACGCCGGGCGTGTAGGCGAGGCAGAGATCCTTCTTCGTCTTCAGGGGCTTGGGGAGATGGACGGCAACCTTGCCGCCCTGGTGGAACTTCAATACTTCTTCGCGTGAAAACGTCGCCATTGTCTTTCCTTTGTTCTGTTGGACGTCTATTATAGCATTTCTTTCCGCCGCCGTTCGCTACCGCCGCGCCGGCGTCCATTTCACGAGCAGGGTTCCTTTCAGCGTGTTCCGGTTGCGGAAGTCCTGCCATGCGCTGCAGCCGGAAGGTCCCGTCTCGTTGGAAGCATACGACTCGCCGCCGAGTCCGGGGATCCGCACGAAGAACCCCGGGCCGAACCCCGGCAGGACGCACGAGGTCGCGATGTCCGCGCCGCGCGGCGCACGGTCGGCGAAGAACTCAGGCCCCTTGATCACGGTAAACCGGTAGGGGCCCGCCTTCGTCTCGATCTCGAACCAGTCGATGTCAGAAACGAACCCGACGCCCTCCGCGCCGCACCGCCAGAAGCCGTAGGGCGCCCCCTGCCGACGATTCCCCCACACGCCGTCCGGGCCGCTCCCCACCCACCGTTCCGCGACCACGTCCTTCAGGGGCGGGAAGGCGAACCCCAGCATCTCCACGTTCGCGCGGCAGCTCAGCACGTAGTCGAACCGGTACGCGCTGTCCGCCATCCGCCCCCACGTCACGTTGAGGAAACTGTCGGGAGGCGAGAAGAAGTCGAACTGCGGCCCCTGCACCACGCGGTTCTTCGCGTTCCGCACGCGGTTCGTGCGCGAGCCCGCGAGAAAATACACCTCCTCCAGGCCCGGCGGCGGCGCGCACTCGCCCGTCGGCCATCCGAGCGTGCGTTCGCGCGGCACGCGAAAGCACCACGTGCAGACGACCTCCCCCTTCCCGTCGAACACCGCAAGCCGCACGGCCTGCGTCTCCGGCGGCAAGGCCGGCAGCAGCGCCTGCGCGCTCCCGCCGGCGCTCGCCTGCGGACAGGCCTCGGCCCCTTCGGCCAGCACACGCTCGCCGCGCGCGGAGAACGCCAGCGCCTGCCAGCCATAGCGAAAGACGCCCAGCCCGGCGAAGCGGTTACGGTTCATGAACGTCAGCGTGCGCCCGTCGAGGCTGCATGCGATCGGCGACCAGATCTCGCGGACGGCCCGCCCGTGCGCACCGAGCCCGGCCGCCGTCCAGCCGTCCTTCGCCTGCAACACCGCGCCCGCGCAGCGCGGTGCCGCGCAGATCGCCTTCCAGCAGTCATCCAGCCCGGCCCCCAGCCCGCCCGCACCTTCCTGCGGGAGAAGCGGCACGACGAGCGTCAGCTGCGGCTCGCGTTGCAGGACCCAGCGCAATGTGCCGTAGGCCGGCGCGGCCAGCAGCTTTACGCCGTCCCCCCGATCCCAGCGGATGACGCAGGGATGACGGCCCTCCCCTTCGGCGGTGGGCGCACCCGCCACGTAGATCCCTCTTTCGTCGCAAAGCTCCAGCAGTTCCTCGGGGACGGCGTTCGTGCTCCAGATCGCGTTGGCATTGAGCTCCTTCGCGTCGCGTACGACCTCGCGGCACGCCGCGGCCCGCGCCGACGCATCCTCAGGCCACTCGGCCCGCGGCGCGATGATTCCGCGCAGGAGCAGCTTTTGCCCGTTGAGGTAGAACCCGTCATCGCGGCGCACCTCCAGGCGGCAGAACGCGAAACGCCCCTTCTTCTCGGCGATCAGCCCGCCCTTCGCGTCCAGCAGTTCAACGTGAATGCCGTAGAGAACCGGCGTCTCATCCGTCCAGAGCGTCGGCTGGCTCACCCTAAACGCGAGCGTGGACTTCATCGTCCCGGGCTCGAGCCAATTGACGGAAAAGGAAACGTCTTCCTTGAGGGCGGCGACCTCAGCCCCGCTCGGCGCCGTCACGCGCGCCCGCACGGCGGCGACGCCCTTGTCGGAATCGACGACGCACGTCAGCTCGCCGCCGCCGTCGAGGTCGCCATCGACCGACAGGCGCACGATGTTCGTGGCCCACGCGCACGCCGCCACCGAAAGGACGGCCAGAAAAAAGATGTGTCGTCTCATGTCGCTGTCTCCTGACCGGCAGACATGATAGCAGAAATGACGGCGTCGCACACCTCAAATCCGCGATCGGTCAGCGCAAAGCGATCGCCCCCCGCCTCCCGCACGATACCGTGCGGCACGAGCGCGCGCAACTCCACCCGCCACGCATCCCGCCGCGCGGACAGGATCGGCCAGCGTCGCGCCGTCTCGTCCAGATCGATTCCCTCCGCCGTCCGGAGCGCGAAAAGAGCCCGCTCGAGCGCGTCCGCCTCCGGCGTGAGGACGGAGACGTCATACCCGCCGGCGTTCCCCACCGTGCGCCGCACGCCTTCCCGTCCGTGCGCGCCTTCGCCGAGTCCGACATAGTCCTCGCCGCGCCACACGGACACGTTGTGGCGACATTCGAAGCCCGGCTTCGCGAAGTTCGAGACCTCGTACCGCGCGAGGCCGATCGACGCGAGCGCCGCCCGCGCGACGTCATGCTGCGCAAGTGCCGCGTCGTCGTCCGGCAGCGCGACGCACCCCGCCTGTACCTCGCGGTCGAGCGCCGTCCCCGGCTCGCGGATGAGCGTGTAGACGCTCACGTGATCGGGCGCCAGCGCACATGCGCGCGCAAGTGTCTGTTTCCACGAATCTGCGGACGTGTCCGGCCAGCCCGCGATGAGGTCGAAGCCGGCGTTGCCGAACCCCGCCGCGCGGATCGCGCGAAACGCCGCCTCGGCCTCCGCCGCCGTGTGCGGACGCCCCATCGCGCGCAGGATGCCGTCGTCAAGGCTTTGCATGCCCATCGAGATGCGGTTCACCCCCCCTTCCCGCAGATCGTCCAGCAACGCGGGCGTCACGTCACACGGGTTCAGCTCCACCGTGAACTCGTCAACCGTCCCCATCGCCGCGCGCACCGCCGCGCACGCCGGCCGCAGGTCGCACAGCGCCGGCGTACCGCCGCCGAAGTAGACGGTATGAATCTCCCTCGCGACCCTCCCAATCTCCTCCACGATGCGCGCGACGTAGGCTGAACGTTCCGCCTTGGACGCGCCGCTCCGCGAGCGCAAGGCGCAGTAGGCGCACTTGCTCCGGCAGAACGGAAAATGGACGTACAGGTTCAAAGCCTTACTTTTTGGACGCCGACGCCTTCTGCATCTCCTCGAGCAGCTTCCTGAGACCCTCGGCCTGCTTCGCACGGCTGGCAGCGCGCTCGGCCTGCGAATCGTCTCCGCCGAACTTCGCGTAGGCGCTGACCACACGCGGAAGCGGCTTCTCCAGGTCGGCGATGGCCTTCTGGAGCGAAGGAATGTGCTTGGATGCCTCGGCGTCGCGCCCCAGCTCCTTCAGGACCTTGAATCGCCAGTAGTCCATCTCGCCCGCAACGATGCGGCCCTTCAGCGCGTCCTCCAGCGCGGACTTCGCCCCTGCCGCGTCGCCCATCGTCTTTTTGCACTGCGCGATCCAGTAGCAGATCTTCGGCGCGGAACCGGCGTTGTTCGGAGGCGCAGCCTGCAGGTTCTCGGGATACGTGTTGGCGCGCGCGAAGTAGTCGAGCGCCTCCTTGGCGCGTCCCGCCGACATCAGCTCGCGGCCGCGCTCGAGGTTCGCCGTCACAAACGGCGCAAGCAGGCTCCCGCCGCCTTCCCACACATGGAAGCGGCGGTTCCGCAGGATCGCGAGCGCGTCGTCATACCGCTTCAGCTCGTTCAAGATGCATGCGAGGCGCAACATGCACGGATCGTACCTCTCCGCCGTCGAACGGTACTTCTCCAGCAACGCCAGCCGCTCGGACGCCGGCAGGTGAAGCTTCTCGGCGAGCTTGCCCATTTCGTCAAGCACGCGGAAGTTCGAGGGATCGGCCGCCATCGCACGCGCGTAGAAACCGTACGCCTCCTTCGAGGCGACGCCGCTCGGCACGCCCGTGTTGATGAAATACGTTCCCGGATGCGCCGTTCCAAAACCGAGGCACCGGAGCGCAAGCGCGTGGTTCGGGTTCAGTTTCGTGGCCACGCTCCACGATGCGAGCGCCGCGTCCTTCTGGTCCATGTTCCACAGTATCTCGCCAAGGTAGTAGTGCGCATTCGGGAGCTCGGGCGTGGCAGCTGTCGCCATCCTCAGCACCTCCAGCTCCTCCAGCCGGCTCGGGAAGCAGTAGTCCGCCGACATCGCGTTTGCCGCCTCGTAGGCGGTAAGGACGGTAGGGTCACGCGTCTCGCGTGACCGCGGGCGAGCGGGACGCTCGCCCCTACCATCGCCTATCTGTTCAAGTGCGGCGCCCTTGAAATAGCCGAACAGCGGGTTCTTGTAGCTGTCGCACGCGGCGATCGTCTCCTTGAGCGGCAACGCGCCCTCGGTCTTGTACGGCTTCTCGGCGGCGGCCTTCGCGAGCGCCGCGTCGCACAGCTTGACGACATCCTCGTAAAGACCGAGTCCCCAATAGTCGCAGATGCATTCCAGAAGCTGCTGCGCCTTGAGTCCGCGGTTCTTCTCGGCGGCGGCGAATCCCTTCGTCTCCACGACCGCCCAATACGCAAGCGGATCGCACGCAACCGCCTTCTTGAAGCACGCCTTGGCGCACTTTTCGCAGTCCTTAACGGGAGGGACGCAATTTATTGCGTCCGTTGCCACGGTCGCAGCAAGCTGCGACCCTCCCAGCTTGCGCAAAAAGATGCCCTTCATCGTCCAGAGCTTCGCGTCGTCCTGGCCGAGCGCGAGCGCGTCCTCGATGCGCGCAAGCGCCTCCGTCCAGTCGCCCCGCAGCGCCGCAAGGCGCGCGATCTCCACGTCCGATTCCTTCTTGCAGGTCGCCCGCCACGTGCAGCGCCAGAAGAGGTCCTCCGCGCGTTTCAGGTGCTCATCGGCCTCCGTAGCCGTCTTCGCGAAGGAGGCGAGGCCGCGCTCCACGAGCGCCAGGTAGTATTCGGGCGCGGCGTCGAGCGCGCGCGTGTGGTTCTGCGTCGCGCGCGCCACGGCTTTCTCCAGATACGGCTTCGCCTCGGCGAAACACCCGTTCTTCGCGAGTCGCACGCCCATCGCCACATTCGCCCGCGAATAATCGGGGTCGATCGCCAGCGCGCGCTTGTAGTACGGCACCGGATCAACGATTCCGTTGTGGAACTGGTCGAGGCGCAGGCCCACGAGGTAGGCGAGTTCGGCGCTCGTGTACTCCTCCGGCGGCTTCGGCGTCGCCACGCGTGGCGGCAGCGGGTCGTGCGGATCTTCCGGTACGGGCGTGTAGGAGAGGAACACCTTGCCGTCCGCATCCGCGATCGTTGCGGTGAACTGCTGGTTCTTCGCGTCCGCGTCCACCTTCACCGTCTTGCACCAAGGCGTGTTCGGGTCGATGGCGACGTTCGTTTCGGTAAAGACGACACGCGCGTCGTTGTTGCCGCAACTCACCGTCACCGTGCATCCCTTCAGCACGCGCGTGGAGTGGAAACCCACGAGCAGCTCGTCCTTCTTCACGCGGTCCACGTTCACCGCGCCGTCGATCGTCACGTTCTTCACGCCGCCGATGCCCTTCACGGGGAACCAGAACTGCTTCACCTTGCGCGTCTCGTACGGCGCGATCCACGAGTAGTCGGGCTGGTTGTCGCTCCAGCAGCCCACCATCAGCTCCAGATACGGGCCGTCCGTGTCCGTAAGCACCTTCTCCCACACGCGCGCGCCGGGGAAGTTGCCCCAGAGGAAGAACTTCTTACCCACGGTCAGGTGGCGGTTCGAGATGTGCGCCGTGCCTGCGTTCTTCTTGTGGTCGTAGCCCGCGATCCACGCGTTGTCGGGATCCATCGCGAAGATAGAACGGCTCGTCTCGGTGAAGTTCCTCCACCAGCTCAAGTCGGTGATCTCGTTCGCCTCGCCCGCGCCCTTGTTGAGATGCGCCGGGATCCAGCTGCGGTCCGCCCGCTTCGGACCGATCGGGAAGGATGTCCAGGACGTCTTGTGGTGGTCAAAGCCGAGATGGCAGTCCGGCGGGAACAGCACCTGGTAGTCGTCGCCGCAGTGGACGGCTACGTTCGCCCAGTAGATCATCGACTCGATGTACGGGTGGCGGTTCATGAAGATGTTCTCGGCCTGGAGGACGGCGCGGTCCGGCAGGAGCGAGAGACCGATCGTCCACTTGAGGCGCCGACGCAGCTCCGTCTCGCCGATCCACACCGTCTTGGAGCCGTCCTTGTTTGCGGCGAGCTTCCAGTCGATGGGCATCGCCGAGGTCGCGCGATGGTGGTGCGGGAAGTTCCACTCCACGCCGCCGGAGATCCATGCGCCGAGCATCCCGATGAGCGCGGGCTTGATCACGTGCTGGCGGTAGAACGTCTCGAAGCCCGTTTTCTTGTCCGTCAGGTTCAGCAGGTGTCCACCGTGTTCCGGCAGGAGGCCCATCTGTAGCCAGTCGTTCTCAAGCGTGAGGTACGTGTACGTCTCGTCCGTTTTCTCGTCGTGCAGCACGTCCTGGATGGGATAGGGGTAGATGCGCCCCTGCGCGCCCTGGTAGATGCGCCCCGTGTAGAACACCGGCGTCTTGTCGTACCCGCCCGGCGCGTACGTCGGGAGCGAGATCTTGTCCGCTTTCATCTGCACGCCGCCCGCCAGGCACATCGCCGCCGCGCAGATAGAGAGACACAGTAGTTTCCTCATAGTTAGTTTGGTAGTTTGGTGGTTGGTAGATTTGTGGTTGGATGGGTTGGTGGTTGCAAGTTGTTATTCTAACGGACGAAGATCGTCGTGCCAGTGCTGGGAATGAGGCGCAACGTCTTGCCGTCGGAGGAGAGCGATGTTGTCCACCCCGCCGCCTTCAGCGCGAGGCTCTTCTGCGGACGGCCGTCGATCGCGACGTCGGATGTGGCAAGTACGTAACCAGTGTCTGTAAAGGGGAGAGACTCCGCGTCCTCCACGTCCGCCGTGCAGTTCGGGGCGAATGTAAGTGTCTTCTTCGCGGTGAGATGCTTGTCCGCCAGCAAGTCGCTCGCGCGCGCGATGTAGTTGCTCCCGATCGTGAGCGTCACGTTGGCGTTCACGGTGGGCGGGCCCTTGAGGTTCGCGACCCTGAACGTGTTGTTCGACCTGCAGGTGAAGATCGCCCCGGGGGCGAACTCGTAGAGGTCGAACACGTCGCAGAAGGCCTGCGTGTCAGGATAGAAGCGCGACCCCGTGCCGAACGAGAGGAGCGGCGGCTTGCCGTCGGGGCATTTC
>JAEEGL011479012.1_pt1 | contig 10355 bp, 7 predicted proteins | sample 9134231 | NCBI WGS metagenome assembly JAEEGL01 (sample SAMN16246548, study PRJNA631951) | gut metagenome | biome: gut microbiome; feature: rumen; material: fiber-attached | host: Bos | place: Iran: Karaj | collected 2018-10
AAGTTTGCAAGAATCTGCAATATCGAAATCACATCAATTATCGATGGTAGAACTCCAAAACTTGCGGATTATACCCTAACAAGAAAAAATGATGGAATGAATATTTATGGTAAGCATGGTGTTGTATATGAACACTTAGCTCCATTATTCAAAAACCGTTTTGTTGAGCCTTTCTTAGTAACTATCCCTTATAATGAAGAAGCATTAATGGGACCTAAAAAATTAGTTACACATAGAGGTCAAGAATTAAATATCGTAGTTAAAGGTACTATGAAAAAGGTAATAGGTGATGATGTTGAAATCCTACATGAAGGTGATTCAATTTATCATGACTCATCTATTCCTCATGATGAAACAGCACTAGGTGGAGAAGACTTAGTATTCTATGCCTTTGTAGTTGATCCTGATAAGTCAGGTTTAGCATCTATGAAGCGTATAACACAAACTTCATCACTTACAAATACAGATGCTGCACATATTAAAAATCCAGTTTATGAAAAGTGGATTGATACAACCTTAGATGATAAAGGTATTATTAATGGAATTAATTTCCATAATGAAGATAAATTTAACTTTGCTTTTGATATAGTTGATGAATTAGGTAAAACTAAGCCTAACAAAAGAGCAATGTTATATGTAGATAAAAACTTTAACGAAAGAACATTTACATTTAATGATATCTCTAGATACTCAAGCATGACTGCTAATTATTTTGAATCACTTGGAATTAAGAAGGGTGATACAGTAATGCTAGTATTAAAAAGACACTATCATTTCTGGTATGCTATGATGGCACTTCATAAAATTGGTGCTATAGCTATTCCAGCAACAAATCTATTAATGGTTCATGACTATGTTTATAGATTTAAAGCAGCTAGCGTTAAAGCAATCATTGCTACAGATGATGATGATGTAACAGATAGAATTGATGAAGCAGAAAAGGAAGTAGGATGCAAGCTAATCAAGGTTGCAGCTACTACAGTAAATGATCCAATTCCTGCTGGATGGCATGATTATAATAATGAGTTTATAAAGTTTAGTGATGTATATGAAAGAAAAGCTGATTCAGCATGTGGAAATGACTTAATGGTAATGTTTTTTACAAGTGGAACAACAGGGAATCCAAAGCTTACAGCTCACTGTCATAAGTATCCTCTAGGACATTTCATTACTGCTAAATATTGGCAAAATGTTGTACCTGATGGCTTACATTTCACAATGAGTGAAACAGGTTGGGGTAAATCACTATGGGGTAAACTATATGGACAATGGTTATGTGAAGCTGGTGTATTCACATATGACTTTGATAAATTTGAAAGTTCTAATGTCCTACCTATGTTTGCTAAGTACAATATCACAACATTCTGTGCACCTCCAACAATTTATAGATTCTTCATTAAAGAAGACTTATCTAAATATGATTTAAGTTCTGTTAGATATGCAGCTATAGCTGGTGAGGCATTAAACCCTGAAGTTTATTCACAATGGATTAAGGCTACAGGTGTTAACTTAGTAGAAGCATTTGGACAAACAGAAACAACAGCAGTTGTTGGTAACTTCGTAGGTGCAACAATTGTTAGAGGTTCTATGGGTAAACCAAGTCCATTATATGATGTAGATATCGTTGATTTAGATGGTAATCCTTGTAAAGATGGTGAAACTGGTGAAATCATCATTAGAACAGATAAGAGAGTACCATGTGGATTATTCAAAGAATATTATAGAAATGAAGAAAAGACAAAAGAAGCATGGCATGATGGAATGTATCATACAGGTGATACTGCATGGCATGATGAACAAGGCTATTATTGGTATGTAGGTAGAATTGATGATGTAATTAAATCAAGTGGTTATAGAATTGGGCCATTCGAAATTGAAAGTGTCATCATGGAATTACCTTATGTCTTAGAGTGTGCTGTTACAGGTGCACCAGATCCAATTAGAGGACAAGTTGTAAAAGCTAATATCGTATTAGTTCCTGGTAAAGAAAAATCAGAAGATTTAAAGAAGGAAATCCAACAATACGTTAAGACTAATACAGCACCTTATAAATATCCAAGAATTATTGAATTCTTCGATGAATTACCAAAGACAATTAGTGGTAAGATTAAACGTACTGAACTTAGAAAAATGAGTAATAATAAGTAGGTGAAAATATGGAAATAATTGATGCTCACGCACACATTTATCCTGAAAAAATTGCAGAAAAAGCTAGTCAAGCTGTAGGTGATTTTTACGGCATTCCTATGGGATATGTTGGTACAGTTGATGGACTTCTAGAAGAAGGTAAAAAGGCTGGAGTATCACGTTTTCTTGTACATTCAGTTGCTACAACGCCTCATCAAGTACATTCAATTAATAAATTTATTTTAGAAGAAAAAACAAAGCACCCTGAATTTATTGGTTTTATTACCCTTCATCCTGATATGGAAGAGGCTGAAATCAAAGAAGAAATAGAATTTGCTATTAATAATGATTTTAAAGGAATTAAACTTCATCCAGATTTTCAAAAGTTCTATATCGATGAAGAAAGAGCTCTTAAAATTTATAGACTTGCTAAAGGAAAATTACCAATATTATTCCATATGGGTGATAAAAGATATGATTATTCAAGCCAAGAAAGATTAGTTAGAGTTGCTAATATGTTTAAGGATTTAACATGTATCGCAGCTCACTTTGGTGGATATTCTACTTGGGGTAACGCAAGAGAATATGAAAACTTGAAATACAAAAATGTGTATTTTGATACATCATCATCCTTATATTTCTTAGAGCCATATAAAGCTTTACAATTAATAAGAATGTTTGGTGTAGATAAATTCTTCTTTGGAACTGATTATCCAATGTGGGATGCTAAAGAAGAACTAGAAAGATTTTTTGCTTTAGGATTAAGTGATGAAGAAAATGAATTAATCTTAAGTAAAAATATAAAAAAATTACTTGATTTGTAGAAAAAATAATAAAGGAGGATATCAAAATGAAAGTAATTATTTGCGATGAAACTTTAAGAAACAACTTAACAGGAAAAGAATTAGAAATGAGTTTCAAGGAAAAGCTGGAAATAGCTAGGCATTTAGACGACCTCAAAGTAGATATTATTGGTGTTGGACCAGTTAATGATCCTAAAACAGACTCTATATTATTTAGAACTATTTCAACATTCATAAAGAATTCTAGAATTAGCTGTAGTGCAAAAGCTACTAAAGAATCTATTGATTTAGCATATGATGTAGTTAAAAACAGCAAGGATTCAATTATTGCTATTGAATTTCCATCTACAGTTATGCAAATGGAATACTTATATCACAAAAAACCAGAAAAGATGTTAGAAACTATTAAGGAATTAATTAGCTATGCTAAAGGCTTAAATGTCTTAGTAGAAGCTATCTTCCTAGATGCTACTAGAGCTGAAGAAAGCTACCTTGTTGAAGCAATTAATGCTGCAAGTGAAGCTGACTTTGTGTCAGTAATGGATAGTGCCGGAATTGCTTTACCTAATGAGTTTTCAGCATTTATCAAGTCAATTAAAAAGAACACAAATGCTAAGAAGTTAGGTATTGGTTGTTCAAATGCAATATCACTTGGTAGCGCATGTGTAATATCATCTATTAATGATGTTGATTTTGTTAAAACAACTATATTTGGAAATGAACTTCCAAGACTAGGTCATATTTGTAATATCATTAGAACTATTGGAAACAAATATAAATTAGAAATGAATGTTGATTCTACAAAGGTTATTGATTCAATTGATGCTATGAGAAATGGTCATGATAATGGTAAAGAATCAATTACTAAAAATGAAACAGTATCAGATGTTAAATTACTAGATAAGAATGTTAAAGAAGAAGAATTAAATGAAATTATTAAAACTCTTGGTTATGACTTATCAGTAAGTGATCAAAATGCTGTTTATGAAACTTTCTTAAATACAGTTAATAAGAAAGCACAAATTAAATTAAAAGAGCTTGATGTAATCATTGCGAATGTTGCAATGCAAGTACCTCAAACTTATAAATTAGATAGCTTTGTAATTAATAGTGGAAACAAGATTAAATCTACTTCAACTATTACATTATATAAAGGTGATAAAGAATTATTTGGTATTGCTTATGGTGATGGTCCAATTGATGCATCATTTAAAGCAATTGAACAAATTATTGGTAGAAGCTTTGAACTTGATGATTTCAAGATTAAATCAACTACTGAAGGTGCTGAATCTATGGGTGAAGCATTAATTAAATTAAGATATAATGGTAAGCTATACTCAGGCAATGGTGTATCAACTGATATTAATGGAGCAAGTATTAGAGCATACATCCAAGCTGTTAATAAGATAGTTTACGATGAGGAAAATAAATAATGAAATTATCTTTTTCAACAAATGGTTGGAATTCTAATTTAAATGAATTAGTTTCCATTGCCAAAAGTCTTGGAATTGAAGGTATTGAAATACATAATGCCAAAAGTTTCAAGGAACATGCTCCATTTAGTGATGAGAATGTCTTAAGAACTTTAAGATATTTAAATGAAAATAATGTTTCTATTTCTTGTATTGATGCAACAGGTAACCTAGCTGATGTTACAAAGAAAAAGGAAACAATTGATGAGATTAAAGAATTAATTATTCTTGCAAAGAATTTAAGATGTGAATATATTAGAATTCATGCAATGCATGTAAGTGAAATTAGCGCAGAGGAAGAAGATGAACTAATTAAATCAATAATTAGTGAAACACTAGATTTTGCTACTAAAAATGGTATTACATTACTTCTTGAAACTATGGGAATCTTCGCTGATACATTAAGAATTAAGAAAATGCTAGATAGCTTTGCCGATGATAATTTGGCTGCAGTATGGGATTTTCACCATACTTACCAATTTGGACACGAAAGTGTAAATGATACTATTAAAAACTTTGGTGCATATGTAAAACATGTACATGTTAAGGATAGTAAAATAGAAAATGGTAAAGTAAATTATGTTTTATTAGGTGAAGGAGATCTTCCTATTAAAGATGTATTTGCTGCTTTAAGAAGTATTAACTATGAAGGATACTTATCACTAGAAATGCGTCCTCAATGGATTGATTCAGTATTAAGTGCTGATATAGTATTCCCTCAATTTGTTAACTACATGTCATTCTTAAAGGATAAGCCAGTATGGAAGACTAACTTATTTAGTAATAAGAGAAATACAGGTAAGTTCGTATGGAAGAAGGAAACATTAATTGAAAAGACATTCAGTGATGTCTTAGATACAATGGTTGAAAACTTCCCTGATCAAATTGCGATTAAATATTCAACACTTGATTATACAAGAACATATAAAGAATTTAGAGATGATGTAAATAACTTTGCAAAATCTTTAATTGCTTTGGGTGTTAAGCATGGTGATAAGGTAGCTGTATGGGCTAGTAATGTTCCAGAGTGGTATATATCTTTCTGGGCTACTACTAAAATTGGTGCTATATTAGTTACTGTAAATACTGCCTATAAGATTCATGAAATTGAATACTTATTACGCCAATCAGATACTAAGATTTTAGTATTAACTGAAAGCTATCAAAAAACAAATTATGCGGAAATAATTAATGAATTATGTCCAGAATTAGCTAGCCTAAAGATGGGTGAAAAGATGCATGCTAAGGCTCTACCTTTCTTGCGTCATGTTATAACTGTAGGATTTAAAAATCCTGGATCTATGACTTTTAAAGAAGCGCTAGATCTAGGGAAAAACATACCTTTAGATGAAGTATTAAGACGTGCTAAAGAAGTAGATATTCATGATGTATGTAATATGCAATATACATCAGGTACTACAGGCTTCCCTAAGGGTGTAATGTTAACACATTATAATGTTGTTAATAATGGTAAATGTATAGGAGATAGAATGGATTTATCAACTGCTGATAGAATGATGATTCAAGTACCAATGTTCCACTGCTTTGGAATGGTTTTAGCTATGACAGCTTCTATGACTCATGGTGTATCAATCTATCCACTACCTTACTATTCACCACGTCCAGCACTAGAATGTATTAACCAAGAAAAGATTACATGCTTCCATGGTGTACCAACAATGTTTATTGCCATGTTAAGTCATGAATATTTCCCTAATGTTGATTTCTCTTATATGCGTACAGGTATTATGGCAGGTTCACCTTGTCCAGTAGCTGTAATGAGAGAAGTATTAGAAAAGATGAACATGAAGGAAATCACTATTGTTTATGGACAAACAGAAGCAAGTCCTGGTTGTACAATGAGTACTACTGAAGATCCTATTGATGTTAGAGTTGAAACAGTTGGTGGACCACTACCAAATATTGAATGTAAGATTGTAGATCCTGAAACAAATGAAGATTTACCTGACAATACTGTTGGAGAATTTGTTGCTAGGGGTTATAATATTATGAAGGGATATTATAAAATGCCTAAAGAAACTGCTCAAGCAATTGATAAGGATGGATGGCTTCATACAGGAGATTTAGCTTTAAGAAGACCTGATGGAAACTATAAAATCACTGGTAGACTTAAAGATATGATTATCCGTGGTGGAGAAAACATTTATCCAAAAGAGCTAGAAGACTTTATTTATACATATCCTAAAGTATCTGATGTACAAGTTGTAGGTGTACCTGATGAAAAATATGGTGAAGAAGTATATGCTTATGTCATCGTAAAAGAAGGAGAAACTATGACTACTGATGAATTAAGAGATTATATGATTAAGAACATTGCTCGTCATAAAGTACCAAGATACATTGATTTAGTTACTTCCTTCCCTATGAACGCAGCGGGTAAGATTTTAAAATACAAGATGCGTGAAGAGGCCGAAGAAAAAATAAAAAATAAATTAATTTAAGAGGTGGAAATTATGGAAATTAAAATCATTAAAAATGAAAATCCAAAAGCTAAACCCGATAGTAATTCACTAGGATTTGGTAAGTATTTTACTGATCACATGTTTATTATGGATCATGACTATGAAAATGGCTGGCACAATGCTAGAATCGTTCCTTATGGAAACTTAAGCTTATCACCAGCATCAACTGTACTTCATTATGGTGAAGAAATTTTTGAAGGTATGAAGGCATATCTAACAGAAGATGGAAAGATTCAATTATTTAGACCTTATGAAAATGCTAAGAGAATGAACAATTCTGCTGATAGACTTTGTTTACCTGAAATTCCTGAAGAAGATTTCGTTGAAGCTATTAAAAAATTAGTAGAAATTGATAAGGATTGGATTCCAAAGGCTAAGGGAACAAGTCTATACATTAGACCATTCTTATTTGGTAATGATGAAACTCTAGGTGTTCATACAGTACATCATTCAATGTTTGTTATTATTCTTTCTCCAGTAGGTTCATACTACAAAGAAGGATTAAATCCAGTTAAGATTTTAATCGAAACTGAAGATGTTAGAGCCGTACGTGGAGGTACTGGTTTTGCTAAATGTGGTGGTAACTATGCTGCATCTAGCCGTGCTGGTAAAAAGGCTGAAGAAAAGGGTTATTCACAAGTTTTATGGCTTGATGGTGTTGAAAGAAAATACATTGAAGAAGTTGGTGCTATGAACGTTATGTTTAAGATTAACGGTGAAGTAGTAACACCTGCTTTACTAGGTTCAATCTTACCTGGTATTACAAGAAAATCTTGTCTTGAAATTCTTAAGAAAGAAGGAATTAAGGCAAGTGAAAGATTATTATCTTTAGAAGAATTAACTAACGCTGTAGAAAATGGTACACTTGAAGAAGCTTGGGGCTGTGGTACAGCTGCTGTTATTTCTCCAATTGGCTTAATCGAAGTTAATGGAAAGAAATATGAAATCAATAATGGAAAGATTGGTCCAGTTTCTCAAATGCTTTATGATAAGATCACAGGAATTCAAACTGGAAAAGTAAAAGATGAATTTAACTGGATTGTTGAAGTAAAATAATGAAACGTGTTAATTTGTTTTTAGGTCACTATGGAACTGGTAAAACAAATATAGCCTTAAACTTTGCTTTAATGATTAAAAATAATGTAATGGTTTATGATCTAGATATCGTAAACCCTTATTTTAGAACTCTTGATGGTAAAGATATATTAGATCAAAACAACATTCCTTTAATTGCTAGTGATTATGCAAATACAAATGTTGATTGTCCAGCAATGAATCCAGAATGTTATAGAATGATTAGAGAACATGATAAATTTGCTGTAGTAGATGTAGGTGGCGATGATCGAGGAGCCTATGCTTTAGGTAGATTTAGAGATGAAATCTTAAAAGAAAATAACTATGATATGTTTTTAATCATAAACAAGTATAGGTATGAAACTAGAACTCCAGAAGAGACTATAGAAATAATGAAGGAAATTGAAGAGGTTGCGGGAATTAAATTTACTGCAATTATCAATAATTCTAATTTAGGTAATGAAACAACTAAAAGTGTTATACTTGACTCATTAAACTATGCAAAAGAAGTGGAAAAGCTAACTGGTTTAAAGGTAAAATATACTTCAGTTAGAAGTGATTTAGTTAAGGAATTAGAAGGTGAAATAGAAAATATTTTACCACTAAATTTAATTAACTATGGTTTATGGGTGTAAAAAGGTATATAATAATAAATGTATTATTATAAAGAAAGGACATTATTTATGGCTAAATTAACAATTAATGAAGCTAGATGTAAGGGTTGTGGACTATGTATTACCGCTTGTCCAAAACAAATTTTAGCTTTATCTGACAAAATTAATGAAAAGGGTTATAACCCAGTAATGATGACTGATCAAGAAAAATGTATTGGCTGTGCATTCTGTGCAACAATGTGTCCTGATACAGTTATTAAGGTAGAAAAGTAGGTGAAAACATGGCAGAAAAGGTATTAATGAAAGGTAACGAAGCAATGGCTGAAGCTGCTATAACTGCTGGTTGTAGACACTATTTTGGCTATCCTATTACTCCTCAAACTGAGGTTGCAGCATACATGGCTAAGCGTATGCCAAAAATTGGAGGTACATTCCTTCAAGCAGAATCAGAAGTTGCTGCTATCAATATGGTTATCGGTGCTGCAAGTGCTGGTGTTAAGGTAATGACATCATCATCAAGCCCTGGTATCTCTTTAAAACAAGAAGGTATTTCTTATTTAGCTGGTTGTGAACTTCCAGCATTAGTTGTTAACGTACAAAGAGGAGGTCCTGGTCTAGGTGGTATTCAACCATCACAATCAGATTACTTCCAAGCTTGTAAGGGTGGAGGACATGGTGATTATCATCTAATCGTTTTAGCTCCAGCTACAGTACAAGAAATGTATGATTTAACATTCAAAGGATTCTATTTAGCTGAAAAGTATAGAATGACTACTATGATTTTAGCTGATGGTACTATGGGACAAATGATGGAACCAGTACAATTAAATGATGTTAAAATGCCTGTAATTGAAAAACCATGGGCAACTAATGGCACTAAAAACCATGAAGGAAGAAACATCATTAACTCATTAAGCTTACTTCCAGAAGAACTAGAAGTATGGAATCATAGAAGATATGATAGATATGCTATAGTTGAAAAGAATGAAGTAATGTATGAAGAATTCATGACAGAAGATGCTGATATCGTAATCGTAGCATTTGGTATTGCTGCAAGAGTTTCAAAGAATGCTATCGTTGAAGCTAGAAAGAAAGGTATTAAAGTTGGTTTAATTAGACCTATCACTTTATGGCCATTCCCAAAAGAAGCATTACTAAAAGCAAGCAAGACTGCAAAAGCATTTATCTCTGTTGAATTAAATATGGGACAAATGATTGAAGATGTAAAACTTGCAATTAACTGTTCAAAACCTGTATACTTCGTAGGTAGAACTGGTGGTATGATTCCATCTCCTGAAGAAGTATTAGCTAAGATATTAGAAATTGGAGGTGCAAAATAATGGCTGTTGTATTTGAAAAGACAAAAGGCTTAACTGAAGCACCACTTCACTACTGTCCAGGATGTACTCATGGTATAATCCATAGATTAGTAGCAGAAGCTCTAGAAGAACTTGGAATACTTGATAAGACTGTTGGTGTAGCTTCAGTTGGTTGTTCAGTATTCTCATATAACTACTTTAACTGTGATATGGTTCAAGCAGCTCATGGTAGAGCTCCAGCTGTAGCAACAGGCTTAAAGAGAGCATTACCTGATAATATCGTATTTACTTATCAAGGTGATGGTGACTTAGCTGCTATCGGTACTGCTGAAACAGTACACTCAGCTGCTAGAGGTGAAAATATTACTATTATTTTCGTTAACAATGCTATTTATGGTATGACTGGTGGACAAATGGCTCCAACAACATTACCTAACCAAGTAACACAAACTTCTCCATATGG
>JAEEGL012183959.1_pt1 | contig 10355 bp, 8 predicted proteins | sample 9134231 | NCBI WGS metagenome assembly JAEEGL01 (sample SAMN16246548, study PRJNA631951) | gut metagenome | biome: gut microbiome; feature: rumen; material: fiber-attached | host: Bos | place: Iran: Karaj | collected 2018-10
ATGCCTATAAGATACTCGAAGATTCCCTGAACCTTAAAGATACGAGGGTGTATGACCTTATAACCGAGGATGGCAAGGAGAAAAGAGTATTAAACAAAAAAGAGACAATGCTTGCATCCCAGAAGCAGGAAGCTATCCGAGAAGCATTCAAGGACTGGATATTCCGTGATCAGGAAAGGAGAAACGAGCTTGTAGCAAAATACAATGTTTTATTTAATTCCACCCGTCCACGTGAGTATGATGGATCCCATCTGACATTTCCGGGTATGACGCCTGATATAGAATTAAAGCCGCATCAGAAAAATGCTGTAGCTCATGTTTTGTACGGAAATAATACACTTCTCGCTCATTGCGTTGGTGCGGGAAAGACTTTTGAAATGGCTGCATCTGCCATGGAAAGCAAGCGTTTAGGCTTATGCCAGAAGTCTCTGTTTGTAGTACCGAACCATCTGACAGAGCAGTGGGCAAGTGACTTCTTAAGACTGTATCCCGGAGCAAATATCCTTGCGGCAACTAAAAAGGATTTTGAACCTGCAAACAGGAAAAAGTTCTGTTCCCGTATAGCCACAGGTGATTATGATGCAGTGATAATCGGGCACTCGCAGTTTGAGAAAATCCCTTTATCTACCGAGCGTCAGATAGCCATTATAGAGCGTCAGATAGATGAGATAACCCTTGCAATACAGCAGGCAAAGGCTGACAGGGGTGAGCGTTATACCATAAAAGAGATGGAGAAAAGCAGGAAAAATCTTGTGGCAAAGCTTGATAAATTAAATGATAATACACGTAAGGATAATGTCGTAACCTTCGAGCAGCTGGGCGTTGACAGGCTCTTTGTGGACGAAAGCCACAGCTACAAAAACCTCTTCCTATACACAAAAATGCGTAATGTTGCGGGCATAGCACAGACTGAGGCTCAGAAGTCCCAGGATATGTTCAATAAATGCCAGTACCTTGACGAACTAACAGGCGGAAAGGGAGTAACATTTGCTACGGGAACACCTATCAGTAACAGTATGACAGAGCTTTATACAAATATGCGTTACCTGCAGAACAGTACCCTGAAGCGTCTGGGATTAGGTCAGTTTGACAGCTGGGCGGCCACATTCGGAGAAACACAGACAGCTATAGAGCTTGCACCTGAAGGAACGGGATACCGTGCTAAGACAAGGTTTGCGAAGTTCTTTAATCTGCCGGAGCTTATTTCACTTTTCAAGGAAAGTGCGGATATCCAGACACCGGATATGCTGAAACTTCCGGTACCGGAAGCTGAGTATGAGAATGTGGTATTGAAACCATCCGAAGCACAGAAAGAAATGGTGCAGTCCTTAGCAGAAAGGGCAGAGATGGTACGTAACCATATGGTCGATTCCTCTGTAGACAACATGCTCAAGATCACCAATGACGGAAGGAAACTTGCCCTTGACCAGAGGCTTATATCCGATATCTTACCTGATGCGGAGAACAGCAAATCAACAGCCTGTGTCGAGAATGCTTTCAAGATATGGCAGGATACTATGGAAGAGAAATCAACCCAATTGATTTTCTGTGATCTTTCGACACCAAAGGGTGACGGAACTTTCAATGTATATGAGGATATAAGGGATAAGCTTGTAGCAAAAGGAGTACCAAAGGAGCAGATAGCCTTTATCCATGACGCAAATACAGAGCTTAGGAAATCGGAACTCTTTGCGAAAGTACGTAGCGGTCAGGTACGATTCTTACTCGGATCTACAGCAAAAATGGGAGCCGGAACAAACGTACAGGACAGGCTGATAGCCCTGCATCACCTTGATGTACCCTGGCGTCCGGCTGATATCCAGCAACAGGAAGGCCGTATACTCCGTCAGGGAAATATGAATGACAAGGTAAAGATCTTCCGGTATGTTACGGAAAATACATTTGACAGTTATTCATGGCAGCTGATCGAGAACAAGCAGAAATTCATAGGGCAGATAATGACGAGCAAAAGCCCGGTACGGAGCTGTGAGGACATAGATGATGCAGCATTATCATATGCGGAAGTAAAGGCACTTGCTACGGGTAATCCCTATATCCGTGAAAAAATGGACCTTGATATCCAGGTATCTAAGCTCAAACTCCTAAAGGCTAACCATACCAGTCAGAAATACCGGCTGGAGGATCAGATAGCGGTACATTATCCGAAGCTTATAGAAACACTAAAGGAAAGGATAGAAGGCTTCAAGGCGGATATAGCATTATATAATGCCAACAAGCCCGCAGAACCTGAGAAAACCGATATTTCAGAGCAGAACAACAAAGCTACTACGACAGTAGAAAAAGATGCAAAGAAAGATAATCCGGAAAAAAACGATTATTTCCGCATGAAAGTTGCAGGAAAGACTTATGATGATAAAAAGGAAGCCGGTACTGCGATTATCTCCATGTGCAAGGAACTTAAAGCCTTTAAGGAAGCTACGGAGATAGGAGAATACTTAGGTTTCAAGATGTCTGCGAGCTTCGAGCCTTTTACGTCAAAGTTTAAGCTGACACTTAAAGGTCAGATAAGCCATGAAGTCGAGATAGGCGGAGATGCGGGCGGCAATATAGTCCGTATCGGAAATATGCTTGAAGGTATGGAAAAGCAGCTACAGGAAGCGGAGCTGAGGCTGTCAAATGCCGAACACCAGCTTGAAACCGCCAAGGCAGAAGTCACAAAGCCCTTTGAAAAAGAGCAGGAACTAAATGATAAACTGGCGAGGCTCACAGAACTTAACGCACTTCTGAACATGGACGAAAAGGGAGATAACACCCTTGATGTTGACGAGGAATCAGTAGGTGACGGTAATCTTGCCATGGCAAGTGAGAAGAAAGCGGTATATATGGCGTCGGAACCGGAAGCAGCTTATACTCCGACACCTCAGAAACAACAGGTATCCAGGAAAGAACCTAGTGAAACTAAAGAAAGAAGGAATGCCGGACCTTTCCATCAGAAGTTACAGGACAAACTGCGTCAGGTACAGGAAAGCAAGGTAAACAAGGAAACACCGGTAAAAGCACACGATACCCAGAAACGGAATACCGAGAAAGGAGCGATATGAACGATACAGAACATGCAGAAACCATAGAAAACACCGAAGAAACGGATGCAGTAGCTACCCTTAACAGCACATCGGAACTGGCAGCTTTCCTAAAGGAAAATGAGGGGAAGATAGTGAGCGTGAGGATAGAGTTTGTAGGAGGTGCGGATGGCAGATGAATATGAATTAAAGCAGGTGACAGTCCGTCTGAGACTATGTGAAGATACCCCTTTGTACAGCGAACAGAAGCTGACAGACTCTCAAAAGGCAGTAGATGTAATGGCTCATGCCCTGGCAGAGATGGACAGGGAGTACTGCTGTGTGGTGAACCTTGATGCGCAGAAGCGTCCGATAAACTTCAATGTAGTAAGTATCGGGGATACATCGCAGACGCAGATACCTGTACAGAACCTGTTCAAGGCCGCACTTCTGAGTAATTCAACTAACATCATGGTTTTTCATAATCATCCGTCAGGCTCATTAACCCCAAGCCAGGCAGATCTGTCCGTTACAAAACGTATGGTAGAAGCCGGCAGGCTCATCGGGATCCCGGTCACAGACCACATAATAGTAGCCGGTGGTACTGGGCTACATACCAGTATCCGGAGCACAAACCCGGAACTGTTCAGCTTTGTAGCGGAGCAGTCACCAAGGTTTGTAGCAGAAGAGAAGCCTAAGAAACGGGTATCCATAAAGAAGCAGATAGCGGAGAAAAAAGCCACTATAGTCCCTAGGGAAAAAACGAGTAAAACAAAGGTTCAAGAACGTTAAAATAGTTTATAAAAAAACTAAATATTTGTACATCTTTGGCTTTGTGCTGAGGATGTACTTTTTTTATTGGTTTTTTAGATCTTTCTTTGACTAAGAGACTGAATTATGCTATACTTTTAATGTTATGGAATTGACGGGAAAGAGAGGGTTTACGATAGATGAGTACTCTTGAAAGAGCTATACGTTTGATAAATGATTTTTGCCTTAAAGAATATGATAGTGAAGCTGATATTTCTGATTTGTCAAAGGTAGATCTTGCATATACCGTATTAGAGGATAATGACGAGTGTGAAATACAGGTTTCAGCGAATCTTGTTGATTTTGGCTTATATACATATGTTGATGGAAAACTTTACAGTGAAACGAAATATGATTCTTTAGAAGATTTAGTTCATAGTGAACTTGAAACGCTTGATTTTGATACGCTTGTCTCATTGAACGATTAATAGAATAAGACATAAGGAGCTGGAATAATGAAACCGATATTAAAATGGGCAGGGGGAAAAAGTCAGCTTTTAAGTGAGCTGATACCAAGAATTCCGAATTATCCTGGAAAATATATAGAACCATTTTTTGGTGGCGGAGCTTTGTATTTGGCTTATCAGCCAGATAAAGCAGTGATAGCAGATAGTAATCCGGAGATAATAAATCTTTATCATCAGGTCGTAGATAATGTTGATGCAGTAATTGATAAACTAAGTACATATGAAAATACACAAGAAATGTTCTACAAAGTTCGTTCTTTAGAGTGGGAAAAATTATCATGTGAAGAGGCAGCTGCAAGAACGATATATTTAAACAAGACATGTTTTAATGGACTTTATCGTGTTAACCGAAAAGGACAGTTTAATACTCCGTTTGGAAGATATAAAAATCCTAAAATATGTGATGAGGAAGCTTTAAGGGAAGCTTCAAGAATATTAAAGAAAGCAACTATTGTTTGTAGCGATTATCTTATGACGTTAAAAAACTACGCAGAACCCGGGGACTTTATCTTTCTGGATCCTCCATATATACCAGTTACGGAATGGGGAGATTTTAAACGATATACCAAGGAACAGTTCTACGAGGATGATCAAAGGGCGTTAGCAGCAGAAGTAAAAAGGTTACAGCGTTTGGGGTGTTATGTTATCTTAACAAATTCAAACCATCCTTTGGTTCATGAATTATATAAGGATTTTAAAATAGAAGTAGTAGCTACCAAAAGAGCCATATCTTCCAAATCAGAGTCTAGAAAAGGAGAGGATGCGATAGTTACAGCATTCCCAAAATAGAAAGATGATAGAAATTAAAGATATAAAAGTACCGGAACAGGTTAAATTGTATCCACCAACAAGATTTATGGGTTCAAAGAGTAAACTCCTTTCGGAGATAATGTCGGTGGCATCAAATTTTGAATATAAATCTGTACTAGATCTGTTTTCGGGTTCCGGTATAGTTGGTTATATGTTCAAGTGCCTCGGGAAAAAAGTTGTTAGCAATGATTATATGTATATGTCCGCAACTTTTACTAAGGCTATGATTGAAAACAATAAAACAGTGCTTCCATTGGACGAGGCAAGAGAATTATTGCTGAAAAAAGGCAAGAACGATAAATTTGTTGAGAAGAAGTATAAAGGATTGTACTTCTGTGATGCAGACAACAGACTTATTGATATTCTTAGGACTAATATCAAGGCTATGGATGATGAGTATAAAAAAGCGATAGCTATGACAGCACTTATCAGGTCTTGCACCAAGAAACGTCCACGTGGATTATTTACATATATTGGTTTTGGGGAAAAGTATGATGATGGCAGGAGGGATCTTGCTATTTCTATGGAACAACAGTTCTTGGAGGCAGTAGAAGCGGTAAACGCAGCAGTGTTTAACAATAGATGTAAGAATATTTCTATATGTGGGGATGCTTTGAAAGTTCCAGGGAAAGCTCCAGACCTTATATATATAGACCCTCCATATTATTCACCTATGTCTGATAATGAATATGTCAGGAGATATCATTTTGTTGAGGGACTTGCAAGGGACTGGGAAGGGGTTGAGTTTCAAGAACACACAAAAACTAAAAAGTTTAAGTCATATCCGACTCCATTCTCAACAAGAGATGGGGCAGAATCAGCATTTGATACTCTTTTCGAGAAGTATCGGAAAAGTATTTTAATTGTTTCATATTCTTCTAATAGCCAGCCAACTCAAGAGGAAATGGTAGAGATTATGAAAAGATATAAGGATAATGTTGAAGTAGTACCTATAGACTATACATATTTCTTCGGAAATCAGAAGGCTGCAAAAACACATCGTAACGAAGTAAAAGAGTTTTTGTTTGTTGGATATTGATGGGGGAAAGTATGAAAATTGATGAGAATGAGCAGATAAGTATATGGTTAGCAGGTAACACTGGGCTTAGGAACCCTATGCGTATTCAAGAAGGGTTTATTGCTTTTTCACAATCTCCATATGTTGGTAATCTTCATGGAAATGAGAATGAAATGGGGTTTATGAAATTCTTAGATGATAAAGGGATTATCAATAACGAATCGGGAAAGGACCCTTCTGGAAGCCATGCCAGAAAATGGCGACTCATGTTTGAGAGATATGGATTTATTTATGGACAAGCAAAGAAAGAAAATGGATTTGAACAGGAAAATCTAGGAAAGATGGACGAAATCACTCCATTTGGTAGATTTTTCATAAATGCTGATACCATTCCGGCTATGCAGGAATGTTTTTTGCGTTCTTTGGGGGTTGAACAGTATTGGCTTCCTGATATGTCAGGACATTATTCACCTTTTAGGTGGATACTTGCGATAATGCTTGAACTTGAAAAAAGAACAGGTTCTTCAGAACTGTCACGAATAGAGTTTGGTCTTTGGGGGCATACAACTAATCCTAGTTACGATATAGGAGAGGTTGTTGATCATATCTTGGATTTAAGGGAGAGAAGGAAAAAAGCACCGGCAAAACGAACTTTTGATAAAAGCGAGATCAATGAACGTGGAAAACATTACGATAAAAAGTGTGATAATTTTTTAGATTATTCAGATATGAATATGAGGTATTTGCGTATCTCGGGAATTCTTCAGCGAAAAGGAAGGGGACTTATTATAGTTCCAGCTAAGCATTCGATAGCTGTAGCACTTGCTAAGACTACAGTTAGTACTGAACCGATGCTGAATGTATTTAAGAGCTTAACAGAAGGGGCACCATTACCAACTGATGATATAGAAGTAGCTAAAACTGTCTTATCCGATTTGAAAAAACAGATGAAGGAAAGAAATATTGTTTATGATATATCGGATCTTTCTTTAGATACGGCTACAGAAGTTAATATAGCAAGAAGAAGACTTGAAGACATTATGTCACAGACAGACGAATTAAATTATGCAGCTGATCAGAGAAATCGTTGGCAAGAGATTTCGGATTATATGTCATTGCTGATAAAAGGTGGCGGAAAGAAAGAGTATGATGATGAAAATGTTATAGAAGTGCCGAAGGATGAAACACCGGCTTATCTTGAGTGGACACTTTGGAGAGCCGCACTTGCAATTGACCATATGGTTAATAAGCCTTATGAGGTTAGGGGATTTAGACTTGATTCCGACTTTATGCCTGTTTCAGCTGCGGGCGGAGGAAAGGGAGACCTATATTGCGAATTTGAAGATTTTACTATACTAACGGAGGTTACGATGTCTTCCTCATCGAGACAGGAAGCTATGGAGGGTGAGCCAGTTCGCCGCCATGTATCTGATGCAGTGCTTTCATATGATAAACCTGTTTATGGTATGTTTATTGCAGTTCGTATTGATACCAATACAGCAGAGACATTCCGCCATGGGGTTTGGTATGCAAAGGGTGATGTACGACAACGACTTAATATAGTTCCGTTCACTCTTGAACAATTCCAAATATATTTTGAAAGATTATTTAAATCAAATCAGGCAGAACCACATAAGTTAGCAGAATTAATTGATTATTGTTCTAGAAAACGGGATATGATGGAAGCACCTGCTTGGAAACAATATATTGATGATGCGATAAGAACAGGATTTACCTATCAGAAACATACTATTCCACATTTAATTGAAAACCATAGCATTAATTATGCGGATGATTATGAATTGGAGTCTGCGGGAAATATACTTATGGTGGCAGAGGATGAAGTTGCATATGAGGATGAAAAGAAAGAGCATAGATTCCCTTATGGAATTTATTTTGGTTCAAGGATAAAAGATTCTGTGAACAACAGAGTAGGATGCGTTATAGGAATAAAGGAAGATACTATATTAGTGGCATTTGAAGGAGAACAGGAACCGATTGTTTTAAAAGTAGAAAAAGGTATGTTTGAAAATAAACATTATAGTTTAGCTTAATGGATTTGAAAACAAAAAGAATTTTGAAATAATTCTGAGAATTATGCTTTCAAGTAAAAATGAGAGTAAAGGAAATGATACTGTACAAATTGACAGATTTGGAAGCTTTAATTTTTATACTAAGATGGAACGCAGGGCAAAAGAGATAGCTAAGGAACTATATAAATCAGATTTGCTAAGGATATCTTAATTATGCTTTTTTAGAAGAATTGCGATCTGCGGGGCACTGCTCGGAACAGGCATTATTGCTGGAACATATACGTGAGAATATATCCGTAGCAAGTAGAATGTTAGGCGTAAGCACAAAATATATCAGGGATGTATTAAAAGGAAAACAGCATCAGGTGAGTGGATATATATGGGCGTAGTCTTGTAATTATATTAATGATAAGGATAAATGACACAAATTTTTATGTGTTGGGAGCTAGATAAATATGAGTATAACACTGTTTTCTTTAAAAACGGTAAGGGAATATACTGCAAAGAATTATTCAGACATGAAATATGCAATTGAAAAGTTTTCAGACGAGAAAATTATGAATTGTGATCTTGAGGAATGGGCAGATTACTATTCTGAGACATACAGAATTCAGCCAATTATTGTGTATAAAAATGATATCACAAAAGATCTTGATGAACAAAAAGTACAGGTTTATAACCATTGGTCTCGGAGTAATCCGTATGAGCCAGATTATTTTTCTGTTGATGGATATCATATTGATTTCCATATCCCTTTCGATGGGGATTCGATGTTGTTACGTCTTAAACCATCGACATATCTAATGCAGAAATTTAATGTGGAAAGTATAGAGGAACCTTCAAAAGAGAACTGTGGATCCATTACTTTAAGACTGGTATATACTGCGTCTGATTTAAAAAATAAAGGAGAGAATCTTTCGGAGTTTATAGAGAGGCAGTTTGAAAGAGAATTTAAAAACTATGAACAGATGATATCCTATGTAAATTCTGATATTGAATCTTTTAATGTTGGAATACGAAAGAATGCAATGGAATTATTGGAAAAAAGAAAGAAGAAAGCCTCTGATTATTCAGCGATTAGCAAAGCTTTACAGATACCGATGAAACTGAGCAGGGAAGCGCCTAATGTTAAACCGATTGAATTGAAGAGAGTAGAAAGAAGGGTTGTCAATAAGCCGAAGGATATTCGGCGTGAGCAGGAATATTATATATCGGACACAGATTATGAGAATATACAAAATATCATTCATAGTCAATGCTCAGTTATGGAAGCCGCACCTGAAGGGTTTTCACGTTTGGAAGAGGAAAAATTGAGGGATGTTTTAATCTCTACGCTGGAAACTCACTATGAGAACTCAGTTTCTGGAGAGACTTTTAGAAAAAATGGAAAAACTGATATTCAGGTGAAATTTGAAAATAAGGCAGCTTTTATTGCAGAGTGTAAAATTTGGCATGGGATAAAGAAGTTTGAAGAGGCTATCCAGCAGTTGTTTGGATATACAACTTGGAAAGATACAAAAGTGGCATTGATTGTTTTCAACAAAGAAAATAAGAATTTTAAGTCTATTTTAGATATAGTTGATGAATGGACCCAAAAGAACTGTAAAAATATAACACGCAAAAATGGTAATATGTGGAACTGCATAGTTTATCGTGAGGATACACAGTCGGATATTAAGTTAACTATTGGGGTATATGATATAGTTCGATAGCTGATGAAAAAAATATTGTATTCGGCATTTAGATTTTGATTTTGGTAACTATAAAGGATGATGACAGAAGAAGAGTTTTTCAATAGATATTGTAAAAAACTGAATACCCAGCAGTGTGAAGCGGTTCGGACGGTCAATGGTCCGGTGCTTCTTCTTGCTGTACCCGGGAGTGGAAAGACTACGGTTCTTGTGCATAGGGTCGGATATATGCTCATTTGCAAGAATATCAGCCCTGACAATCTTCTGGTGCTGACTTATACTGTTTCTGCAACTAGGGATATGAAAGAAAGATTTGCTTCGATTTTTGGTGAGGAGCTGGCTTCAAGGGTTGAGTTTAGGACTATAAACGGTATTTGTTCCAAAGTTATCACAAAATACGGAAAGAAGATAGGGAAACCACCGTTCAGTTTACAGAGTGATGAAAAGGAACTGACGAAGATCTTGACGGGGATACTTGTAGATGCTCTTGACGAGTATCCTACCGA
>JAEEGL013300503.1_pt1 | contig 10355 bp, 4 predicted proteins | sample 9134231 | NCBI WGS metagenome assembly JAEEGL01 (sample SAMN16246548, study PRJNA631951) | gut metagenome | biome: gut microbiome; feature: rumen; material: fiber-attached | host: Bos | place: Iran: Karaj | collected 2018-10
GCAGCAGATACGTCGAGCCCGGACGGCTGGCACGAGCACCATCGTAGTAGAATATCAGCTGGCCCGTTCTGTAGGCGGCATAGGCTTCGGGCTGCTTCGTCAGGTAGCCGGGACGGCTGGTGCCGCCGTCGATGCGGGCGTAGGTCTTGTCGACATGGCTCTCGTCGTAGACGGTTCCCGCGCCGCCGACGAGATTGTAGCAACCAGTGAACATGTACATTGAAGACGTCACCTTATCGGTATTCCAATTGTCGCCGACAGTGATGGTTTCCAACTGTACGCAGTTATTGAACATAGCATCCATGTTCTCCACGTTGCTGGTATTGAAGCGGCTCAGGTCGAGGGTGGTCAGGTTGTTCCACGTGCCTTCGTCCTGGTAGAACATATATCCCATGTTCTTCACGTTGAGGGTGTTGAAACCTCTCAGGTCGATGTCAGACAGGGATGTGCAATTGGCGAACATGCTGCCCATGTCGGTCACTTCACTCGTATTGAGGTTTTCCTTCATGCCCTCGATGCGGTAAAGATTCGACAGATCGCTGAACCAGCCAGCGGTCGTCGTCGGACGTGCCTTGGCGAACGAGGCATCGAAGACCACACGACTGATCTCGGTGGCAACGTCGGCAACACGGCCTTTGTAAGGATCGTAAGACCACGCAGGATAGTTATCGCCGCTGTTCAGGTCGAACGTCTCTCCCGTGCGTTGGCTGCGGTCAGCGTCGCGGTAGAACGTCAGCGTGCCATCGGCATATTCGGCGTAGGCCTCAAGCTTCAGCGTCAGGTAGCCAGGATTGGCGGTGCCGTCGTCGTCGTGGGCGTAGGCGGCATCGATGTGGTTGGCATCGTAGCGCGTGCCAGCGCCGCCGACGAGGTTCTGGCAATCCTCGAACATGTTGTCAGACGCGGTGACTGCCTCCGTGCTCCAATTGTTGCCAATATAGATGGTCTTCAGGCCGGTAGACTGGGCGAACATGTTTCTCATGCTCTTCACTTTCCGCGTGTCGAAGCCGGAAAGGTCGAGGCTCGTCAGCTTCTCGCATTTATTGAACATCCCATTCATGCTGGTCACCTCGCTGGTGTTGAGATTTTCGGCCATGCCCTCAATATCTGTAAGGTTGGGCAAATGGAAGAACCAGGTAAGGGTAGTGGTCGGGCGCGCATCCTTAAACGAGGCGTCGAACTTCACGTGTTCGCAACTGTAAGTCACGTCACCAATCCAAGCTGGGAAGTTTTCGCCGCTGTTCAGGTCGTAGGTGGTGCCCGTGCGCAGGCCGCGCTGGGTGTCGCAGTAGAAGGTCAGCGTGCTGTTGTCGAAAACGACATACGGGCCCATGAATGTCAGATAGCCGGGGTTGGTGCTGCCGCCGTCGAAGTGGGCGTAGGAGGCGTCGACGTAGTTGCCGTCGTATTTGGTGCCTGCACCGCCGACAAGCTTGTCGCAGCCATTGAACATCCAACCCGAAGATGTCACGTTGTCGGTATTCCAATTAGAGCCGACATAGATGGTCTCCAGATTGATACAGAATTCGAACATGTCCTCCATGTCCTCCACGTTGCGGGTGTCGAACGTGGTCAGGTCGAGCTCCTCCAACTGAACGCAGTTTCTGAACATCAAGCGCATAGTGGTCACATTCTGCGTGTCGAACGCGCTCAAGTCGAGTTCTTGTAATTTTGTGCAGGTGGCGAACATGCCTCTCATGTTCGTCACCTCGCTGGTGTTGAGGTACGATTCCATGCCAATGATGTCGTTAAGGTTTGACAAGTTAGCGAACCATCCTCGGGTAGTCGTCGGGCGGGCATCAGCAAACGAGGAATCGAAGACGGCACTCTGAACCTTTCTGGCAATCGTCATTTCAGACCATGCGGGCGATTCGTCGCCTTCGTTCAGGTTGTAGGTCGTGCCCGTGCGCGTGCTACGTAAAGTATCGTAGTAGAAAGTCAAGACGGGGCCGTCAATCTCGGCGTAAGCCTCAGGTACAACTTTCAGCGTCAGATAGCCGGGGTCGTCGGTGCCACCGTCGACGTGTGCGTAGGAGGCGTCGACATGCTTACTGCTATAGACGGTGCCAGCACCGCCGACAAGACTGGAACTCAGATTGAACATGTTGGTTGAAGAAGTCACATTCGCTGTGCTCCATCTGTGGCTGACATAAATTGTTGTCAGCGCCTTGCAGCCGTAGAACATACAGTCCATTTCCGTTACTTTTCGCGTGTCGAAGCGGCCCAAGTCCAGGGTTTTCAACAGCTGTCCCTCGTAGAACATAAAGCCCATCTCCGTTACATTCTGCGTGTCGAAGCTGGTTACGTTAAGGCGCTCAAGCCCAGAGCACAACATGAACATGGAGCTCATGTTGGTCACCTTCCGCGTGTCGAAACGGCTCACGTCGATGGTCTTCAGGGCCTTGCATTGCTGGAACAAGCTGCTCATGCTCGTTACCTCGCTCGTGTTAAGGTTCTCATCCATCCCCTTGATGGATTGTAGCTTCTCCATGAATCGGAACCAACAAGACATGGTCGTCGGACGCGCATCTTTGAAAGAGTCATCGAACACGACTTCGGTGACTTCCTTGTAAGTACCGTCATTGTACCAGCCGACGTCCCTGTAGTCCTTGTTCAGATTGTAGGTCGTGCCTGAGCGGGAGCTGCGGTTGTTGTCGTAGTAGAACGTCAGGGTGCCGTTGTTGTCATAATGGACATAGGCCTCCTGGGCGACGGTTTTGCCAAACGGCAACACGCTGACGAGCAACGTCAGCAACATGCTGGATAGGTAATTCAACTGTTTCATAGCTATGGAGTTTTTTCGTTATTGATGGCGTCGTTGGGAACAACTGACAATACGCATGCAAAGGTAACAATTTTTTAGTTAACAAAATCACCCCCCCGTTAAAATGTGTTAAGCAAGGCGAATTATTGGACAATACGCATCGATAATGATGATTGTGAGGGCGGCAGGGCACGTGCAGACATGGGGCAGAATGGCGTACGGACACGGTGAAAACGCCACAGCGTTTCCCAGCAAGAGCGCTCTAAGCCCAGGGCCGCCCTGGGCCTTTCAGGCTGATTCCAATCCCTTGCTATTAGCAATCCCTTGATACAGGTAGTTTCCCCGTGAGAAGCTGGTTATTCCCTCGGTGGGAACGAGTTGTTCCCTCGGTGGGAACGAATCATTCCCTCGGTGGGAACGAGTCATTCCCTCGGTGGGAATCGGATAGGAGTTCTCGCAAAGCGAAGCGTTGCAAGCGCCGAGCGGCCAGCCATTGAAATGGCTGGCTACCACTGTCACGCCCCTACGGGGCTATTCAGCATATATGAAAACGACCACAGATTACACTGATTACACAGATGACGCAGATTTGAAGATGATGATGGATGACACAGATTTGGCCGCAGCGGCCAGACCTGGTCCTGCAGAGAAATTGCGGCTTTAGCCGCTGTCATCTGAATACATCTGTGAAATAGCATGATCATGCGCAGCCAATCTGTTTAATCTGTGAAATCTGTGGTTATTAAAAGAACTTGAGATAGACTACGGCAGTAACAAATTCTTCACTTAAAAGCCCTCTTATAAAAACAACGAATTTAAACGAATGACACGAATGACACGAATGAAAACGAATGACACGAATGAAAACAAGTTTCACGAATTCCACGAATTTGCTACGCACAGGCCATCGCCGCTTGCGGCGACAATTCGTGTCATCAATGATAATTCGTACAATTCGTGAGATTCGTCTTAATTCGTTGTTTTAAGGCGGCATCGCCAATCCACGAACATTGGCGGCAGTATGAGAGGTACTACCGGCTGAGCCAGGGACGGGGGTTGAGGAGGGTTGTCCAGTTGCGTAGCTGGAACTGGAGGATGTTGTCGGCGCCGACGGTGCCGAGGGTCTGGTTGGTCTTCACCTTCTGGCCCATGGAGACGGAGGCGCGGGCGAGGTTACAGTAGACGGAGATGTACTGGCCGTGACGCACCATGACAATGTAGCTGCTACCCTGTGCGAAGACACCGCTGACCTCGCCGTCGAAGACACAGCGGGCCTGGGCGCCGGGCTGTCCCTTGAGATAGATGCCCTTGCTCTCGAGGGTGACGCCCTTAAGGCCCGGCACGGTGTAGGTGCCGAAGCCACGGATGAGCTGGTAAGGACCGGTGATGGGCATGGGCAGACGCCCCTTGTTGCTGGCGAAGCTGCCACTGAGGCGGCGGTCGGCGGAAGCGGCGGAGTAGGCACTCTCGGTGGATGCCGAACGGGCCGGCGCGCTGCTTGTCGACGAAGCGGCGGTGGACTTGCGGCTGCCCCTACTGCTCTTGCTGCTCTTACTGCTCATACTACTACTCTTGGCAGTGGCTTTGCTGCTCTTGGCAGACGTGGCCGTCTTGCTGCTGTTGGCGTTAGCCGCGGCCTTGCGCTCGGCCTCAGCCTTGCGGCGGGCTTCCTCCTCAGCCTTGCGACGGGCTTCCTCGGCTCTACGGCGCGCTTCCTCGGCAGCCTTGGCACGGGCAATCTCTTCGGCTATGATCTTCTCGATGCGGGCGTTGATGGCCGCCTCCTCACGCTGCTGCTGTGCGATGAGGGCCTGCACGGTCTTCTGCTCTTTCTGCAGCGAGGCTACCATCTTCTGCTCCTCGGCCTGCTTGGCCTCGAGCTGCTGTTTCTCGTGCTCCCCACGAGCCAGCAGCGCCTTTTTCTCCTCACGTGCGCTCTGCAGCTCTTGCTGTTTGCGCTCCACCTGTTCACGCTTCTGCTTGACGGCCTCACCCTGTGCCTTCTGGTAGGTGGCATACTCATTGGTAAAGCGCAGACGGCGGTTCATCTGGTTGAAGTCACGGGCACTGAGGACGAACATCAGCTGGTTCTGCGTCTTGCGGTTGCGGTACATGTAGCGCATGGACTGGATGTAACGCTGCTGACGCTGCGAGAGCTCCTTACGCAGCACCACACACTGGGAGTCGAGCTCGTAGATATGGTTTTCGAGCGCCGTCACCTGACTGCGGATGCTGTCGATGGCCTCGCGCTTGCCAGCGATCTGCCCACCGAGCACCTGCACATCGTGAAGACGGGTCTTCACCTGCGATGCTAATTCCTGCTGGCGCTTCTTGGCGGCAGCCTGGTCCTGCTGAAGCTTCTTCTGCTGGGCCTGCAGCTGCTCCTTCTGGGAGGGCTGGGTCTTCTTCTTGGTGGACTGCTGTTTCTTTTTGGTAGAGGTCTGCTTTTTGGTGGTTTTCGTGGTGGTCTTCTTGGTGGTGGTTGTCGTCTGCCGCGTCCCCGACTTCTTAGTCTGGGACGGCATCGTCAGGCACATGGATATCAGCAGGAGCAGGAGGAAAAGGCGGCGCATTGGAGGGGGACGATATTTGGGGAGTTAAGGGGAGTTAGGGGGAGTTAAAGGGGAGTTAAGGGACGATAGTTGGGGAGTTAAAGGGGAGTTAAGGGACGAAAGTTGGGGAGTTAAAGGGGAGTTAAGGGACGAAAGTTGGGGAGTTAAAGGGGAGTTAAGGGACGAAAGTTGGGAAAATTATCTATATAAACATCCCTCCCTTCGGGAGGGCTTGGGTGGGCTAGTTCCCCAACGCCGCGATTTTGCTGAGCACCTCTTCGACGGTGACCTGATCATAGCGGGAGGAGACCTTGGTACGCGTCTCCCAGTCGCTGTCAGTAGTGGGCGACGAAAGACGGAAGCCCATCTTCAGCGTGCGGTTCTTGGCGGCGAAGGTCACCTGCTGGTTGCAGGGGAAGGGACGCCCCTCCAGCTTCTGGAAGTCGGCATAGTCCCAGTTGAGCGTCGCATTGCCCTCCTTGGTATCGCTGTGCGTGGCGCTGACCTTACGGATGAGTGCCGAGGGCTGCTCGACGACCCACTGGTAGGAGAGCTTATCACGCTGGAAGGCCACATTGAGGTTTTGGCCGTCGGGCGACAGGGTATAGGTCTCTAACTCGGGCGTCTGCCGTCCGGGCTGGAACAGCTCGTTCCAGAACAGCGACTGAAGGGTGTAGAAAGTGATGCCACTGCTACGCAGGAAGTCGACATCGGCATAGGGGGCTTTGATATACTGCTTGTTGACGCGGTCCATGATGAGGACGTAGTCGGGGGTGAACTCCAAACGTCCCACCTCCATGACGCCGAGGGCCTGGAGCTGGATGCGGATGACATCGTCGCGCTTCATGCGGAGGACGCCGTCGACGGAGACGTCCTTATTGTTGATGGCGGCGCTGAACTTTAGCTTTGCAGATACGAACTCAGCGGTCTGACGGTTGGTAACGGTGCGCTTGAGCATGCGCATGGGGGCAGCGGCGTCGGTATCGGCGGTGCTGACGGTGGGGGCCTTCGTGGAGTGGCAAGAGGTGAGGACGGAGGAAGCGCCGCCAAATATGGCGGCCACCAAACCAAAGCGCAGACAAGCCACGAGGGAGATGGAGCGCAGGCGGGCAAAGGGGGCGACGGTGCGCAAGGCAGGGAGGGCGGAGCGCAGGCGGGCGAAGGGGAATGTTCTCATTGCTATTTGATGTATTTCTTCTTTTTGATTTTCCGTATGAGGAGACGGTCGGTGGGATCATCGGCGAGGGCCTGCTGCCAGTAGGTAAGAGCCTGCGCGATGTCGCCACACTGGGCGTAGATGTCGCCGGCATGCTCGAGGACGTCGTGACTGGGCAGGGAATCGTTCTGCAGAGCCTGGTCGATGTAGATGCGGGCTTCGGCGTAACGTCCCTGAACGAAAAGGATCCAGGCGTAGGTGTCGAGATAGGTGGCGTTCTGCGGCTCAGCCTTGATGGTCTTGTAGCTCATCTGCTCGGCATCGTCGAGGCGCATGGCACGGAGGCTGAGATAATAGGCGTAGTTGTTCAGACAGCCCACGTTGTCGGGCTTCCACTGCAGACACGAGTCATAGGCAGCAAAGGCCTCCTGCTCGCGTCCTTTCTGGTGCAGCAGGTCGCCCATGACGGCGTAGAAGTCACTGACGATGTCGGGGTGGCTCTCGTCAGTGATGACGTTGATGCCGTTCTGGAAAGCCTCCAAGGCGTTGTCATGGTCGTCCTGACGGTAATAGGCCATGCCCTGATAGTAGTAGAACGCCATCTCCTCAGGGTTGTACTGGCGTGCCTGCCGGCATAGCTCGATGATACGCTTGTCGTCCTCGTCCTCCCAGGCGTACTGTACCAGATGGAGGCGCGCCGACGCATTGTCGGGGGCCAGGAGCAGCACATGCTCGAGGGCGGCGGCGATGCTGTCGCGAGGCATCTTCTTAAGATCCATATAGGCAGCCTGAAGCACGGCGATGTCAGCGTCGGGCTGCGGCTGTGCGAGCATCTCGCGGAACAGGGCAAGCACCTCGGTGCTGTCGCCACCCTGCTGCTCGTTCTCGGCGATGACCTGACGCAGCTGGTACACCTTGTCGTCGGACTGCGCCTTGGGATTGAGCAGGATGGCACGGGTGATGCTGTCGGCAGAGGCGGTGTCACCCTGACGGAGGAAGTAGACACGGAGGACGCGCTGGGCCCCCACATTGTCGGGTTCGTCGGCAAGCACCTGGCGCAGAATGTCACGGGCCTCGTCCTCCTCGTCGTTCATCAGCAGCGTGTTGGCATAGATGGTACGGTAGTTCAGGTCGTTAGGATACTGCTCGGCCAGCTGGCGCATCTCGTCGACGGCGCGCTGGTGGTCGTTCATCTTGGCGTAGAGGCCACTCTTCGACAGCGACGTGCGCTCGCTCTTGCCGTCGATCTGTTCGATGCGCTCCAGCACACCGATGGCCTGCTCGTAGTCTTCCTGCTGGAGGTATAGGCGGTAAAGGGTCTCCAGCAGGTCCTGGCGCCCTTTGTTCTGATTGTAGAGGCGCTCCACGACGGCGGTGGCCTCGGCATACTGATCTTTCTGGATATGAGCCTGCGCCAGCGTCTCCATATACGTGGTGTTGGCAGGCTCAAGGGCAGCGGCTCGTGCGAAGTATTCGAGTGCACGGTCGGCCTGCTGCATCTCGGTGAAGTACTGTCCGAGGAAGAAGTAGGCTTCCGATGCTTCAGGACGCAGTTCTATGCAGCGCGACAACAGGTCGAAAGCAGCATCGTGGTTGCCTTTCTGCCGCTGTAGCATGGCCTCATGGAAGAGAATGTCGTAGTCTCTCTTGAATTGAGAATTGAAAATTGATAATCGAGAATTAGGCTGCGCATTGACAGCCAACACCAGGAAAGCCACGAAAAAGACGTTCACCAATCTAATCATAATTCTCAATTCCAAATTCTCAATTCTCAACTCTCAATTCTCAATTCGAAGAATTCTCAACTCTCAACTCTCAACTCTCAATTCTCAATTGACCCCCGTGTGCCCATAGCCGCCGGCGCCACGTTCTGTTTCGTCGAGCGTCTCCACCTCGACGAGGTCGGCCGTCTCGTGACGGGCGATGACCAACTGGGCGATGCGCTCACCGTCGTTGACGACGAACGGCTCGTTGCTCAAGTTGATGAGCACCACGCCCACCTCGCCACGGTAGTCGGCATCGATGGTGCCAGGGGCGTTGAGCACGGTGATGCCGCGCTTCAGGGCAAGACCGCTGCGGGGGCGCACCTGCGCCTCGTAACCCTCGGGCAGGGCGATGTAGAGACCCGTGGGCACCAGTGCCCGCTGCATGGGCTGCAACGTGACAGGCTCACTGAGGTAAGCCCTGAGATCCATGCCCGCACTCTGTGCCGTGGCATACTGTGGCAGCGGGTGGTGGCTGCGGTTCACTACTTGTATCTTCATCGTTACGCTTTTGTTTTTGCCGTTGACAGAGGGACGAATCCCCATTTGGGGTGCAAAGGTAATCATTTTATACGAGAACGCCAAGCAATTTCCCATCTTTTAATAATTCAACTCTCTCAAGTTGAGTAGTAAGAAGTAGTAAGAAGTAGTAAAAAGTAGTTAGAAGTAGTAAAAAGTAGTTAGAAGTAGTAAAAAGTAGTAAGAAGTAGTAAAAAGTAGTTAGAAGTCGATAGACTTGACGCTACGATACACCTGAGAGGGCTACACTAATGACTTCTCGCTCGAGTCCTGCTCGCTTGCTACCAAAGAGACGCAAGAACTACTTCTAACTACTTCTGCTGAGGGGGCGAAAGAAGGCGGCGGGCTGGCCACGATGCCAGTCCGCCGCTGTCATTTTTCGCTGTGGTAGCGGGATTCTTTATTACTCAATACCAGCCATAATGTTGGTGATGGTCACGATGTCGCCGATGCCCACCTCTTCATCGCCGTTGACGTTGGCACGTTCCTTGACGGCAGGATCGGTCTCGACACCAGCCATGACGTTGGTGATGGCAACGATGTCGCCGATACCCACCTGTCCGTCGCCGTTGACATCACCCTTGAGGACCTTCTTGGTGAACTTGACGTTCTTGAAGGAGAGCCAGCTGACGTTGTTGTCGGCAGCCACGAGGAACTTAATGTTCAGCACGCCATCCTCGCCGACGGTGCCCACGGCCGTGTAGTTCTTCATGAAGAACTGCGATTCACCAACTTGCTCGCCGACGGTGACGTCGATAGCTTCGCCATCATTGGCCTGGAAGGTGATACCGGTGACAGGAGTCTCGTAGTTGTCCTTGGCACGTACGCGCACCCAAGCGGTGACCTCGTAGTCGCCCTTTTCAAGGCCGTTCATCGTGGCGGTGAGGGTCTTCTCACCCAGCGAGTCGCCGTTGCCAACCCAGTACTCGAAGAACGGAACCACGAAGTCAGAGCCGTCCTTGGAACCTTCTTCCGACCAGGTGTTGATGTAGTAAGCAGCTTCGTTGAAATCGGGGTTGGTGTCCCAGACTGACAGCAAGAAGTTGTCGACGGTGACACTGGCGTGCCAGCCCGTGACGAGGAACGGATCCTGCAGTGCCTCAGCCTCAGCCTTGGTCAGCGTACCGGCCTCGTACTTCTGGTACCACTGTCCGTAGTACTCCTCGTAAGCTTCCTCTGTGTAGAGGTTGGTGCTCTCGGTGAGCTCCTTCATCTTCGGCAGCACATTGCTGGCAATGACGCTGGCCTCGACGAGCTCGATGCCATCGGTGATCTGAGCAATGAGCTCCTCATAGTAAGCATCGTCCATGAGCTTTTCGGGCTCGTTGTCTATAACAGCCTGAACCACAGGAATCATGGCCGTCAGGTTAGCGAGCGTTGGCTCACTGCCTTCGCCGGCCTCGACCAGTGCATTGGCCTTTGCCAGCAGTTCATTAACAGCTGCGATGCGAGCCTCAAGGACTTCGCTGTCAGAAAGGATTTTGACCAGTGTCAGGCGGAAGTTATCGGCCTTGTACCAGAAGTAGCCATCCTCGGTGAACGAACCGTCTTCATTACCGCCAATAGCACCAATGGTAGCGGTGCCGTCTGTCACACTGAAC
>JAEEGL013325288.1_pt1 | contig 10355 bp, 6 predicted proteins | sample 9134231 | NCBI WGS metagenome assembly JAEEGL01 (sample SAMN16246548, study PRJNA631951) | gut metagenome | biome: gut microbiome; feature: rumen; material: fiber-attached | host: Bos | place: Iran: Karaj | collected 2018-10
ATTAGTGTGCTGTCGGCCATTGCCACTGCACTCGGTGTTACCTCGTGCATGGCGTGAAGAAAAGGTAAAAAAGTAAAAAAGTAAAAAAGTAAAAAAAGCGGCTCCTGAAGCGGAATGCTTCGGGAGCCGTTATTGTTTTGTATGCAAGAACCGGGTTAGTAAGCCACGAAACCGCCGTTGGGCTGCATGGTGATCTTTGCCTTGCCCTTCTTCAGCTTCAGCGTGCTGATAGCAATGCCGGTGCCGGTGCCCTTCTTATCAACCTGATCATTGAACTGGCGGGTGACATCGAAGTCATCGAGGTCGAGGGTCAGTGTGAGGGACTCCTTCAGGGCATTCAGACCAGCCACATACCACTGGTCGCCATGACGGCGGGCCAGCACGACATATTTGCCGGGATAGCCATCCACATAGCGGGTCTCGTCCCACGTCGTAGGGATAGCCTTGAGGAAATCCAGTTCGGCCTGTGGCAACTCCTGCAGGTTATTAGGCTGCATGGCGATACACTGTATAGCTGTCTGGTTGGTGAAGGCAGAGGCAATCTCGAAGGCATCAGTGGTCTTACGCGTATGACGTGTCTTATTGTCCTTCGACATATACTTATTCATGATGACGCCACCCCAGTCCATTGTGCCTACAGCATTACGGCAGAAGGGATGCAGGGTGAGGTCGAACGACTGACTCCTGGCAGCGCCCTCGCTGAAATACACGTTCTCGCTGGCCAGCACTGCCTCAGAGGCGATATAGTTAGGATACATGCGTTCCCATCCGCGAGGCAGGGTGCAACCGTGGAAGATGCACTGGATACCGTAACGGTTGGCATCAAAGAGGATGTCCTCGTAAAGTTTCATCGTCTCCTGCTTGTCGCCACCAAAGAAATCCACCTTGATACCCTTCACGCCGATAGACTGCAGCCAAGCCATCTCGCGGTCGCGGGCAATACTGTTATCCAAACAGTTGCGAGGCGTCTGAGGTGCATCGTTCTCAGCACCGTTACTGTTGTACCACAGCATCAGCGACACACCCTTCTTCTGAGCATACTTCGACAGTTCCACCATGCGGTCACGACCGATGTTCTGGTCCCACCAGTTATCCACCAAACAGAACTCATAACCCATAGCCGATGCCAGGTCGATGAATTTCACCTGGTCATCATAATTGATGGAGTTGTCCTGCCAAATGAGCCACGACCAGGTATAGCGTCCGAAAGCCTTATCGCCGGTCAGTGAGGGGTGGAGTGTATAGAGGGGCTCTACGACATCATAGGGGATGGTGGTCTCTACGATAGGTTTGAGGGTTTCACCGACGGTGATCGTACGCCAAGGGGTCTTTCCCGGCAGGGCGATAGCAGCCGTGGTGGTACCATGACCATTGTTCTCGCCAGCCATGGGGTAAGCAATGGCATAGGGATAGTCGCTGAGGTGCGAACCGCAGTAGTGACTGTCAACGCCCGTCTCAGAGACAAGGACCCAACCATTAGGAGCATGAAACAGGCAGGGGAATGTGTAGCCCTCGCCATACTGCGAACGCGTGTTCATGGGAGCATCGGGCCTATAGCCCTCCTCGTAACTGGGTTTGGTACGCTCCCATCCCACCATTGGTTTGCTCTGTGGTGTAAGGAAGGTTGTGGTACCCTCGGGCAGAGAGAAGCCCGTAGCCTCGCTCTGGATGATAGCACTCTTTGGGTTATCGTTCTTCTGACGGGGAATCAGATAGCGGAAAGCCACATCATTATTACTCACAGAGAATTCCGCCGACATTTTCAATCCCTTGGCATTCTCGAAATCAACGGTGAGCGCCTCAGCCACATAATGCATCTGCGACTGTTTCACCTGACGCATCTCGTAAGAACGATCCACATGGGCCGACTTCGTATTCGTCATCTTCAATTCCTGAGTGAAGTCACCCATATCAGCCTTGAATCCCAGTGCCGACGGCAAGAGCATCTGCTGACCGTTGAGGGCAACGGCATAAGTAGCCTTTCCACCCTCGTCACTAACGGTGACTACAAGTTTTCCGTTGGGCGAGGCAACAGTCACCTCGCGGGCCGATGCTATCATAGGGAGCATCAATGCCAAGCATAACAATCCTTTCTTCATATCTTTTTTAGTGTTTACAGTTTACGGCTTACGTTTCTGAGCGAAGCGAATTTAATTTTTAGTTTCTGAGCGAAGCGAATTTAATGTTTAATGTTTAATGTTTAGTTTCTGAGCGAAGCGAATTTAATGTTTAATGTTTAATGTTTAATCTTTAATATCCCAAGCACCGCTTTCGCAATCTGCGCATCGCCAGCCTCAGTGGGATGGATACCGTCGCCCTGCATCGCCTTGCCATCAGCATTATTGAAAATGCTGTGCAGGTCTATCACCTCCAGGTTCTCCTCCTGAGCCACCTTGTTGATAATCGGGATGATATTGTTCACGATAACCGAGTCGCTGATATTCCACGAGGGTTTATAGGCGGGAATGGGCGTGCAGAGGATGATACGGGGCTTCTGCTGACGCTGCATCTTCTTCGTGGGCTTGCCCTTCTTATTCAGCACAGGCACTTTGGGATTCAGCTGGTCAATCATTGAGCGAAGATCACTCTCAAACTCATTGCCATACTGCCAATTCTCTGGTTTTGAATCGTTGGTGCCCAGTTTGATAATCACCACATCAGCCTTAAAAGCTAGCGCATCGCGCCATGCCTGCTCCTTCTGAATGGGGTTATCACCCTTATTCAATAGGGTACGCGCACTGCGTCCATAGTTTTTCACCACGTAGCCATCACCCAACAACTTCTGCAACTGTCCGGGCCATGCCTTCACACCACTCATGTCTATGCCGTGACCATCAGTGATGCTATTGCCGATACAAGCCACGCGTACGGCATCCCGTTTGGGAGCCTTATGACAATTGAGCCATGCTGTGAGGTCGTTCAACATCTGATCGTGGAAAGGCCATGTAGAGCGGAAGCCAAAGCCGTGACCACCCGATGGATAGACATGCAGCGAACAGTCGTTGCCCTGGCGGCGCATGGCTGAGTAATAGGCAATACCATTTGTCACTGGAGGCACCACGCCGTCGTCATTAGCCGTGAGGATGATGGCAGGAGGCGTCAGATGACGTACCACTGCGTTCTGGTTAGAGAACAGCTTCACCAGTCGCTCGTCCTTCTGTCCGTCCTTTCCCAGGAAGTTCACGCACGAACCCTTATGCGTCTCGCGCTCATTCATGGAGATAACGGGATAGAACAGGATAGAGAAATTAGGTCTACAGTCGTACTCGCTATGCGTAGAAACGGTGGATGCCAGGTGACCACCAGCCGAGAAGCCCATGATACCCACGTCCTCAGGGTTAATCTGCCACACCTCTGCCGAATCCCTCACCGTGCGGATAGCCTGCTGCGCATCGCCCATAGGAATGGTGCGGTCGCCGTTAGGCATGCGGTATGTCAGCACGAAGAAGGCGATACCCTGCTGGTTAAAATACGTGGCCCAGTCGTGGCCCTCATGCTGGGTAGCCAGATGGCTATAGCCACCGCCCGGACAGTCCACGATAGCGCGACCAGAAGGCTTCTCTGGCAGATAAGCCACCATATTAGCCTTCCCGTCGGGGGTGATATTTACTGTAAAAGTCTTAGCTGTCTGCGCCTGTACGGAGATGGCCGCCAGCGTCAGGAAAAACATCATGAATTTGCGCATGGTCATGTTCAGTTTTAAGTTTCAGCCTACAAAATTACTAATTAACAAGGACAATACAAAACAAAACCGACATTTCTTTCCGATTCACAGGAAATAGCCTTCAAACATCATCCATCTTACATCTCACATCATCCCCTCGCCAGCGCAGCACCAGCTGGGCTCGCTGGCTCCATATTGAAATCGAAAATGACCAAAATGACCTTGACCAAAATTATGGCACTGAATGTAAAGCAAAGGCAAAGTACACTAACTCTGGGATGAAAGTTTTGGAGAAATGAGAATAATATAGTACCTTTGCATAGATAAACGATAAAACAACAAAACTAACTCGTACTTTCTTATGAACAAACTACTATTCACAATGGCACTTACTGCCGTTTGTTTGACAACTGTCGCTCAGGGACCTCGCCGTGGTTTCCAGCGTGAGGCATTTACCACAGAGACACCGATGGTTCACGACCCCGTGATGGCCAAGGAGGGCGACACGTATTATATCTACGCCACAGGCATGGGTATCCAGCAGATGACGTCGAAAGACCGTAAGACATGGACCGTATCACCGCAGCCCGTGATGACGGTGATTCCCGGATGGACCACCGACTCTGTGCCGGGCTTTACTAACCATGTATGGGCACCGGATGTGATTCAATGGCACGGACAGTGGTGGCTGGCCTACAGTTGTTCTACGTTTGGCAAGAACGGCTCTGCCATCGGCCTGCTGAGTAGTCGCTCGCTGCGCTCAAACATGTGGAAGGATGAGGGCTGCATCGTGACCTCTCGCGAGAAGCGCGACAAATGGAACGCCATTGACCCCAACTTCATCATCGACGACAACGACCAGCCGTGGCTCGTCTGGGGCTCGTTCTGGGACGGCATCCAACTGGCACGCCTCGACTCAACCATGCACATTGCCAAAGGCGTAAAGCCCCGCACCATAGCCCGCCGCTATGACCCCAACTACAAGCCATCAGAACCTAACCCCACCTCGAAATATGCAGGCACCAATGCCATTGAGGCGCCGTTCATCATGAAGCACGGTGGCTACTATTACCTTTTCGTGTCATGGGACTACTGCTGTCGCGGCGCCAAGAGCAACTACCGCGTGGCTGTGGGGCGCAGCAAGACGGTGGATGGACCTTATCTCGACCGCACGGGCAAGGATATGGCCAACGGTGGCGGCACGCTATTCATTGAGGGCGATAAAAAGGAATGGGAGGCTGCCGGTCACTGCGCCGCCTATAACTTCGACGGCGAGGACATCTTCATCTGCCACGGCTACAGCGCCACGCAGAACGGTGCCGCCCTGCTCATCCAGCGTCCTATCAAATGGACGGCCGACGGATGGCCTGAGCTATAAATGGTCAGAGCGGTAGGGGTAGTTCTCAGCCTATGTTGTATTGGATTACATTGGAATGACGTAGAACTGTCGGCTGGCGCTGAAGTCGAGCATCCATTGGTCAAAGATGATATGGTTGTCAAGAGCTTTGACCTTCAGGGTATGCTGGCCTTTGGATACATTTATTGGTGTTTTCTTGAGTGCCTGACAGCGCAACACATTCTGTTTCCATGCCTCGGAGCGGTAAGGTTCCTTCAGAGAGATAACGATGGGCTGTTGGTCATCGAGTTGAACTTGATAACGTAAATCACCTTTATCGTTGGGGTGTGTGGGAATCATGGCGGTATAGAGCACGGCATCTCCCTCGTAGATACTCTCGAACTCATAGACGAGAGCGTTGTCCTTGGGAATGTTGACAGCATTCATCGAGTGGCCGAGCATTTGGATAGTTGTGCCTTTGCCCTGCTGATAGTCGCAGGCGTTTCTGGCAATGAAACGTCCCACGGAGGGATGCTGTGGCAGCGTGGTGCGCACCTCGCCGAATACTGGCAGGTCACGAGGAGCAGCCGACATCAAGCCGCACCACTTACCATCGTTCATGGTGTTGTAGTGCTCCGTCAGTCTTTGTATCTCTTCGTAGGCCTGCCGGCTCTCCTCCTCATGACTGAGCATCTTGCGACTCATGGCTGCAGCAGCATGAATGGGATAGAGCACATGAGCGAAGTAGGCATTCTGCCGACCATCCATCACCAACGGACGGTAGGTATCAACGGTAGCCTCTATACGTGCGAATGCTTCCATGCGCCCGTAAGCCTCTTTCAGCGTGAACTGCGTAGTAGAAGGTACCGACTTGCCACCAGAATACTTTTTCTTGTCAAGTTCCACCTGTGTCCACCCCATGAATTCCGGACGGCGAATGGCGTTAAGATGGTAAAATTCACGCATAGCAGGGAAGATGGCCTTACCCACCAACGCCCCAAACTGCGTGCAGAGCCAGTTCTCAAGATGCTGGCTGATGGTCTGAGGCTGAATGGCATTGATGTCCCATGCCATATCGAGGAACAACTCCAAATCATACGCCGCCACCTTCGGGTCGTGCACATTGGCTATCCACAGACGGCGACAGTTATGCTCGTAGGCTTCCTTCATCTCTGAGTAGATAAGTCCTGGTTGTGTCGTTGTGAGCCACAGGTAGTCGTGCGGACGTCCCCAGTAGGAGAGATGATAGTAGATGCCTCCCCCACCCTTACGCTGCTGTTGCTCCGCATCGGGCAGACGCGTCAGGTAGCCGTAGTTATCGTCACACCACATCAGCGTGACATCATCGGGCACCTTCAGACCACTCTCCATGATCTCCTGCACCTCCTTATAAGGAATGAACACCTGAGGGACCTGCTCCACCTTTTTATTGTAGAACCTGCGCAGCAGCTGACGCTGATCATCGATGACCTGCTGCAAGCCACGGAGTTTTTCTTCTTTCGTCTTTACGCCCTCCATCGAACCGTCGTGAATGCCGCGCATACCAAGGGTAAACAGCTTTTCAGTGCCCTTCACCTGCTTCAACCGCTCCGCCCAATACAGCTGCACTTGTTCGCGATTGGTGATGTAGTTATAGGCTCCGCGTTCTTTGACATCCCATTCGGCTACGTTGTTTCTAAGCAATGGTTCGCAATGACTGGTACCAATGACGATACCAAACGAGTCGGCCATCTCTTTATTCCCTTTAACAGTAAAGAAGCCTGGTGTACCCTCGTGCATGGCCGGCCATAGGGTGTTCGCCCTTAGGCGCAACATCAACTCAAACAGACGCTTATAGGTCTGTGGTCCCATATTATCCTTCGACCACTTGCGAAGCGACCAGTCCTCATCATTGATAAAGATGCCGCGGTAGTCTACACTCGGTGTGTGTTCGTAAGAGAAAGGCTCTGGCATACTAAGACGATTGCGGCTGTGAGGACGCACATCGCCCCACCACACCCAAGGCGACACACCAGCCATGCGACTAAGTTCCAACAGTCCATAGGCTGTGCCTCGGGCATTGTGTCCCTCAATCACTACTTGACCATCCTTCACAAAGATTCGGAAACCATCATCAGAACCTTTTCCCTGGACGACACGGATAACTGCTTTTTTTGATTCCACGGTTTTGTGACCTGTCACCAGCTGCATATCATCACAAAACATCCGCAGAGCTATCTGCACTACAGCGTCGGCCTGTCCTTCGACTTGATAGCTGACAGGGCTTGTACCGTCGAACCACACCACATCAGCTTTCGTCGTTAGACAGCCCAACAGGTTTAATAGTAATAATAGTAGATTCTTCATTAAATAGTCAGTCGGATAAATTTTCGTAGGCAAAGGTAGTGTAAATCGAGCGAAAAACAAAAAAGAATCTTAGAAGCCACAAGGCAAGGCAAGCAATTGGTAATAGAGGGTGCGTGCCAAGCGCTCATGTCCTTTATCATTAGGATGCAAACGGTCTGTGTCGGCATGATTGAAATAAGGAGCATGGGCATCAAGCAAAGGGAAAAGTCCACCAAGGGCGTTCCAGTCAACAACTGGTACGGCCCAGATATTGCCAGCCTGCTTCACAGCCTCAACATAAGCATCCAGATATTCGCCACACTGGTTGGTGTACGACTCATCACACTGCCAATTCTTTTCATTCGCATGGAAGTCGGCACGATGGATGGGAGTAAGCAGCACGATCTGTTTTGTGGGGAATGTACGCTTCAACGAGTCCATCGCAATATTGATGCGTCCGCAATAGGTATTAGGATCCATTGACGGAGTGCGCTGACGGCGTGTCACCATCTTCTTGGGCTGACCGTGCCCATACTCCACCTGTGCCTCGTGCTCGTCCCACCACTTACCGATAGGCACACCATTATTATAGTCATTGGTACCCATGAAGACAATAATAGCATCTACATCCTGTCCATGTTCCTTTAGCAGTTTATCCGTCTGACGAGGGATATCATTCCACTGGCGACCACTAACACCATAGACATAAGTCTCGATGCCAAGCCAGTCAGCCAACAGTCCCCAGAACTTTTTCTTCGAGGCTTTATTATTGGGGTCGGTAATAGAATCACCAAAATAAGCCACGCGCTTACCCTGCCAGGGATGCTGGACAGGCGTTCCATAAACAGTCTGCGCCCTTACCGCTGACAAGGTCAGGGCGATAAGAGCGCAGATAATGAGTAGTCTTTTCATTTCGTATTATTTATACGGCAGGTAACAGTTTTGTGTGGTGATGCCAGGGGCATTGTTCTGCAGCATTGTGCTGAGCCACTTGTCACCGAAGTTTCCACCATAGAGACCAGCCTGGTTCTTATGGAGAGCCAAGCGACGAAGGTCAGAGAAACGAGTACCCTCGAAGGCAAACTCCATGGCATACTCGTCACAGAGCAGGTCCTCCATAGCGTTGATATAGTCGTCCTTGGTATAGGTTGTCAGACCAAGGCTGAACTTGCTGTTGATATCGGCAAGCTTAGCATTGAGCACCGTACTGTAGCGATAAGTAGAATACAGATCCTCCACGGCACCAGCACCATGATAGTGAATACCAACAAACGATTTCTTTGTTCCGTTTCTAAAGATATCAGAGTTCTCCTGAGCCAGGAAAGGCAACTTTGTAGTAAGCAACTCGTAAGACTCAGGTGTCAGATAATACTTGTCATCCAGGTGCGACTGTGTCATGTCAAGCACCTTATTGCCAGTCTCATCAATAGAGTCGTTGCCCTCCTGATCCTTCAGGTACACCTCAAGATAACGGTAGTTGGCCAGTTCTGTGTGGTAGCCGTTCTTCAGCAAAGCGAAGGCAGCATCGGGATAGCCCATGCGATTGATAGCCTCAGCCAGGTGGAGCCAAACAGTTGCGTTACGATAGAGGTAAACATAAGCCGTAGAAGGCTTGTAGGTATAGACCAATGAAGAGTCTGCACCAGCGCCTTGTGCAACGATATAGGCACGGGCATCACCCATAGCCGCATTCTTCACAATCCAGTTGAAAGGTGACACCTTCACCTGCTCGGTGTAGTAATAATACTGCGCATTACGGGCAGAGTCTACATAAGACTGAGAGGGAACAATCTGGATATCCTCGGTCTTAGGACAGTTGAAGTTGAACGTCACACCAGTTTGTATAGCGCTGTTACGCTCTGTACCATAATAATTATAACCATAGCAGGCAGGAATGTCTGTAGTCTTACCCATTGTGTAGTTCACAGCCATGGGGATGTAAGAAATGACATCACCAGGAATGCTTGAACCATGACCGAAAGACGAAATCCAAGTCTCACCGGAAATCGAGCTGTTCTTAGCCGTGTTATAGTCGGCAGGGAACTCCGTGAAGTCTTTGAAAATAGGACTGTAACTGCTATATCCCTCGCTCATGCTATTGATATAGTTGACAGAGGTGTTACTATAGTCATCAGCATGCAGCTGTGCATAACGCAGATAGTCGTAATAGCACTTAGCAGCATTCTCATACTGTCCCAGTTCAAGATAGAGATCACCCAGCACCACATTCAGCGGAATGAAACATTTAGAAGGCTGAATATACTTTTGAGAACTACCCCAGTTAAGCAAACCGACAGACAACAGGGTGTTGGTTGCATAGCCGAAGGTTGGCACAGAAAGCTGTTCATCCGTATAGCGGTCCTTAAGACTCTGCAGCATGTCAGCCTCACCCTGAAGGATGGTCTTATAGTCCGTCATCGAGGTGTTGGAGTTAATCTGACCGATAGTGGTGACAGGCTCTGTGACATAAGGCACAGAACCATACTGGCGTGAGAGCTGCAAATAACTCCAAGCACGGAATGAAGCTACGGCAGCATACTCGTTGCATACCACGTTACGGGCACCTGTTGCCAATGTGGTGTCACGATGAGCCAAGTAATAGTTACAGTTGTTGATCACTTTATAATAAAGGTACACACTGTCATACTTGTTCGTAGCATCAGCAGTGAATGATGCCAGACTGCGCAGATTGGTGGAAGCCTTGTCGGTGGTCTTCACCAAGTCGCCACGCATCTCGTTCTGGAAATAATACTGGTCAGCCAACTGCTGCATGGCCTGCATAATACCGTAAGCATAGAACACAGAGTCTGTTTTCTGGTTAAGAGCCGGGTCAAACAACTGACGTGAGCTGTCTGACTCAAGCATGTCAGAGCAAGAGGAGACCCCCACCCAGCCTCCCCCTATGAGGGGGAGGAGTATATAGACCATAAAACGACGTAACTCCTTTGTCTTATTATATATATAATATTTCATAATCTTTATCAATTAAGTATATTTTCTATTTGCATTTCCAACTACTCCCCTCCATTC
>JAEEGL013729726.1_pt1 | contig 10355 bp, 18 predicted proteins | sample 9134231 | NCBI WGS metagenome assembly JAEEGL01 (sample SAMN16246548, study PRJNA631951) | gut metagenome | biome: gut microbiome; feature: rumen; material: fiber-attached | host: Bos | place: Iran: Karaj | collected 2018-10
GGCTGCTCCCCGATGAGCTCGGAGACGGTGCAGCCCAGGTAGCCCGCCAGCTTCTCCACCCGGTCCACGGAGGGGATGGAACCTCGGACCTCAATGTTGTTGATGAAACTTGTTCCGACGCCCGCTTCCTTGCAGGCAACGGTCGGCGCTACGCCCATTTCGGCGCAGCGCTTTTTTATGTTTTGCACAAAAATCTCCGGATTCATGGGTTATACAACCTCTTAAATAATTTGTGGATTCTCCACAAAAATACTATATTTAGGATTATAGCTCTTGAAAATTCTCAATTTAGGAATTATTATTGTTTCACAGCGTAACGGCGCGGCATGAGGAGGATCATCTCCTGCGAATGTACGTATTGTCGTACAGGTGATGCTCGAATACCCATCTGGGTGCATCTCCGCGCCCCATACCCTTCCTGAGCATGTCCAACGCAAGTTCCGCCGTTGCCCTTGAATGCTCAAGCCCGCTGCGGCCTGTCAGCTGTATTCCGAGCATCGCGCAGAGGGTTTCCAGCTTTCGGTTTGGTGCTCGCGGATAGAACTTCTTGGCTAGGGCGCAGGTGTCCAGGTATCTCAGCGGCTTCGGATGGATTCCGTAGGCGTTGAGGGCCTTCCCTAAAACCGCAAGATCAAAAGGGGCGTTATGGGCAACGACGACCGTGTGGCGGAGCAAAGGCTCAACATAGCGCCAGACCGCCGGAAGCGCCGGGGCCAGTGCCACATCCTGTGGCCGGATCCCATGAATGGCAATGTTTTCGGGATCCCAATGCGTCTCCGGGTTTATTCCAAACTGCTGAGAGTTTACGATCTCTTGCCCTGAAATCATGGTGAGACCGATCTCGCAAACACGATCATTCATGGAGTTTGGGGTCTGGACGTCTATCACCGTCAAATTGCGGAGAAACATAGCGACACCTTTCTTTAATTCGGAGGTATGTATGACCATCCTGATTATCGGGCTGCCTGGCAGCGGAAAAACGACCTGGGCGAGGAAGAACCTGGGAGACGGGCTGTGCTATGACTTAGACGAAATTTCCGCTGCTTTCCGGCTTTCCGAGCCGAAGGCGAATGACACGCCAGCTTCTCGCGGCACGGCCAACGACCTGTTATTCCCATTCTGCCGGGCGGCGTCTATGCGCTGCAACCGCCTTTTGATCATCCGTGCGGCGCCGCAGCTCTCGGAGGCAAAAGGCTTCAATCCTGACCGTGTGATCTATTGTCGGAGTAACTTCTGGCCGGATGTCGATCCCGCCGAGCTGCGCGGAATGCAGCGGCGGATCGAGGACGTGATTTCCTGGGCTGACCGGGAGTGGATCCCGGTCGAATATTCGACGGAATGAAGCCAGCGGGGCGTCAGGGCTCGATGCGGACGCCGGGGATGCGGGAGATCTCATCCAGGGATTCCCGGTCGGCGATCACGATGTCAAACTCCACCGCCTCGATGTGCTCGATGCTGTCGATGCTGAGGGGCTGGTAACTCAGAATGAAGGGATTGCGGGAGGTCTTGCCCGGCAGGATGTAGGTCGGGCCCCCCTGCATGACGGCGGGGAGCATTTCCCCATTGACGGAGGCCTTGTCCAGGTAGACCCAGATCTCCTTGTCCCAATTGTTGGTGATCGCCAGCTTGAGGTAGCAGACGCCCTCCACAAAGGCTTCCTCATAAAGGCTGTCGAAGGTCACGGCGACATGTTCATTCTCCGCCAGGAGGGCGGGGGCCGCCGAGGGCGCAGGTGCGGGCTCGGACGTGGGCATTGCAGCCGGCGCGGACGCGGCGGGGGCTGCGGCGGACGGGGAGGGAGCAGCTGCCGGGCTGTCCCGCAGAGCGGAGACGACGACGGCGGTAAAAGCGACCACGATCACGATGGCGATCACGCCCAGGGCCACATGGGGCTTCTTCGTTTTGGCCCCGCAGACGGGGCAGAACTTGGCCCCGGGGGCGAGCTGGGCCCCACACTTTTTGCAGACGTTTCGTTTGGCCATGACGACACCTCTTTGGGTGTCCGATTCGGACACAGAATGATGGGGGACAGGATATGGAAGATTTGAGGGAATGCCCCTGCTGCGGGAAAGAGGCCCAGGGAAAGGGAACTTTCATTCGCAGCGGTAGCGGCGGAAATTCGGGCTTTATGCGCGGCTGGGTGGGCTGCCCGGCGTGCGGGCTTTACATCCAGTGGACCCATGACCCCGCCGGGGCGATCCGGACATGGAACCGGCGGGCGGCGTCCGTCCAACCGAATATGCGGCTGATCGACGCAAATGCGCTCTACAGAATGGCAGTCAGCCGTGCGGAAAAGAGAGGGCAATACTTCAACGAAATGGACCGAGTTATCAGCCCCAAGGACATTGAGGATGCCCCGACCATCATCCCGGCCGCGGGCAGAGGGGAACGGATTGCCACGGGGCCTGCGGCCCCTCGCAATGACGCGGAGGGCGCGGCCGTACCGTGAGCCGCAGCATCTTCAGCCCGGAGGAACTGGCGGAGCTGGAGGCCTTTGACCGGGAGATCGAGGACGAAGACGCGCCCCTCACCCTGGAGGAATGGCGGGCGAGCATGCGCCGGGACCGGGGCATCGAGGGCCCGCCCAGGCAGCGCAGCCCGGAGGCACGGGAGCGAGACCGGATCAAGAGCCGGGAGCACCGGGCGGCCAACGCCGAGTATTACCGGGAAGCCCACCGGGCCTGGTATGCCAAAAACCGGGAATATGCACAGGCCTGGCAGCGGGACTACTGCAACAAGCACACCGAGGAGCGGAAGGCTGCGCGGCTCCGCCTCCGGGAACGCAACCGGGAAAGCGAGGCGCGGTTCCGCCTCCGGGAGCTGCGGAAGGCCCTGGGCATGACCCAGGCGCAGCTGGGGGAGATCTTCGGCCGCAGCCGACAGGTGGTGAACAACTGGGAATCCGGCGTTTCCTGCGTTCCAGCGCGGGTGCTGGAATGGATGGAGGCGCAGCGGGAACATACACAAGCCGGGGTAGTTCAACGGGAAGAACGGCCAACTGACCCTTTATACAGCCCTGAAGACGCCAGATGCGAAGCGGGTTCGCGGCCCGCCCCCGGCGACATGAAAACGGAGGGATCCCCTTGATCCAGCACGACGCACTGTCCCGGCTTGCCTGCTTCCTTAGCCAGTATGCCCAGAAACGGGGCGGCGGCGTAGTTCAGGCAGAGGTGCCCATGGTGAAGGACGCCATCAGGCTGCTGATCGACGAAGAGGTCATGACGGCGGAGGAGATCCGACGGGAGGCCCTGGAGGAGTTCGGCGTGATCGTCCCGGCGGAGCTGCTGCCTGCGCATAGTTGCGCAAAGTAACAATAGCACAGGGAGCGGCGAGCCGTCAAGGGCTGGTGGAGGCGGGTGACTGAGCGCGCCGAAGCAGGCCCGGGGGCTTCACTCCCCCACCCGCTGCGCGGGAGCCCCCTCGGGGAGGGGGCTTGAGACGGGGGAAGCCAGGGCCAGGAGCCTTTGCCCAAAACGGAGCCCAGCGTCAGCGGGTCCTTTTGGAGAGGAAGCGCGCACGTCCCCAATGGGGACCCCTCGCGCACGGAATGAGGACGTTTCGCCCATCCCGAAATGAAACAATGCGTTTCATTTCGGAGAGGAGGGGCCGGGGGAATCATCGAGCATTCGCGCTTGTGCGGATGCGAAGCATTCCCCCACCCAAAACGGAACCCAGCGTCAGCGGGTCCGCATCATTCCCACGCCCAAATCGCAGCCCAGCGAAGCGGGTGCGATTTGGAGAGGACGTTTCGGCAAAATCCTGCGGGTATTCGACCTGCGGGCGGATACCCGCCATTTTGCCGAATAAGGACGAAGGGAGGTGAGAACGGGATGATCGTTTATATCGCGGAGCGCCGGCAGGCTGCGGGCATGACCCAGGAGGATCTGAGCGCCCGCCTGGGGGTGGCCCGCAGCGCGGTGGCCCTCTGGGAGACCGGGGCCAGGACCCCGGGAACGGAGCGGCTGCCCGCCCTGGCGGAAGCCCTGGGCTGCGGCATCGGTGAGCTGTTCGCCCCGCCGGCAGCGAGGGAAGAAGCAGGGTGACGGCCGCTGCGGCGGGAGAATGAAAGCGCCGAAGCATGCCCGGGGGCTTCACTCCCCCACCCGCTGCGCGGGAGCCCCCTCGGAGAGGGGGCTAAGGACGGGAGTTGCGGCGGTTTTGTTCAGGGTAACGGATCGGAGGCGGAAAAGCCATGCAGACAAGCTGGCGGAATATCTGCAAAATCGGAAGACAGGCGGCAGGCATGACCCAGGAACGCTGGGCGGAGGCGCTGGAGGTCAGCGTGGAGGCCGTGCGGGGCTATGAGGCTGGGCTTTACATGCCCTCGGACGACCTGGCCCTGCGCATGGCGGACATTGCGGCCATGCCGGTGCTGAGCCACTGGCATCTGCTCAATAAGAGCTCGGCGGCCCGGGCCCTGATCCCGGACGTGAAGCTGCTGGGCCTGAGCATGGCGACGGTGCGGCTGCTGGCGGCCATGGGGCGCTTCCAGGCGGCCCATCGGGCAGACCGGCTGCTGGAGATCGCGGCGGACGGGCAGATCGACGCCCTGGAGAAGGTGGATTTCCGGGAGATCATGGCGGAGCTGGAGGGCATCACCACAGCGGCCCTGGAGCTGAAGTACGCAAGAGAGGAGGACGGCGGATGCTGATCACAAGCAAGGAGCTGTGCCAGGAGCTGCGCATCAGCTACAGCACACTGGCGCGCATCGTGGAGCGCGGGGAGCTGGACTGCCTGCGGATCGGCGGCTCCATGCGCTTCCGCCGGGAAGACGTGGATCTGTATCTGGACCGGGCGCGCTTCCGGATGCCGCCGCCCCGGGCGCGGCAGAAAACAAAGCCGCCCCCGGCGCCGAAGCGGCGGGAGCGGACGGGGGAGGTCTTCGACCTGGAGGCCTACAAAAAGGCCGGGGTCTACATCCCCGGGCGGCCCTACTTCAAGGGCATGAAGGTCACCATCCCCTCACCGGAAACTCTGACGAAGGGAGGTGAAGGAGGATGAAACGAGGCGCAAAGCTGGGCATGGCGGCCCTGGCCCTGGCGCTGCTGTTGCCGGAGGGCGCGCAGCGGGGCGGCCTGGGCCTGGAAGCGGGGATCGCGCTGGCACTGGCGCTGCTGGCCCTTGCGGTCTGGCTGCTGCTGCGGGCGGGTGTTCTTGACGGGACGGCGAAAAAAGGCGCCCGAGCCTGTGGAAGAGGCTCGGACGCCGCCGCCGCCCAAAGGCAAGCGGAAAGGATATGACATGAGTATAGCACGGAAGAATCCGCCCCGCAAGGGGAAAGACGCGGGGGGCGCAGGAACGGATTGCCACGGGCGGCAAGGCCGCCCTCGCAATGACGGCGGAGGGGGGCTGACCGCCCCCCTCCGGGGAGCGGCGGGCTTCACGGCGGAGGAGCTGGAGGAGCTGGCCAGGGCGGACAAGGAGATCGACGACGCGCCGGACATCCTGACCCCGGAGGAGCGCGCTCTGAGCCGGGCCCTGGACCGGGGAGCTGCGGCGGCCCGCCTTTCCAAGCGGCGGGCCAGGGACGCGGCAGCGCGGGCCAGGGAAACACCGGAGCAGCGGGCGGCCAGGCTGGCAAAGGAGAAGGCCTGGCGGGATGCCCACCGGGAGCAGCTGCGGGCCCAGAATGCGGCATACAACGCCGCCCACCGGCAGGAACGCCGGGATTATCAAAAAGCTTATGACGCCGCCCACCGGGAGGAGATCAACGAAAAGAACCGGGCGCGGTACGCCGCCCGAAAGGCGGCGGTAAAAAGGAAGGATGGGAACGATGGAAGGAAGGTTTGAGGTCACGGTCATGGACCGGAAGACCGGGAAAATGGCGGAATACGGCGGCATGAAGGCCCAGGTGCGGACCAGCTTCGGAATCCTGTGCGCCATGGCCGGCGCGGATGCTAACGGCAGCGCCTTTGTGTGCCAGCTGCTGGGGGACGAGGAAAGCGGCCTGAATCTGAATCAGATCCACAGCATGTTCAAGGCGGTGTTTCACCTTTTCGGGGAGATCGCCGACAGCAGCGGACATGCGGAGGACATCCATGCCGCGGTGATTTCCGCTTTTGTGCATTTTCTGGAAGACGCCCATGGGAAAAAGAAGGCAGCCTTTATCCTTCACGGGCTGAGCCTGCTCCCGACGCTGGGAGAAGGGGAGGAGGCGTGACCGTGGACGCAAAGTATCGGATCACGATCACCGATCTGAATAGCGGCGAGCTGATCAATGCGGACGGGCTGCGGGGAAGCTTTGAAACGCGCTTTGGCCTTGTATGCGCTTTGGTTCATTCAGACGATGGCGGAAGCGCATTTGCCCACGGCCTGATAGGAAGTAAGTTTACCTTCGGAGAGTTCCATGGAATGATGCTTACCGTCCTGCAATGTTTGGGCCGCGCCGCCCACACGGCCGCCGCGGATCCGGAGGAATACGACCATCTCGTGTCTGCCATCACCGGCGCTTTCCAGCGTTGGCTGGAGGATGAACTGGGGAAGCCGGGCGCCGCCCTGATGCTCTATGGGATGTCCCTGCTTGCGCAGGGCGTCGATCCCGTGCCGGAGGAGGAATCGCCGTGAGGGAGCTGAGCTTCAATATCGAGGCCGCCCGGCGCTTCGGCGTGGACGGGGCGGTCCTGCTCCAGGGCATGGCGGCCTGGATCTCCAAAAACCGGGCCAACGAGCGGCACTTCCACGACGGGCGCTGGTGGACCTACAATTCCAAGGCCGCCCTGGCGCGGCTGTTCCCCTTCTGGACGGAGAAGCAGATCCGGAGGATCGTCAACGCCCTCACGGCGGCGGAGGCGATCCTCCAGGGGAACTACTCCGACGGCAGCTATCACAATACCACCTGGTACGCTCTGAGCGACGACGTGCTGGAGCTGCTGGGGGCGGGGGAGTGCGCGTCCTTATCCGCCGGAATGCCGGGTATCGGCCCGGAGGGCCAATACCCGGAAGATTCCGGCGCAACGTCCGCATCACAACGGGATGATTCATCCCGTTGTGAGGACGGGAGCGCGGGGCTGGAGGAGGCCGAAGAAAGTACCTGCCCAAATGGGCAGGTAACGGAAAGTACCTGCCCAAACGGGCAGATAGACCTGCCCAAACGGGCAGGTACACAGGATAACCTCCCTAAGGAGAGTAAATCTAAACAAGTAGACACAAACAATCCCCCTATAGCCCCCCAGGGGGTGGCGCGCACGTCCCCGGCGGGGACCCCTCGCGCACGGGCTGGGGTGGCGCTCGCGGCGGCGGAGTTCGAGAAGATCTGCCGGGTGTGGTATTTTCAATCCCGCCGGGAGCCCGACGGGGTCGCGGAGGCCCTGCGGCTTTATACGGACCTGCGGCAGCGGGTGAGCTGGGCGGAGATCGAGGAACGGCTGACGGCCTGGCTGGAAGCCCTGGGGCGTGGGGCGCTGCCCCTCCGGGAAGTGCTGCGAAACGACACCTGGCGGGAGGATCCCTACTTCTGGCTGTTCTGGCAGATGTACCCCAGGAAGATCGACAAGGACCGGGCGCGGCGGGCCTGGAAGAAGCTCAGCCCGGCGCGGGCCATGGCCAACGCCATCCTGGAGGGGCTGCGGAACTGGAAAAAGTGCGACCAGTGGCAGGATGAACGCTTCATCCCGCACCCCACCACCTGGCTCAACGGCCGGCGGTGGGAATCCACGCCGCCGGCATCCCGGACAGCTGCGCCGGAGCCGCCGGAGCGAGAAGTGGAGGAATGGACGTGACGCGGAAACGGTTTTTAAAGCTCATTCGGGCGCTGTCTGCCAGCGCCGGCTATCCGGAACTTCTGCAGCGTGCCAATGCCGCGAAGATCCCGCCGACGGTCCGGCTGAGCTATGAGGAGCTGTGGGCGCCGCTGCGCTTTTCCGCAGCCTTGATGGGCGTCGGTGTGAAAACTCCGGTCCCGGTCGGTATCCTTTCTGACCGGAAGGGAGGCCGCCATGGACGATAAGGCGCGCTCCCGGCTGCTGGACAGCCAGGCGGCGCTGATCGGCGCGGTGCTGAAGGACGGCGCCATCGCCGGGGAGGCCTTCGCCGCCGTCCCGGACGGGGATTTTACCGCGCCGGCCATGCTGGAGCTGTGGCAGGGCTGCCGGTCGCTGTTCCTGGAGGGAAAGCCGGTGGACCCCGTGCTGCTGGCGTCACGCCTGGGGGAGGGCCGGAAGGAGACCATCGTGGACTGCCTGGCCCTGGCCCCTTCGGCGGCGCTGTGGAAGGCCTACGCGGAGCAGCTGCGGCGGGACGCGGCCCTGGAGCGCATCCGGGCCCTGGGGGTGCAGCTCACCGCCTGCGGCGGGCCCGAAGACGGGCAGAAGCTGCTGGAGGAGGGACTGCGGATCTTCGACCGGCGCACCGGACCCGGGCGCATGACCCTCCGGGAGGGGCTGGAAGGCCTGGTGGAGCGGCTGGACAATCCGGAGGACAAGCCCCGCTATCTGCCCTGCGGCTTCAGCGCCCTGGACGGGCGGGTGCGGATCAGCCCGGGGAAATTCGTGATCCTGGGGGGCTATCCCTCCAGCGGCAAGACGGCTCTGGCGCTGAATATGGCCCTGAGTATGTCCCGGAGCTTCCGGGTGGGCTTTTTCAGCCTGGAGACGGATTTCCGGACGGTGTTCAACCGGATCGCCGCCTATGTCAGCAGCACGAATTACGCCCACATCCAGGACGGCGCCCTGACGGCGGAGGAAGGAGAACACCTGCGGGAGATCGTCCCCTTCTTCCGGTCAGACAGCCTGGTGGTGGAGCACGCCAGCCGCCTCAATGTCCAGAGCCTCCAGGCGGCGGCCCTCAGCGGGCGGTATGACGTGATCTTCGTGGACTACCTGCAGCTGCTGGAATCGGACCTGAACCGCAACGCCAGCCGGTATGAGCAGACGACCCGGGTGAGCATGGAACTGCACCGCTTCGCCCAGGACCGTGGCGTGGCCGTGATCGCCCTCAGCCAGCTTGCCCGCCCCGACAAGGCGTTGAAAAAGCCCAAGCGCCCCGGCATGAGCGACCTGCGGGAGAGTGGCCAGCTGGAGCAGGACGCCGACGTGGTGATGATCCTGGCCCAGGACACCGAGGACCCGGACAGCGGCGACCGGCTGCTTTACATCGACAAGAACAAGGACGGGAAGCTGGGGATGGTCCGGCTGGCCTTCGACGGGGAGACCCAGCGATTTTCTCAGCGGATCCGGCAGGAGCCGCCAAAGCGGGAGTGGACGCGGCCCAAGGACCGATTTAAGGCTTTTGAGGACGGGGATCCCCTGGAAATGCCCATCCCGGAGGAGTGGCGGAAATGAGGCCGCTGCGGCGGGGACGGGGGTCCCCTCATCCGGCGCTTCGCGCCACCTTCCCCCAGGGGAAGGCGGGACGGGGAAGCCGGGCCGCTGCGGCGGGGACGGAGAAGGAAGGAAATACATGATCAGGGTTGGAGACAAGCGGGCGGAGGTGCCTACCCTGGAAGGCGCCTGGTATTTAGGGACCTTGCCCTGCAGGGTGGTGTACATCCACCCGGAGAAGCGGTTTTACACCGTGGAGTTTAATTTCGACCGGGGCCGGCGCTTCCGGGAGAGCTACTGGATGCCCCGGACACGGGCAGAGGGCGGCTCGCCATGACCGTGGTGACCCTGGAGGTACTTATGGACGGGCCGCCGGAGCTCTGCAAGGAAGTCGCCGCCGTCGAGCTGGAGGACGTCCTCGGCAGGATCGGCAGGGCGCAGGTGCGGGTCACCGGCGTTCGGGAGGAGCGGACGGAACAGCTGCGGCTGTTCTCGGCGAACAGCGGACAGTCTGCGCCGAGAAAATAAGGACAATTTGAGGAGCTGCGGCTCCGGAAAGGATTTTGAGAAAATGGAGGTTTACAGCATCGTCAATCTGAAGGGCGGGGTAGGGAAGACCGTCACCGCCTGCAACCTGGCCGCCATCCTGGGGGCCTATCACGGCCTGCGGGTCCTGCTGATCGACGCGGACGCCCAGGCCAACGCCACGGCCTTTTTCGGCTGCCAGGACGCCGGCAGCACCCTGGGGGACGTGCTGGCGGGGCGCTGCGTCTACTGGCCTGAGTTCATCCTGGAGACGGAGCAGGAAAACGTGAGCGTCCTCCCGGCGGACATCAGCCTGCTGGAGCAGGACATCGCCAGCGTCCGGGAAGGCGGGGCGGACAGCCTGAAGGCCCTGGGGGACCTATTGGAGGCGCTTTCCGACGACGACGCCTTCGACGTGGTGATTTTTGACTGCCCGCCGGCTTTCTCCGCCGCCAGCGTGGCCGCCATCGCCTGCAGCGGCGCGGTGATCATCCCCACGAAGATCGACGCCTGGAGCATCAGCGGCGTGGAGGAGATCACCCGCCAGGTGGAGGGCGTCCGGCGGCAGATCAA
>JAEEGL014652169.1_pt1 | contig 10355 bp, 5 predicted proteins | sample 9134231 | NCBI WGS metagenome assembly JAEEGL01 (sample SAMN16246548, study PRJNA631951) | gut metagenome | biome: gut microbiome; feature: rumen; material: fiber-attached | host: Bos | place: Iran: Karaj | collected 2018-10
ATCCGGTTCGCCCATCGCCAGCCGGTAGTCAAACCCGATGCCTCCCTGGCCGATCGGCAGACACATGCCGGGCATGCCGCTCATGTCCTCCGCAACGGTCACGGCGTTCGGGTTCACTTCATGAATCAGTTCGTTCGCCAGCTGCAGGTAATTCAGCGCTTCCAGGTCCGTGTTCATGTTGAAGTACATATCGTAATTTGTGAAGGCGCTTCCGAGGCCGTGATCGTGGTAAATCATGCTGGTTACGCCGTCGAACCGGAATCCGTCGAAATGGTATTCCACCTGCCAGAACTTCAGGTTGCTCAGCAGGAAATGAAGGACTTCCGGGCGCGCGTAGTTGAACAGCTTTGTTCCCCACGCCGGATGCCATCCGCTGTCGCCCGGCAGGAAATACTGGTCTTCCGTTCCGTCCTGCAGCTGCAGGCCTTCCCCGACGTTCGGGCATGCGTGGCTGTGTACGACGTCCAGCAGCACCCGGATTCCCATGCTGTGGGCTTTGTTCACCAGGTACTTCAGTCCGTCCGGCGCTCCGTACCAGTGCGCCGCCGCGAAAAAGTTTGTCACCTGATATCCGAAGGATCCGTAGTACGGATGCTCCTGTACCGCCATCAGCTGAACCGTATTGTATCCGAGTTTCGCGATCCTGGGCAGGATATTGTCCGCGAATTCCTGGTATGTTCCGATGCCTTCCCGGTCCTGGGCCATACCGATGTGTGCCTCATAAATCAGCGGAGCAGCCGGCGCCTGTTTCATGAACGCCTCGTCCGTCCATTCAAAAGGCTTTTCCGGCGCCCAGATCCGGGTGCACAGCCGCTTGGTCTTTTCGTCCATGCTGACCCGTTTGCTGTAAGCCGGCAGCCGTTCAAACCAGTCCTCGCCCCGGCGTACCCACAGCTTGACAAACTGTCCGTCCTTCAGAGCGTCCTTTCCGTCCAGGACAATCTCCCATACGCCGTTTTCTCCCCGGTCCAGCGGATGGCTGTCCAGGTCCCAGCCGTTGAAATCGCCTGTCAGGCGCACCTCGTCTGCACCCGGCATCCATTCCCGGAAAACCCATCCGGTTTCCGTTCTGTGAAATCCGAAATACAGCGCGCCGTTGGCAAAGTCCGTCAGCGTTTCCGCGTCTCCGGCAATCTGCCACCGTTTCTCCTTGAAACGGTTCATGCGCAGCTCTATATCGCCGGCATGCGGCGCCAGCCACGGGTCGATGGAGGTAATCTCATACGGGGCTTCCAGTTTGCTGATGTCCATCTTTTTCCTCCTACTCTGCTGCGTTTCCTGCGGCGTCATACCTCCGGGTCCTCAGGAGCCGTCCGTCTTCGCCGTAATCAAACCATTCCTCGCTGATCCCTGCGGCATTTCCGGCTGCCTGTCCGTTTTCGTCCAGGTAATTCCGGGTCTGCAGCTGCCCGTCGATATTCCAGGTCTGCCGGACAGCGGAATACCCCATGGAGCAGGCGGTCTTTTCCCCGGCTGCGTCCACATACTGCGTCAGCGTCAGCTTCCCTTTGTCGTTGTATGCGTATCTGATACCGGCGTATCCCTCGGGCAGGCTTGTCGGTTCGCCCGTCTCGTCAAGGAACGTTTCCTCAATAAGCAGGTCCTCCTTGTACTTCCGGCTGACGCTCACCGCATTTCCGCCGAAGGAGATCCTGTTTCCCGCTTTGTCAAACCGGGATGCAACGGCCGCGCCGCCCCTGGCGTAAGTGTATTCTTCCCGGGCATATCCGCCCGCGTCTGTCAGGCTGCCCGCTTCGTCGTAGTACTCAATGGCAGTGATCCGTCCCTTGTTGTTCGGATCCCGGATGATCTCGCACCGGCTCCATCCGTCCGGTCCGGTCGCGGCTGACCCGTCCGCATGCTCATACCATTCCCGGATCACCAGATGATCCCGGTTCATTTTCTTCAGCATTGCCGCGTAGCCGGCGGGCGTATCGATTCTTTCGCCCTTCTCGTCTTTGAAAATCCGCCCCATCATCGTTTTTCCCGTGGCGAGCGTCTCCACCTGGGCATACCCGAGGGACGGCACGATGACTGTCCGTCCGGTTTCGTCGTAAAAGATGGTAAACCGTTCCAGGCCGAACATGAAACTGCGCCGTTCCACTTTCGCATATCCCATCCTGGTGTTCACCGGTTTGCCGTTGATTCCGATATATTCTGTAACCACCAGAAAACTGTCCGTTGAAACAATACGGCCGTAATAGCCGCCCGCCGTCTCATAGGGAAAGCCTTCGGCGTCATAGTATGTTTCCGTAGTTTTCTGGTACGCGTAATCATACCGGACCGTGGCGTACCCTTCCGGCCCGGCGGTAATATTCCCGTTTTCGTCCTTCCAGGTGATTTCTTTCACCCGGCCTCTTTCCATGGTTTTCTCCGCTGTGGGTTCCGCTCCGGCACGTACGCCGGGCGCAAAAAGAAGAAGCGCCGCCGCTGCCCATGCCGCTATCCGCTGGATTCTGTTCAACTGCCATCACCTGCTTTATTCCTATTCATCTGATTATATCAGACCGCCGCATCAAAAACAACCCGGACGGCGATTGTGTTTGTCTCCGGGCTGCTTTTCCGCGCAGGCTGAAAAGCGTTCCCGACGGCATTGCTTGCCGGGCTGCTGCTTTCGCTTACTGATTCAGGTATTTCAGGATTTTTTCAAAGTCGTGGCTGCGGATCTGTTCCTGACCTTCCCGCAGCTTTCCGGTGATCCGGTCAGACACGATCAGGTCCGCTTCCTCCGGCCGGCTCACCAGTTCGCCGGCCTTTGCGGCAAACAGGTCGTAAACATTGGCTTCGTCAAGAATGTCCATGTAAGGAAGAATAAAGCTGATCTGATCCGTTCCTGCAACGTTGTGCCCGCTTCCCATGGCAAGATTCAGCCATACGATTTCATTTTCCTTCAGGTCCAGCGCGAAAAGGACCGCGTACCGGCTCCTTGTGTTGATCAGGAAGGATGTCTTCACGGTCTTCGGTTCGAACACCTCGCCGCTGTCCTCCTTTTCCCGGATCATATATCCGGCCTTGCAGAAGCATTCCGAGAAATTCAGGTCGGAATAGACGTTGTCCGCAAAGACGATATATCTCACGTCCGGATACTGATCCCGGAAGGCCTCCGGATCGATGTCGAAATATTCGGATCCGCCCCGGTATCCGGAGGTTTCGTCGCCGGAATATACAACCGCTCCTCCGCCTGCCGCTGCCCATGCCGTACGCCAGGAAAACTCGATGCTTCGCCCCTGTTCCGTGATTCCGAAGCAGCTCAGGTCAATATCGTTGACCTTCTCCCAGTATGTGAAGCAGCGGAGCTTATGCCCTTCCGGCATCGGCAGGCGGGTGCCTTTCGGCAGCACGCCGGTCCCGGAGGAGGAAGCGGCTTCCTGCAGCGGAATGGCAATCTTCTTCATCGCCTCGTCCAGGTATACCCTGCCGGCTTTTTTCAGTGCCAGCTTCTCCCGGAGGTTTCTCCGCATATAATCTGCGGCTTCCCTGCAGACCTCCGCGGGTACCGCGGACCGCCGGCTGCGCTCTTCCTCCTCGGTTTCCGTATGCTTTTTCAGCTGGCCGAACCGGATAAATGTAAAGGTGCGCCGATCCGTTGTATAATGCCTGTACTGGAGCAGCATCTGGAGGGACAGAACCGGGCTTACCGGTCCGAGCGCCGCAAGCACATGATCCGTTTCCTCCCGGCTTTTGCATCGGGACAGGATATAATTCAGGTTCCGTGCTACGGCGCCGCTTCCTTTCAGTTCCTTCAGGACAGCTGCCGCCTGCACCGGATTTCCGGCAGCCAGTTCCCGCTCGAAAGCGGCCCAGGCGGAGGGGTTTTCCGGCGCGCTGCGTATTCCTTCTGCAAATTGCCTGCCCGTCTCCGTTTTTGCCTGATAATGAATATGGTGGAGCAGTCCTTTCCAGAGCGCCCTTTTTTCATAGCAGTCACGGATTTCCCGCTCGTCCGCGGGTCCTGAGAGCAGAGTATCCAGCACGCCGGCGATAAACTTCCGCTGGCGGTTGGAAAGATTCATCTTCCGGATATTGTCCTGCCCGTTTTCCTCATGGTTCATTATTTCCGTGAGGCGGATCACATCCGGCAGGCGGAGAAAAGACGCGTAGAACGGGTCCCGGAACCGCACCAGCAGCCGGGCCGCCGTATCCCTGGAGCCGCAGCCGGTCACCTGCTTGCCGTATTCGCGGATCACGCCGCACAGCATGTCAAACTGCCCGGCGCTCAGCGGCCTGCCGGAAGCGAGCGCGGCGTCGGCAAACGCGTCCAGTTCCCGGGCCGCCGCTTCTCCGTCCAGGATTCTGAATTCCATCGGTTCCGTGTCTTCCCGGAACGCCGCGCGCTCAAAAGATTCTTCAAACAGGGAATGCCGCGGAGCGGAAAAATCATTCAAGCCGTACGTCAGGGCATAGCTTGCCAGCTGATCGTACAGCCGTTCTTCCGGCGTAAGCTTTCTGACGCTTTCCGGAAAACCACGGTAAAAGGGCTCCGGAACAAACAGCCCCAGCTGTTCCGCGGAAAACCGGATCATTTCCGGCAGGGCCAGCTCCGCACCTTCCGTAATGCGGATTCCCAGCTGGCCGGCCAGGGCGAAAAGAGTCGGGAAGCAGTTTTCCCTGTCTCTCCCGCTTTCATTCACCAGGATATGCTTTGCAAACAGGTATTCTTTCAGGCCCGTGGTCATGCCCGGAATACCTCCTTTCCGAAACGAAAAAGAGCGCGGATCCGAAGGTCACGCTTATCCGGTGCGCCCGGAATAAAACGTGGCAGGCTTCCGCACTGAGGGGGTAAAGCGAAGCGGGTGGTTGTTATCAAAATGATATGAAGTAAACCGCCCTAGCTGCTTCTGGAACGGCCGGCGCCGCAGTCGGATTTCTTCCGTATTCCTTTCAGGCCCCGGCCGCAGGTTTATTATATCCCACGTTCAGGGGCTTTGCAAGAACGAATACGTCCCCGGATCCGGCGCGGACCGGTCGGCGCTGTGACGGGGGGATTGCGCGGAAGGATAAAATCGGGGATAATAGCCGTATCACCGGCATGGCGCCGGAAACAGGAGCAGAATCATGACGTACGTTACATCCGATCTGCACGGTTATCCGCTGGATTGCTTTCTCCGGCTGCTGGAATCGGCCGGTTTCGGCGATTCCGACTGCCTGTATGTGCTGGGCGACGTGATCGACCGGAACGGGGACGGCGGCATTGCCATGCTCCGGTGGATGATGAGCAGGCCGAATGTGGAATTTCTGCTCGGAAACCATGAGGATATGCTGCTCTCCTGCGTTTCCTTTATCGATGAGATCCGTGAGGACAGCATCCGCAGCCTGGACCTGGAGCAGATGCAGCATCTGCTCCGGTGGCTCCGAAACGGCGCGAATCCGACCATCCTGTCCCTGCAGGCGCTGAAGCGGGATCTGCCGGAAACCTTCGGTGCCCTTGTGGATTATCTGCGCCGCGCGCCTCTGTATATGAATGTCAGCGCCGGCGGCCGGGATTTCCTGCTTGTCCACTCCGGCCTGGGCGGTTTCTCCCCGGAAAAAAAGCTTTCCGAATATGACCGGAACGATCTGCTCTGGTACCGGCCTTCAGCGGACGAAGCCTTCTTCTCCGATACCATAACCGTCTTCGGGCATACGCCGAACGGATACCGTTTCGGTGAAGAAGGAAGGATGTTCCGGACCGATACCTGGATAGATATTGATACCGGCGCCGCCGGCGGGGGCGCTCCGATGCTGCTGCGCCTGGAGGATCTGCAGCCCTTCTACGGAAAAGAAGCCGGCGGAAAGGAATAATGCTGTTCAATTTCACCGGCAGGTGTGGTATACTTCTTTTCGTCGGTAAAAACAGAATCCGGAGGTGTAAGGGATGTTGAAGCGTTCTGCTGCGCTTTTGATTGGCCTGATGCTTTTCCTGCTCTGCCTTCTTCCGGGCTTCGCGTCATCGGAAACCGGGCCGGAAATCATTCGCGTCGGCTGGTATGCGGCTCCGTTCAATCGGAAAGATTCCTTCGGGCGGCGCACCGGCTATGCCTATGAATACCAGCGGAAAATCGCCGCCTATACCGGCTGGAAATATGAATATGTGGAAGGCTCCTGGTCCGAACTCCTTCAGATGCTTATGGACGGGCGCATTGACCTCATGAGCGATGTTTCTCTCACTGCGGAGCGGGCGGAACATCTTCTTTATTCCGATCTCCCCATGGGTTCAGAGCTTTATTATCTCTATATTGCTCCCGGAAACCGGGATATTTCGGCGGAGAATGCCGTTTCCCTGAACGGTAAAAAAGTCGGCGTCACCAGGAACACCGTGCAGAAAGGCCTGTTCCTTCATTGGCTGGAGGAACGCGGAATCACCGTAAACCTGGTGGAGCAGGACTGCACAGAGGAGGAGTCCATTGAACTGCTGAGCAAGGGAGAACTGGACGCTTTTGTCACCCTGGAAGCTTATGGAAATCCGGAAGAAGCCGTCCCGGTATGGAAAATCGGTTCCTCGGATTTCTATTTCGCGGTCAGCAAAACCCGGCCGGACCTGCTGGCCGTGCTGAATGCGGCGCTGAACCGCATCCAGGATGAAAACAAATATTACAGCGAAGAACTTTCCGCAAAATACCTGACAGGTTCCGGAACCAACCGGTACCTGACGGCCGATGAAAAAAAATGGCTTGAAGGTCATGGGCCGATCCGCGTCGGATACCAGGACAGCTATCTGGCCTTCTGCGCCGCGGATCCGAAAACCGGAGAGCTGACCGGTGCACTGAAGGATTACCTGGAGCTCGCTTCCGATTCGATGGAAAACGCGCGTCCGGAATTCGAGCCGGTTGCCTTCCCTACCGCCGCCGCTGCCCTGGAAGCGCTGAAGAGCGGCGAAATTGACTGCATGTTTCCGGCAAATCTGACAGATTACGACGGTGAAATTGCCGGCGTGGTCATGACCGCCCCGCTGATGGTAACGGAGATGGACGCCATCGTCCGCGCGGAAGACCGGCAGGATATCCTGCGCAGGTCGCAGGTGCGGGTCGGCGTCAACCGCGGCAATCCGAATTATGAACTTTTTCTCCGGGAGCACTTCCCGGGCTGGACGCCGGTTTTGTTTGCCGATACGCCTTCCTGCCTGGATGCGGTCGGAGAAAGGAATGCGGACTGTATCATTGTCAGCAACTACCGTTTCAACGATATTGCCGCGCAGTGCAGCCGCCTGAACCTGGCCGCGGTATATACAGGCGTGGATATGGACTACTGCTTCGCGGTCCGGGAAGGAAACACCATACTGTACTCCGTCCTCTCGAGGATGATCCGCCAGGTGCCGGAATCCTCAGTCAATGCGGCGCTCACCTATTACTCCGCCTCCGGCAAAAGCGAAGCTTCCGGACAGATACCGATGGTTCCTGCCCTGGTCGTCCCCGCCGTGATCATCGCCGCGTTGCTTTTTGTTGTGCTGGCCCAGTCGCGCCGTCTGCGCGCGCTGAAAAAGGCCCCGGAGAAAGCTCCCGGGCCTGCGGAGGAATCCTGATTCCGTTTTTCACGCCGGTCAGCGGAAATGTCTTTCCGCCCCGGTGTTTTTTGATGCTTTCTTGTGCTTATACATCATCTGGTCAGCCCGGCGTACCGTGTCGGTAACGCTGCTGTCCTTCTCCGGATCAAACTGCGCGATTCCGACGGAGATATGAGCCTGTTCCCAGGGCTGGACGGCTGAACCGGTAATTTCGTTTTTCCGTTCTTCGAATTGTGCGAGGAGCCCCTCCATGTTCTTCAGGTCGTCGTTCTGCAGGATCGCGGCGAATTCATCCCCGCCGATCCGGAATACGGGGCTGTGCTGGAATACTTTGCAGATCAGCCGGCTCGCCGTTTTCAGGTAAACGTCTCCCTTGTCATGCCCGTACCGGTCGTTGATCGTCTTCAGGTCGTCGCAGTCAAAAATTCCGATCGCAAATTCGGACGCTTCCGGTTTTTCCTCCATCGTTTTCTGCATTTCTTCGATAAAGGCTGTAAAAGCGCCTTTGTTCCGGACGGAAGTCAGCGCGTCTACGTTCGCGCGCCTGCTCAGGTCAGTGATATGTTCCTTCGTATGGCCGGCCATGCGCCTGAATGTCCTTGCCAGGGTGCCGACCTCGTCCTTTCCGTCATAATCGACTTTTACGTCATAATTTCCCTCGTCCGCCTGGCGGGCCGCCTCGGTCAGCTGCTTCAGGGGTTTCGTGATCCTTCCGGCAAGGAACTGCGTCAGGAAAACCGACAGAAGCAGCGCTGCAGCGGCCGCCAGCATCATGTTGCGGATCAGCAGCTGCCAGTCTCCCTTCGTTTCGTCTTCCGGCACCGAGACATACAGGCGCATTCCGTTGTTGAGGCTCAGCCACACGGCTTCCTTTTTGATTCCTTCGTAAGTATAGCTTGTAAAAGTGCTTTCGCTGAGCAGCCCTTCCGGAAGCTCCGGCTTCGCTCCTCCCGGTGTCTGCGCAGCATCGATCCGCGGATGGAAAATCAGACTCCCCCCGGCATCTGTCAGGAAAGCGTATCCGTTGCTGTACAGCCGGATGCTTTCCACCTGTTCAGCCATCGTTGAATAGTCGATCTCGATACCGATCACGCCGATAAACTGCCCCCGGAAGAAGATCGGGCAGTTGTAGGAAATCACACGCATATCCAGGTTTTCCGTAATATACGGCGGCAGCCAGATCGGTCTGCCGGTCTGTTTCGGCACGGTAAACCACACCAGCGCGCCGGTGTCCTCCGTATCATACAGGCTGATGTCCGTCACTTCATGCTCCGTAAATTCGTTTCCGTCCACATTCGTATACCAGAAGCCTTTTACCGTTTGGGACACAGCAGGATCAATCCTGTAGTAGTATGTAAGGACGCCGTTGGTCTTGTTCGCGGTTTCGTCAAAAAATGCGCGCACCTTCTCCGTATGCGCCCTCAGTTGTTCGTCCTCCAGTCCGTCCAGGTTCTTCTCCGTAAACGCGGTAACTTTCCGGACCGATTTTTCCACGCTGTTGAAATAGTAATCGAGGTTTCGCTCCCCCGTTTCGCACAGGAGCAGAAGCAGCTGGTCGGATTTCCGGCTCTCATTGTTCCGGATAAAGAGCACGCCGAGCAGCGTGGCCACAAACACGGCAATCACGGTAATCACTGCCGTCTGCAGCGTAATCTTTGTTTTCAGCGAATGCATGCGCGTCACCGTCCCTGTCTGTCCCGTTTATTCAAAGCGTTTTATTTCAGCTGTTCTCCTGCGCTGTCCGGAGGAACCGGTCTTCAAATTCTTCCGGCGGCAGCGGACGGGAAAAATAGAATCCCTGCACCAGCGGGCATCCCAGCTCCCTGAGAAGCTTCAGCTGTTCCTCTGTCTCCACGCCCTCGGCCACCACCGGAATCTTCAGGCTGCCGGCAATTCCGAGAATCAGCGCGATCAGCTGGGTGCTCTTCTCGCCTTCCCCGATTCTCCGGATGAATTCCCGGTCCATCTTCAGTACGTCCACCGGCATGGCGGACAGCATATGCAGCGAAGAATAGCCGGATCCGAAATCGTCCATCTCAACGATATATCCCTTCCGGCGAAGTTCTTCCACAACGCGGATGATCTGATCCGAGTTTTCGGTATAGGCCGACTCCGTCACTTCCAGCTTCAGGGCGTCCTGTTCCAGGCCGTTGTAGGCCAGCAGTTTTTCAAGGACGCCTTCCAGCGCCGGATCAAACACGTCCACGCGGGAAAGGTTGACCGAAACCGGAATCGTCACGCCGAAACGGTTTTTCCAGCGGGAAATCTGCCTGGCCGCTTCGGACCAGACAAAGCGGTCCACCTCGCCGATCTTTCCGTTCCGTTCCAGCAGCGGGACAAAATCCGCGGGGGAAATCATTCCGCGCTCCGGATGGCGCCATCGGACCAGCGCTTCGGCGCTGACAAGCTTCGGCGGATCAGACCTGATGTCAAACTGCGGCTGGTAATGCACTTCAAACTGGTAGGAGTTCAGCGCGCGCTGGACGTCGTTCAGCAGCTGCTGTTCCTGCAGTTCCTGTTCCTGCATCTTCCGGTCGTAGACAATCAGGTGTTCCTTGAAATTTGTTTTGGCCATGGCGCAGGCCGTACGTGCCCGGTCAAACATCTGGACCGGTTCCATTTCCTTCCGCCACGGCATCACGCCCATCCGCATACGGATGCTGACGGACGGTGCGGCGTCTTCAAGCTTCTCCTGGAGCCGGTCGTAAAGCGCCTGGTAATCTTCCAGCGGCCTGCAGTAAATATCAAACTGATCAGCTTCGAACCGGCTGGCAATCCCGCCGGATTCAAGCGTGGCTTCATGGATCTCGCTGCCCAGCATGCGCAGCACCTGATCCCCGAAAGCGCGTCCGTTCAGGGCGTTCACGGAATGGAA
>JAEEGL014875230.1_pt1 | contig 10355 bp, 8 predicted proteins | sample 9134231 | NCBI WGS metagenome assembly JAEEGL01 (sample SAMN16246548, study PRJNA631951) | gut metagenome | biome: gut microbiome; feature: rumen; material: fiber-attached | host: Bos | place: Iran: Karaj | collected 2018-10
GTTTACGGGACGCTGCCGGCGTCTCCCGGTTTTGAAGGCGCAGCGGCACTGGGATTCCTTTCCCATATGGATACCTCGGAAGAAGCATCCGGGGAAAATGTCCGCCCGATCCTGCACGAACATTACGACGGAGGAGAAGTGATCCTTTCGGGAAATGCAGATATACAGGATGGGGAACAGAATTGCAGGAATTCTCAAGATTGCGGGAATTCCGGGCAGAAGCCGTTTACGGCACGAAAGCTTTCTCCGCAGCAGTTTCCGTTCCTGAAGGACTGCATCGGAGAGACACTCATCACAAGCGACGGCACGACGCTGCTCGGCGCGGATGACAAAGCGGGGATCGCGGAAATTATGACCGCGTTGGAAATAATCCGGACGCAAGGATTGGAGCACGGCCCGATCAGCATTGCCTTTACTCCCGACGAGGAGATTGGAGAGGGAACGGACTTTTTCGATCTGGAAGCATTTGGCGCGGATTTTGCCTACACAGTGGATGGCGGCGACGTCAATAGCCTGGAATATGAAAACTTCAATGCAGCCTCGGCTGATGTCATTTTCCACGGACAATCCGTGCATCCCGGCAATTCGAAAGGCATTATGGTAAATGCATCAAAGCTTGCAATGGAGTTTCAGGCGCTGCTCCCGGAGGACGAATGTCCGGAACGTACGGAGGGACGCGAAGGATTCTTCCATCTGACCGACATGAAGGGAAAGGTCTCGGAAGCCGAACTGCATTACCTGATCCGCGATCATGACAGGAAGCGGTTTGAAGAGAGAAAGCTGCAAATGCAGACGGCGGCGGAACTGATCAATCAAAGATACGGCGCAGGCACCGCAGAGCTCCGTATGCAGGACAGCTATTATAATATGATCGGGCAGATCCTGCCTGCTCACAGACATTTGGTAGAGAATGCCGAAAAAGCGATCTGGAAAGCCGGGATGGAGCCGGTGACGATCCCGGTCCGCGGCGGCACAGATGGGGCAAGGCTGTCCTATATGGGACTGCCCTGTCCGAACCTCGGCACGGGTGGATTTAATTTCCATGGGGAATATGAGTGCATCACCGTCGAGCGCATGGACCGCGCGGTACAGGTGATCCTGAACCTGATCGAGGCGTATAAAGAATAGTTCGAAGTCAGAGAATTCAAAAAGCAGCCATCAGATTTTCATCTGGCGGCTGTTTTTGTATGGAAGAAAAGTTTAGTTGTCATTCAGTCTGCCGGTCTTGACCAGCCAGTCAAGCATATTCAGGGGTATATGAATATGTTTTTCCAGAAGGTCTCTGAGCTGTTCACTGTCGCCCGCTTCCAGCAGATCCACAATATTCATATGCTCACGGTACCATTCAACCACCTGGCTGAGGGGCATCTTTGCCATGCGATACATGTGGTAGGCCGCCTCGACACAAAGGGACTGTTTATATACCTTCAGGATCTCATTATTTTCTGAAAGCCCTATAAAGGTCTGATGGAACTTGCATTCAACTTCCATCGCCCGGTTATAGTCATTGTTGTTTTCGAGTTCACGATAGAGCTCGGCAATCTCACGCAGCTCCTGGATGGGTGTTTTGTCAAAACGGATATGTTCGATGATCGCATCAATCGAATAGAGTTCGATCATACGCCGGAGATCCAGAATATCATATAGGGCACGGTAAGTGAATTTACGTACAAAGATTCCCTGCTGCGGAATCGAAGTCGCGTAACCCTCAGCAGCCAGGCGGTTCAGGGCGACTACGACAGGGGTGCGGCTGATCTTCAGGCTGTCCGCAAGATTCTGGGTCTGCAGTTTTGCGCCCGGTGCGTAAGTTCCATCCACGATCAGCTGTTTGATGGATTCATACGCAAATTCATTAATGGATACAGGCTTTTCGTTCATTGCTTCAGACATGGTGCTCTCCTGATGCTTAAATTCTAATAGCTTGAATAATGAGTTCAAAATCTATCAAATTGAATTTATCACATAATTTAATATTTAACAATCTGTTTTCGAAGAAGATTTCAGAAAAATAATGTCAAACATGTGTATTCTCTATATTTTTCATAAAAAACAGAAGCAATTGTAAGACAGATTTACTGAATTTCAAAAATGGCATTATAAATTCATTGACTTTTGGGACAAAATGCAATAACATTCAAAATGAATTCAATTTAAAACAAAATGAATTACACCTAATGGAGGAATGAACTATGAAAAAGACACTTAGCGTACTTTTGGCAGCAGCTATGTCAGCATCACTCCTTGCAGGCTGCGGCGGATCTCAGACAGCATCCACTACAGCAGCTCCGGCAGAAACAACTGCAGCTGCAGCAGCCGAGACAAAGGCAGCCGAGACAGAAGCAGCAGCCGAGACAGAAGCAGCAGCCGAGACAGAGGCAGCAGCAGAGACAGAAGCAGCAGCTTCCGATTTCAAGACTGACTACACAGGAAAATGGATCGTTGCTGTTAACACTTCTGAAGGCGATATTCTTTACGAAGCAGTCGACAAGTTCTGCCAGCTGATGGAAGAGTATACCGGCGGAGCAGTTACCTGCGATCTGTACGGCGGCACACAGCTTGGTTCCGGACAGGAGCTCCTTGAGGGAATGTCCTATGGCGTAGCAAATGTTTATGCAGAGTCGATCGGAACCCTGGCTCCGTTCTCAGGATATGCAAATATCGATGCAGTTCCGTATCTGTACAGCGGCTATGATCACTTCATTAAGACCTGGCACAGCGATCTTGGTGAGGAAATGCGTGAAAAGATCGGTACCGAGGCCGGATTCAAGATCCTTGGCGGAATGTATCGTGGAGCACGTATCACCACAGCAAAGAAGGAAATGAAGACAATCGATGATTTTGCAGGATTCAAGCTTCGTGCTCCCGGCATCGATGTTTATGTAAAGACCTGGGAGTGGCTTGGTGCAAATCCGACTCCCCTTCCGATCACTGAGACCTATACAGCTATTCAGCAGGGTACTGTAGACGGACAGGAGAACCCGATTTCCGAGTGCTTTAACTATGGTTTCTATGAGGTTTGCCCGTACTGGATCAAGACAAATCATGTTTACAGCCAGGACTGCTTCTTCATGGATCTGAACTTCTATAACAATCTTCCGGCTGAGATCCAGGAAGTTGCTGCAAAGGCAGCAGCAGAGGCTTCTGACTGGAGAAACAATGCTATGATCGACCGTGAGGCTGAAGTTGAGAAGAAGGCTATTGAAAAAGGCGTGACGATCGTTGATGTAGATACTACAGAGTTCATGAATAAGTTCGATGGCTTTGTAGAAGGCGTTTTCCCGGATCTTGTTGACTGGGCTAACCGCATTCGTGAGATGGCTTAAGCTGTTAATGAATGAAAATCGCTGAAAAGACCTTGGCGGGAAGTATTCAGCAAAAGCGAAACGTCCCGTGGGAGTATCTCCCATGGGACGTCTTTTTATTCCAAGGAGTTTTTATGAAAAGTGTACTTAAGAGTTATTCCGGGTTTATGGATGTGCTGGAAAAGATCCTCAGATGGATCATCGGTATTTCTATGGTCGTGATGGTGGCTGTTATTTTCTACCAGGTAGTCCTCCGTTATGTCTTCCATAATTCCAACATCTGGTCAGAGGAGCTTGCCCGCTATCTGATGTGTTATGTCGTTCTGTTCGGAGCGGCAATTGCGATCCGCAAATGCTCACATCTCCAGGTTGACTTTCTGATCAACATGCTTCCCGAGCGTGCCCGCTGCATCGCGATGACGATCTGCACACTGGCCGGGGATGCATTCCTGGTATTTTTCCTGATCCATGGCATTTCCCTTTGCCAGGGCACGACCAACAGCATTTCTTCCGGTACAGGTATCCCGATGTCTTATGTCTATGCCTGCCTGCCGATCGGAGCGGTCCTGATGCTGCTCGCGTCTGTGGAAGTGATTCTGAAGGAACTTGTCAAGTTTACAGAGCTTGGAGAGAAAGGAGCATAAATCATGAATGTCGGTCTTATTACTATTTTCGGCCTGCTGATCCTTTCGATCTGCGGGATCCCGATTTTCCTCTCACTCGGTATTGCGACGCTTGCGGCAATGTCTCTCGGCGGTATGCCGCTGGTCGTGATTCCGTCCAAGATGTTTGCGGGAATGAACTCGACCGCGCTGCTTGCGATCCCATTCTTTATGCTTGCCGGCAATATTATGTCACGAAGCATTACCATGAAGCTGGTTGACATTTCCAACGCCCTGATCGGATGGATGAAGGGCAGCCTGGCTGTCGTTACAGTTGCTGCGTCCACTCTTTTCGGCGCGATTTCCGGCTCAGCGGTTGCAACCTGCTCTGCAGTAGGAGGCATCACGATTCCGGCTATGAAAAAGGAAGGATACTCAGATTCCTTTGCGGCTGCGATTGCATCCATGGCTTCCGTCCTTGGTCCGCTGATTCCGCCGTCGATCACTCTGATTGTTTATGCGAGTGCGACAGAAACGTCTATCAGTTCTCTGTTCCAGGCGTCTATCGTGCCTGGCCTGATCCTCTGTGTACTCCTCATTGTCTATAGCCTGTATTACGGAAAAAAGAATGACCTTCCGGCACATCCCAGAATGGCTCCGAAGGAAATTCTTCATACCTTAAAGGGAGGCATTTGGGCACTTCTGATGCCGGTCATCATTCTCGGCGGTATTTTCGGCGGTATCTTTACTGCGACCGAGGCTGCAGCAGTTGTCGTTGTTTATGCGCTGGCCATCAGTCTCTTCGTCTATAAAGACATGAAGTTTTCGGAAATTATTCCGTCCATGGCGGAGGCGGGTATTTCGACTGCGGTTATCCTTGTCCTGGTCGGCCTTTCCAAATCTTCCAGTTACGTGGTGACGACCTCAGGTCTTCCGAAGGCAGTCCTTGCTTTCTTCACCGCGCTGACCAGCAATAAGTACATCATTCTTCTTCTGATCAACATTCTGTTCCTGATTATCGGCATGCTGATGGAAGCGAATGCCGCTGTCGTCATGATGACGCCGCTGCTTCGTCCGCTGATGCTGGAAATGGGACTGACGGATATTCAGTTCTGCATGATGATGTGCGTCAACCTGTACATTGGTCTGATGACTCCCCCGGTAGGCGTCTGCATTCTTCTTGGAAATCAGATTGCCGGTTCAAAGCTTGAAAAAACACTGAAGGATGCCATGCCAATGCTGGGAATCGGATTGATCGTTCTGCTGCTGGTCACCTATGTGCCGGCAGTTACCACCTGGCTTCCGGGACTGTTTGCAAAATAAGATCGATCCTGATCTGAGACTGCTTATTTGAGAAATAATTGTTGATCGAGACTGATCATAGTCAAGAAGGAGAAAACCATGAGTATTTCCAATGAAAAAATCATTGAGATGTACAAGGAGATCCTTGCCGTACGCATGGCAGAGGAGAAACTTGTAGAAATCTATGCGCTCGGCAAGGTGCCGGGACATATTCACAGCGGCGTCGGTGAAGAAGCTGCCTATGTAGTTCCGCTGATGACCCGCAAAGAGGGAGATTATTCAAAATTCACACATCGTGTGATCGCTGCAACTCATACAGTAGGCATCACATTTAATGAAATGTTTGCCGAGATCCTCGGAAAGGATACCGGAACTTCCCATGGCCGCGGCGGAGTCAACCATGTTGCACGTCTGGACAAAGGAATTGTCGGTGTTGCGGGATCACTCGGCGTCGATACCGAAGTCGCGATCGGAGCAGGTCTTTCCGCAAAGTACCTGGAGAACGGAAGAATCGTATATTGCTTTAACGGTGACGGAACCCACAGCCGCGGAAATGTCCATGAGGCCATGAACCTGGCTGCTATGTGGAAGCTTCCGGTCCTGTTTGTCTGCGATGACAATCAGTTTGCAATCTCCGCAAACCACAAAAATACGATCAGTACACCGAATCCTGCTTACGACAGGGCACCGGGCTACGGCATGCCGGCAAAACTGGTGCAGGGAGATGATCCTATCGCTGTCTATGAAGCTGCAGAAGAACTGACAAAAGGAATCCGTGAAGGGAATGGCCCGGCAGTGCTTGAAGTCAAGACATACCGCAGAAGAGGCCATTTCGAGGGAGATCAGTGCGCGTACAGAGATGCTGCGGAAGCGGAAGAGATGAAGAAGAAGGACTGCATCGCAACGCTGGAGAACTATATCCGCGAGCATAAGCTGATGACGGAGGAAGATATGGAACTGCTTAAGAAGGAGATCGAGGTCGAGCTTGACCAGGCGGTCGAATATGCAGAGCAGAGTCCGGAACCGGCACTTGACAGTGTTTATTTGAACGTTTACTGATGATCGGAATTACGGAGGAAAACACATGAAACAGACATTTGCACAGGCCATCAGCGCTGCGATCAGCGAGGAGATGCGCCGTGATGATAAGATCCTTGTCTATGGCGAGGACGTGGCGGAAATGGGTGGAATCTTTACTGCCACAAGAGGTATTTATGAAGAGTTCGGACCGAAGCGCTGCATCAGCACACCGATCTCCGAGGGCGCAATCGTAGGAAGCGCGATCGGAGCTGCGCTGACAGGACTTCGTCCGGTCGTGGAACTGATGTATTCCGATTTCCAGCTGGTAGCATTTAACGAACTGTTCCATTCTCTCGGAAAATGGAAATTCATGCATGGTGAGGCTTACAAGCTTCCGCTGGTAGTTCGCTGCGCCGGCGGTTACTCATTCGGAGCCGGCCCGGAGCATTCCAATACCTTTGAGTGCCTTTTCACTCATGCACCGGGATTGACGATTATTACTCCGTCCAATGTGTATGATGCAAAGGGACTTTTAAGATCTGCGATCCGTTCAGACAGCCCGGTCCTGTTCTATGAGCATAAGCAGCTCTATAAGACAAAGATGGAGATCCCGGAGGAAGAGTACTGCATTCCGATCGGAAAGGCGGATATCAAGCGTGAAGGCAAGGATGTTACGATCATTGCAGTTGGCCTGATGGTGACGAAGGCACTGGAGGCAGCAGAGAAGCTTGCTGCGGAAGGAATCAGCTGTGAAGTGCTTGACCCGAGGACGATCCTGCCTGTTGACAAGGAGGCAATGTTTGCTTCTGTCAGCAAGACGCACAGATGCGTGATCGTGGAGGAAAGCAATAAGACAGCCGGACTTGGGGCTGAGTGGGCCGCAATGATCCAGGAAGAAATCTTTGATGAACTGGATGCACCGATCAAAAGGGTTGCTTCCCTGGATATTCCGCTTCCGTATAATCTTGGCCTTGAGGCAGAGTGTGTACCGAATCCGGACAAGATTATTGCTGCAGTAAAATCCCTGTTCTAATCCGAGGTGGCAAAAAATGATGGAAATTGTAATGCCGAAAACCGGCCTGACAAATACTGAAAACACGCTGGACAAGTGGCTGGTCAAGGAAGGTGATAAGGTCACTAAGGGACAGACCATTGCCGAAATCGAAAGCGAAAAAACAACGATGCCCTTTGAGAGTCCGGAGAGCGGAATCATTCATCTGATTGCGAAGGAAGGCGATACCGTTGCGGTAGGCGCTCCCATCGCAGCCGCAGCTGCGGATCAGGCTGAATATGAAGCTATAAAATCCGGAAATGCTTCAGCAGCTCCTGCAGCGGCATCTGCCCCGGCGGCATCTGCATCAGCAGCATCTGCTCCGGCATCTGCAGCGGAAATGCCTGCAGGTGTGGAGACACTTGTCATGCCGAAGACCGGACTGACAAATACTGAGAATACATTGGATAAGTGGACTGTTCGTGAGGGCGATACCGTTACAAAAGGACAGACCATCGCCGAAATCGAAAGTGAAAAGACAACGATGCCTTTTGAGAGCCATGCAGCAGGCATCATCCATTTGATCGCAAAAGAGGGAGATACCGTGGCGGTAGGCGCTCCCATCGCCTGTGTGGCTCCGGATCAGGCTTCTTATGAAGCGGTGAAGAACAGCGGCGCGGCTCCGGCAGCAGCGGCTCCGGCAGCAGCGGCATCAGCACCGGCCGTCATGGCAGCACCGGCGGCTTCGGCACCTGCTGCACCTGCACCTGCATCTGCACCTGCACCGAAGACCGGACGTATCATTGCGAGCCCCCTGGCGCGCAAACTCGCTGCAAAGAAGGGAATCGACCTTGCGCTTCTCACCGGTACCGGCCCGAAGGGGCGCATCGTGGCGAAAGACGTTGAAAATTATGTACCGGCAGCAGCACCGGCAGCTCCGGCGGCAGCATTTGCAGCAAACAGAGAACCGGTCCATATCCCGCTTACTCCGATCCGCAAGGCTATTGCCCGAAATATGTTCAACAGCCTGCGCACCATGGCGCAGACCAGCGATTCCGTAAAGATCGACGTGACAGAGCTGGTAGCAATGCGGAATCGTCTGAAGGACAAGGAAAAGCAGCTCGGCACCAAGATCACTGTCAACGATATGCTTTCCTACGCGGCTGTCAAGATGCTGAAGACACATCCGCTTGCGAATGCGTCCTACACAGACACAGAGATCATCCAGTATCCGAATGTCAATCTGAGTATGGCTGTCGCGACGAATTACGGTCTTGTCAGCCCAGTCGTGAAGGATGCGGATCTGATGAGCCTGGTGGAACTTTCCAAAGCGCTGAAGGACATTGTCGTCAGAGCGCGTGATAAGAAGCTTACGGGCGCTGACCAGACGGGCGCGACCTTTACAATTACAAATATGGGTGTCTTCCCGGTCGATAATTTCAATCCGATCCTGCCGTCTCCGCAGAGCTGCATCATGGGATTCGGACGCTGTGTTGAGGAGCCGGCGGTTTACAAGGGAGAAATCTGTATCCGGACAATGATGGTTCTTTCCATCACTTACGATCACCGCGTCTTTGACGGCGGCGAGCTCGGCAGCATTATGACGACCATGAAAGAGTATCTGGAGAATCCCGAACTCTTCCTGGTACAGTAAGTCTGGAGGCGGATTATGGCACAGAAAAGTTATGATGTCATCGTGATCGGCGGCGGCCCGGGCGGCTATGTCGCAGCGATCCGCGCGGCACAGCTGGGCATGAAGGCGGCTGTGATCGAGAAAGAGCATATCGGCGGCACCTGCCTGAATATCGGCTGCATTCCCACCAAGACACTGTTCCAGAGCGCAGAGGTCGCGAATACGATCAATGAATCAGCGCAGTACGGAATTGAGAGCAAGTTGGAGAAGGTTGACTTCGGAGCAGTGATCGCGCGCAAGGATCAGGTCGTTCATAAGCTGGTAAGCGGCGTGGGATTCCTGCTGAAGAAGAACAAAGTAGATGTGATCATGGGAGAAGCGAAGCTGCTTTCCGCGAAGATGGTAAAGGACCTGAAGAGCGGTGAGTGCTATGAGACGAAAAACATCCTGATCGCGACCGGTTCTTCCAATGCGGTACCGCCGATCCCGGGACTGAAGGGAGAGCATGTCATTGACAGCACAGATCTCCTGAGCCTGAAGGAAATGCCGAAGAGCCTCGCCATTATCGGCGGCGGCGTGATCGGATGCGAATTCGCAAGTATCCTGAATGCGTTCGGCTGTAAGATCACGGTGATCGAAATGCTTCCGCATCTGCTCGGAAACATGGAAGCTTCCCTGGCAAAGGCAGCGGCAGATCAGTTTGCGGCGGAAGGCATCCGTGTGGAACTCGGCGCAAGAGTCAAGGCTGTTTCCGATCAGAACGGCAGCAAGCTGGTGACCTATGAGAAGGATGGAAAGGACGGAACCGTGGAAGCGGAGTATGTCCTTGTATCTACAGGCAGAAAAGCAAACAGCGAGGGTCTCGGACTTGAAGCGCTGGGAGTGAATATGGTCAAAGGATTCATCCAGGTGGACGCGCATATGCGGACCAATGTGAATGGAATCTATGCCTGCGGAGATATTACCGGCCAGGGCATGCTGGCTCATACCGCTTCAGAGGGCGGCACGGTCGCAGTCGAAAATATGGCCGGGATCGATCGGGAACTGGATCTGAAGGCAGTGCCGAAGGTCGTTTTCATCAACAAGGAAGTAGCCTCCGTCGGACTGACAGAGGAAGAGGCAAAAGAAGCCGGTATCAGGACAGTATGTGGAAAGTTCAGTCTGGTCGGCAACGGGAAGAGCCTTGCGATGGGAAAGAACGAGGGCTTTGTCAAAGTGGTCGCAGATGCGGATACACACGCGATCCTTGGTTTCCATATGGAAGGTCCCTCCGCCTCTGAACTTGTGACACTCGGTACACAGTTTATCGCGTCTGAGCTTCTGCTTGAGGATGTAGAGTGGACGATCTACCCGCACCCGGCAGTTTCGGAGTCGATCAGGGAAGCTTGTCTGGATGCGCTGGGACACTGTATTCACGCATAAGCGGCAGCTACCGCAGGGAATCAGACCTGCACGAACGCATGATAAAGAAACAGAATCCGCTGTACAGCGGTAGAACGGAGATA
>JAEEGL014961536.1_pt1 | contig 10355 bp, 4 predicted proteins | sample 9134231 | NCBI WGS metagenome assembly JAEEGL01 (sample SAMN16246548, study PRJNA631951) | gut metagenome | biome: gut microbiome; feature: rumen; material: fiber-attached | host: Bos | place: Iran: Karaj | collected 2018-10
ATTTCATCAATTGATGCTTTTTCTTTATTTCTTAATTTATCAGCATCACTTTGAAGAATAATTTTACCCTTATCAATGAATATAACTTCATCTAATATTCTTTCAATATCAGATATTAGATGTGTTGAAATAATAACACTAGCATTCTCATTAAAATTAGAAAGAATTGTATCAAGTATATAATCCCTAGTTGCTGGGTCTACTCCACCAAGAGGTTCATCTAAAATATACAAGTCAGCCTTCCTAGACATAACAAGTACAAGTTGCACTTTTTCTTGCATACCCTTACTCATTTTAGTTAATCTTTCGTCTGCATCAAGATCTAAATCATTAAGTAATTTTAGTGATTTTTCTTTATCAAAATCTTCATAAAAATCTTCAAAGAAATCTAATACCTCAGATACTTTCATTTGTCTATTTAAATAAGCTCTCTCTGGTAAATAAGATATTACTTTTTTAGAAGAAACTCCAACAGGTTTACCATTAACTAATACTTCACCAGAATCTGGTGTTAATAAGTCGTTAATAAGTTTAATTAAAGTTGTCTTACCTGCTCCATTCTTACCTAACAAGCCAACAATTATACCACCATTAATTTTAAAACTTACATCATTTAGAGCTTGCTTCTTACCAAATGTTTTGCTTAAGTTCTTAACTTCTAATAATTCCATTATTTGCATGCCTCCTCTAAATATTTAATTGAATCAGCCTTACCAAGACCAATCTTTTTCATACCTTGAAAATAACTCTTAGCTAAACTCATAGCATATTCATCTTTAAGTTTAGTAATTACACTTTCATGCTGTGTTACAAACTTAACATTTGTTCTTTCAGTATAAATTAACTTCATACTTTCAAGTTCACTCAAAGCTTTTTGCATAGTATTAGGATTAACCTTAAATGTACTAGCAAATTCTCTTACAGAGGGTAACTTTTCTCCACTCTTAAATACACCTGAAATAAGATATATTTTCATATACTCAAGTAATTGAATATAAATAGGTACATTATTATCAAATACAAATTCCATAATTTCACCTCATTGTATTACTTGCTTAATACAATGATATTGTATACCTATTCTATTGATTTGTCAATACAAAATAAAAAAAACCAAAAGTTTCTAATTCTTCCATACTATCAACTCCATTATTATAACAAAAAAACTTACTAAAATAGTAAGTTTATTCATTGTTTAAATCATTTAATTTTTCTAATCTTTTTGTATATTCTTCACCAATTGAAGAATCATTAATTAAACTCTTAATTTCGTTTATTTCTTTAATTGAATAATTTAAATATTCTTTATATATTTTTAATAATTCTTTTTTACCAACCATACTTCTAATATATTTTAATGTATATTTATAGTACTTACCTTCTTCACCAAAGAATTCAAAATAAATATTGTAATCTTCATAAGCATAATCAAACATAAAATATTCTTCATGTTCATAACTATCTTCATCAAAATCAAAATCTCTCTCTTCTTCACATAAGATTATTATCTTTTTATCATCTAATAATTTTTTAATTTCATCAACAGTATAAACATGATCTTCATCTACTTCAAAGCCTTCAGTATAAAGAACTTTTAAATCTATGCCCATGTCTTCATCCCACCAACTGAAATTATTTCCATGGCCTTCACTCTTTTGTACATTATAATGCATTGAAGTTTTTATAACAGTATCACCTATAAACTTCAAATTATAAGCAAGACCCAAAACATTATAATAATCATTCTCATCCCACTCTTTAATATATGCGAAGCTAAGTAATAAATTATAAAACTCCTCATCACTATATTTATCAATATTAGAAATTAACTTTGAACAAATCTCTGTTCTATATAATAATTCCTCAATTCCATTTTTAAATGTATTAAAATTGATTTGATTTCCGACATCTAAATCAACATAAGCTTTTTGTGTTTCCCAATATAAACAATTTCGAGTCATATCTATTTTCATAAAAACCTCCTGCAAATATAAGTATTATAACATATATTATTCAATTACATAATCAATAGTGTAATTATCAACTAAGAAAATATTATCAGAATGTCTGAATATCAATTCATAAGTTTTATTTGGCTTAGTTTCAATATATACTTTTTTAACTATTGAATAAGCAACTTTATTATTCTTATCCATAATATTTAAAGTTACCCCATTAATTGTTTTATTGCTTTTTCCAACATTAGTTAATTTAGTAGTTAATGATGACTCATTAGTATTTGGGTCATATATAAACTCATATAATTCAATCTCAACATTATCTACTATTTTAATCTTAGAATTTTCGACTTCTTTATTTTCTTCCTTACTAGGAACAAACATAAGAGCAATTAACACTAAGATGATTGCAATTTTAATATATATTTTTTTCATTATAACGCCTCCTTAGTATAAGTTGGTTTATAAACAATTCTATCTACATCAGTTAAATCACTATCATCTTCAATTATAATTACTTGAGATTCGTTTGGTCCTAGAAAGGTATAAGAGAAGGAAGAAACAGTATCTAATAATCTATTATTTTTATCATATAACAAGGCAACAAAACCATCAATCCTATAATTATTATTACCTTTATTTGTAATTCTAACACTTAATTGAATAGCTTTATTTTCTTTATCAATAGAAAAATATGTATCATTAAAACTCAAGTCTTCAAATAATTGTTCTTGTTTAATTGTTTCACTTTCAATATTTACAAAATTCTTTGTAATTTCTTGTGGTTCATTATTTTCTTCAACACTAGTTTCTTTCTTATTATTCTTAAAGAATATTATTGCAATAATAATAACAATTATTATATCTAATACAATATTAATAATTTTAATTAATCTTTCTTTATTCATATATACCTCAAATATTATGGACAAGGTCCAGTATATGATGTTTCACCTTTAGGTAAAGCTGTATAACTAGTTACACTAGTCTTTCTATAATAACACTTTGCACATCTATCAAATGAAGTAGGGCAATTATCAAATGCATTATTACTTACAAATACTACTGGTTCACTTGAAGAACCTGTCTCTAATCTTAATCCGAGTCCATTTGTAACAGTAGCATTTGGATATGATTGTTGAACTGTTGCTAAGTTAGAAGCCTTAGAATTATATAGTGCATAGTTTGTAGATGCTGAGATTAAATTTGTTGTAAAATTTTCTAAATAGAAGTTTACTGCAGAGGTAGCTGTTGTTAATCCATTAGATGATCTAACAACAATGTTTCTTCCATCTGTATTAAATGAATACCATCTATTATTACTATCATCTACATCTGGCCATGACATATAGAAAGCAGATGCACCTCCAGCAGTAGTTGATGTCGCTAGCGCTTGTCCTTTTGGACTTGAACTAGGATTAAAATAGAAATAGTAGTATCCATCTTCATCATATAATCTTTGCCATCCTGTAATTAATTCTCCTGTAGATGTATTTAAATAATACCTCTTTCCACCAATTGTTTGTAATCCCTTTAATGGAACACCGCTTTGATAATAATATCTTTTATTATTTAAAGTGTACCAATCATTATTAAAAGTATAATGAGCATAAAGTGTTTTGTCAGACGTTGATGTAATTACCCATTGTTTACTTGTATTTGTCCATCCAGTAACAGCAGTTCCAGTTAATGCTGGTGTTGCATTTGTTATCTGATTTCCACTGGTTTCAGCTGTATACCATCCACTAAATACTAATCCAGTTCCAGTTCCTTTTGGAAGAGAACCTGTAGTACTTCCAGTTGCAGTTGTATATGCGCTTCCATTACCATACTCAACATATAATGGACTAGTACCAGATAATGTACCAAGTGAATTTTGTGCTGCTGTAAATGAAATCTTAACTCTTTTTAAAGTCATAGCAGTATCAGATGCTGTACTACTAGTAACAGTACTAGATGTTAGAGTTCCATCACTTGCATATACTCTACAAGAATAATATCTTGTAGCTAAGAATGCATTCTTAGCAATACTAAGTGTTGCTGTTGTACTGGCTGTTGTCCAGTTTGAAGGTGTTCCACCATCACTACTAGAGTAACCAAATGAATAATATTTACTTGTTCCACTTGCATATGTTGTTGATGTTGCACATGTAAGTGTTGTTGCTTGATATCCATAAACCTTAGTTGCTCCACCAGTTATTGTTGGTGTCGCTGGATTGTTAATTGTGTAGTGTGCATATAAAACATTTGAAGTATCATTATTTCCAGTAGCAGTTCTTAACCATTGCTTACTTGCATTTGTCCAGTTTGATACACTTGCTTGTACTGTTCCACTACTATTTATTACCAGTGTTCCTCCACTTGCAGCTGTATACCATCCAGAGAAAGTAAATCCAGTTTTGGTAGCAGATGGTACAGTACCCGCAGTAGTACCAGTTCTTGTTGTATAAATATTTGTTGCCCCATACGGAACATATAAGTTAGATGATCCACTTATAGACCCACTATTTGGATCAAAGTATAATCTTGCATTTACTAGTGACATTGCAGTGTCTGATGCTGTACTACTAGTAACAGTACTAGATGTTAGAGTTCCATCACTTGCATATACTCTACATGAATAATATCTTGTACCTCTATAAGCAGTGGCACCAACTGATAATGTCGCTGTTGTACTGGCTGTTGTCCAGTTTGAAGGTGTTCCACCATCACTTGTTGCATATCCAAATGAATAATATTTACTAGTTCCACTTGCATAACTTGTTGTAGTTGCGCATGTTAAAGTTGTAGCAGAAGCACCATATATTTTAGTTGTTCCACCAGTTATTGTTGGTGTTGCTGGATTATTAATTGTATAGTGTGCATACAAAACATTTGATGTATTATTGTCTCCCGTTGCTGTTCTTAACCATTGCTTACTTGCATTTGTCCAACCTGATACACTTGCTTGAACTGCATTACTTGTATTAATAACAAGGGTTCCACCGCTAGCAGCAGTATACCATCCTGCAAATGTAAATCCTGTCTTAGTTGCAGAAGGTACTGTTCCGGCAGTCGTTCCAGTTCTTGTTGTATAAATATTAGTTGCCCCATATGGAACATATAGATTAGATGATCCACTTATAGATCCGCCGTTAGGATCAAAGTATAACCTTGCATTAACTAGTGACATTGCGCTATCAGAGGCTGTACTACTAGTAACAGTACCAGATGTTACTGTACCATCGCTTGCATATACTCTACAAGAATAATATCTTGTACCTCTATAAGCAGAGGCACCAACTGATAGAGTTGCAGTAGTGCTCGCAGTTGTCCAGTTATCAGGTGTTCCTCCATCACTAGTAGCATATCCAAATGAATAATATTTGTTTGTTCCACTTGCATATGTTGTTGTTGTTGCACAAGTTAAAGTTGTAGCTTGGTATCCATATATTTTAGTTGTTCCACCAGTTATTGTTGGTGTTTCCGGATTAGCAATTGTCCATGTTGCTGTTAGAGTTAAAGTATTATTTGATATGCCATACTGACCATTATAATAAATCCAATCAGTTGTACTCCATCCTTTCCAGTTAGATGTTCCAGTACCACTTACACCAGGTGAAGTCCAGTTTGAAAAAGTATAACCTGCTTTAGCACAACTACCTTGATCACTAGCAATAGTTACGCTTCCACCAGTTGAAACAGTTTGATTAGATGGTGCCGTTCCTGATGCACCTGTTCCACAATTATATTTTATTGTATAAGAAACAGGTGACCAATGTGCATATAATGTATGATCAGTTGCAGTAGTTACAGTTGTTGTTGAAGTTTTTTTAGTTCCTCCATTAAGCGCTGTATACCATCCATCAAAAGTATAACCTGTTTTAGTTGGTGAAGGTAAAGTTCCATATGGGCTATCATAAAGCACTCCTATGCTTTCTTGTCTTGCAACAGATACTTGAACTTTATAATTATTAAATGTTGTTGATTCTCCAGAAGTATGCCAGAACCAATAACTAAAATTATTTGAATCTGTAATACTAGAAGAAACTGTTAACCTACTAGAAACAGTTCCACTAGTTGGTAGTGCCTTACCAAAATAGTGTGTACCACTCGTTCTAGGAGAATAATTAGATCCATTTTTTTGAAAATCAAAATATATACCATTTGTAGAAGCAGTAGATGTAAAACTTCCTGAGACGTAACTTAAAGTTAATTTATATATTTCTCCTTCAGTTACTGAAGTATTAAATATTTTACCAAGAGAGAAATTATTTGTAGTTGTCGTACCATTAAATGTAAGATACTGATTAGCTCTATCATATGTAATAGTGACCCCTGCAGCAGTCTTACTGTCTGCTGTAAATAAATTATGATCAAAATAAACTATGTAAGTATCAGCAAAATATTGAGCATATAATGGGTTTGCATTATTATCATTAGTAGAATTTGTCCTTAACCATTTTTTATTAGCATCTGTCCATCCGCTTACACTTGCCTTAACATTTCCATTTTTATCTATTACTTGTGTTCCTCCAGTTGCTGCTGTCCACCATCCATCAAAAACATAACCAGTCTTACTTGCAGTTGGTACTGTTCCAGCAGTTGTACCAGCTCTTGAAGTATATATACCAGTATCTCCATATGGGACATAAAGGTTAGCAGAACCACTTCTTGTTCCACCATTTGGATCAAAGTATAATCTAGCATTTATTAATGACATTTGAGTATCAGAAGCAGTATCACTTACAACTGTTTCTGATGATAAAGTTCCATCACTTCCATACACTCTACATGAATAATATCTTGTTCCTCTATATAAGGTTGCTCCAACTGAATATGTTGCAGATGTACTAGCAGTTGACCAGTTACTTGGAGTACCTCCATCACTACTAGAATATCCAAATGAATAATACTTAGTTATTCCACTTGGATAAGATGTACTTGATGCACATGTAAGTGTTGTCGCTTGATATCCATATACTTTTACAGCACCTCCAGTTATTGTTGGAGTATCTGGATTATTTACTTTTCTAAGAGCATAAAATGATTTGTTCGCATCCATTGTTAAAGACACATTTGTTTGTCCAGATGTATATGTTGGTGTTGTCGAAGTAGAAGATGTTCCCCAACCATTTTGTGTATAACCTGTTGGGGCTGTTATTGTTGCCATTGTAATTGTTGCACTACAACTTGAATCTTGAGTTGCTCCATTATAAACTGCTGGAATTGTACAAATAGTTATTATTCTTGATGTTCCTGTAGTAGTTGTTCCATTATATATAAAGTTTGTATTTCCGTTTCTATATAATGTCATTGTTCTATTTACTGCGGCTTTTATTGATTGTGCATAATATGACTTATTTGAATCCATAGTTATATATGCATTAGTTTGACCTGATGTAAATAAAATAGTTCTATCACTTGTACCAGCACTCCATCCAAGAGCACTAAATCCACTTGGTGGGGTTATTGTTGCAAATGTGGCAATATTAGCTGTACAACTAGTATTTTGAGAAACACCATTATATGTAGCAGGTATTGTACAAACTGTGATTGTTCTAGAAGTACCTGTAGTTGTTGTTCCATTATATATAAAGTTTGTGTTTCCATTTCTATATAATGTGATTGTTCTATCTACTGCTGCTTTTATTGATTGTGCAAAATATGATTTGTCTGAATCCATTGTTATAGATACATTGGTTTGTCCTGATGTATATAAAATTGTTCTATCATTGCCACTAGCACTCCATCCAAGAACGCTAAATCCACTTGGCGCTGTTATAGTTGCAAATGTTGCAATATTTGCTGTACAACTAGTGGCTTGCGTGGCACCATTATATACTGCTGGAATTGAACAAGCTGTGATTGTTCTAGCACCATCTGTAGTTGTTATTCCATCATATATAAAGTTTGTATTTTCATTTAGAATAAAATTAATGTACCTACTAACTCCAGATTTTACTGATTGAGCATAAAATGATTTGTTTGAATCCATCGTTATACTTACATTAGTTTGTCCAGAACTATATACAGCGGTTCTATCATCGGCACCACTACTCCATCCAATTTCTCTAAATCCACTTGGTGCTGTTATTGTTGCAAATGTTGCAATACTTGCAGTACAACTAGTGGCTTGCGTTGCATCATTATGTGCTTCTGGTATTGTACAAACTGTGATTGTTCTAGAAGTGCCTGTAGTTGTTGTTCCATTATATATAAAGTTTGTATTTCCATTTCTATATAATGTGATTGTCCTATCTATTGCAGCTTTTGAAGTTTGTGCATACCATGTTGCATCTTCAGTAACATTTTTAGCAGTATTAACTAACCAGTAACCACTATATGTTGTAGCACCTGTTGAATAACCAAGAATAGTAGATTCATTCATTGTAATATCTGGACTAATAACACTACAAGTAGTATCACTATTTCTAATAGTACAATCTTCTGTTATTGTTTCATTTGTATTAGTACTTCCACCATATGGTATTTGAGCAGTATTACCATTTTTATCAAATGTAATTGTTACATCTTTATGAGTTAATGCATAAAATGTTGTATTTCCACTTAAAGTAATTAATCCACCAGCAGATGTTCCACTAGTAGCATTTTGATCAGTACTCCATCCATCAATTGTAAATCCACTTCTTGTAATTGATGGCGCAGTTACTGTACAAGTGCTTCCACTTGTTACTTGGCAACTTAAACTTGTACTACCAATATTTGTAACACCATTTTTATTAAATGTAGCTGTATATGTATTTCCAATTGCTTTAGCAGTTAATGTTATACCATTAGAACTTACTGTAAATGTAGAATTTGGATTATAACTATTTGATCCATTATACCATTTACCATTTTCATATCCAGCGGCTGGAGTAATTGTTGGTAATGTAACTGTACAAGACATACTGCTTCCTTGTGTTATACAAGCATCAGTCATCTTGCCAATACTACTTACTGTACTATCCTTAGTATAGTTAACAATATAAGAAATACCAATAATATTACTTACTACTTTTCCACTTTTAGCTTTATAACCAGAACCTGCTGGTATGTAATAATAAATATCATATCTTCCCACACTAAGACCAGTTGGTATTGTTGTAATACCATCTGTATAGTTATTACTATTTAAAACTGTACTAGAACTATAGTAAACTGTTCCAACTTTATCTTCTTCAGTTACAAGATTTTGATAAGAACCATTCATAGTAAGATTTCTTCCATTAATAACTGTTGGGTTTGGAAGTAATCCATTGCTAGCTAGCTCAAGCACATATGGATTATTTCTTGTTCCATCTCCACCAGAAACTAAAACATCACTCTTTAAATATGTAACTGGATAAGTATTTAGCAAATCTCCAACTCTACAAGTAGTCAAATTATTATTATAAGTACATGATGCTTCTAATTCACAATTTGCCATAGATGCCCCAAATTCATCCCAATACAACAAGAATTGATTATTACTCTTTATCCAACTATATTGAGCATCATATTTATCTAATAATCCAAAAACAGAAGTATAAGGTGCAGCATACCCTGATGTATATTCTTCTGAAACCCAATATGCTGTATCAACTAATTCCTTTTGGCTATCATCTAAACTATTATAGTATGTTGTATTTAAAGTATCATATAGCAAAGAATCAACAAATTTTATAGAATCCTCAGAACCACCACAAAGTGTTCCATCATCATCAACACCAAATGGATATTGCCCAATTGAAGCATCTCTTATAATCTTTGTTCTATTTTCAGTATTACCATATCCATCATCAACGTTTTCTTTTGTTATTATTCTATAAAGTTCATCACCAAATAACACATAGTTATCTGGGTCAGTTCCAGTATATGAAGTTTCTGCTATGTCTGTAACTTTATATTTAGCAGTAATAGTTATATCAGAACCTATGTTACTAATTGTTAGTTTTCCTGTACTCTTATTATATGAAACACTTGCTGTTCCTAAAACTTCAACTTCCTCAGGATTACTTGTAAGAGTAATTTCATATGTATCATTTTCCATTATCTCTTCTTTGAACGAACTAGTATTTTCCCTAAAGTTATAATAAGTAACTTCATGATATGGTTCAAAATCAAAGTCTAAATCAATATTCTTTGTTCCAGAACTACTGCTTTCAACTTTTACATATATTTCCTTTGTAGAACCAAGAGTACAATTACTACCATTACATACAGGTGTTTCAACATTAGTAGTACAGTTACCACCTGTAGAATTACATATTGCAAAAGTTGTACCACTAGTATTATTTGTAATATTCAAAAGTCCACTTTTTACATTTCCATAATTAGTTAAATCTACTTTATAAAGTACATATGAAGAAGCACTTGGAAATTGTACACTACCAAGTAATTTACCTTTATTAAAATCTTCATAATTAGAAACAA
>JAEEGL016040823.1_pt1 | contig 10355 bp, 6 predicted proteins | sample 9134231 | NCBI WGS metagenome assembly JAEEGL01 (sample SAMN16246548, study PRJNA631951) | gut metagenome | biome: gut microbiome; feature: rumen; material: fiber-attached | host: Bos | place: Iran: Karaj | collected 2018-10
CTCAGAACGCCCGCGTGGCCCGGATTGTCGGCGTCGATATTCTCGTCCGCCGTCGTGCTTCCCGGCTTTCCGAAGACCTTCTCGCGGTTCGTGCGCGAGTATTCGGGCTCGGGCATCTCAAGGCGTGTCACCGTGAGCGTTTTCGAATCGGTGACGAGCGTTCCCCCGTCGCAGACGATCTCGAACCGGTTGGTGCCCGGGACGTCGCCGGTGGTGGTGATGAAGGTTCCCGTCGCTCCGTTCGGATATTCGCAGTAGGCGCTGACGTCGTCCTCCACTTCTATGTCGTGCCATTTTCCGAATTTCATCCGGGCGGCGATGAGCGACGGCATTCCGCATATCCACTGCCAGAGATCGAGCTGGTGCGGGCACTGGTTCAGCAGCACTCCGCCGCCTTCTCCCGCCCAGGTGGCGCGCCAGTCGCCCGAATCGTAATAAAACTGAGAGCGGTACCAGTTGGTGATTATCCAGCTTGTGCGGCGGATCGGTCCCAGCTCTCCCGACGCGATTATTTCCTTCATCCGGCGGTAGACCGGATTGGTGCGCTGATTGAACATCAGTCCGAAAACGAGGTCGGGATGGCGGTCGGCTTCCGCCATCATTTCGCGGACCTGAAGGGTATATACGCCCGCCGGCTTTTCGCACATGACGTGAAGCCCGTGCCGCATTGCGTCGATCGAAAGCCCCGGGTGCTGATAGTGCGGAACGCTGACGATAACCGCGTCGCATTTTCCCGAGGCGATAAGTTCGCTTCCCTCGGTGAATACGGCTGGATCGGCGGCGTCGCTTTCGCCCTTTTCACGAAGCCCGGCAAGCGTTTCCAGCGCCTTAGCGGTGCGTTCGGGACGGCGGTCGGCGATTGCCGAAACGGTCATTCCGGGTACCTTTCCCGTCGATATCGTTTTGAAATGGGACGATCCCATGTTCCCGACGCCTATTATTCCTATTCTAACGGTATCGCTGCTCATTTTTTCCTCCGTCAGTCGGTCGCGCCCATGGCGCGCAGATTGTTTAGACTCTTACGCAGACAGTCGAACGGATCCTCGTCGTAGCAGTGATCCTGCTCGACAAAGGCGAATTTTACTCCGGTCCTTTCGCCTGCGGCAAGTATCGCCGGATGATTGAGATTTCCTTCGCCGACGGGAGCCATGCGAACGCCTCCCTCGGGGCCGTAGTAGATCATATCCTTAAGGTGAATGCAGTCGGTCCTTCCGGCAAGCTTTTCAAGCCAGAAGACGGGATCGCCTCCTCCGGCCGTCACCCAGTAGCAGTCGAGGGTGACGCCGAGTTTTTCCGCGGGGAAGAGGGAAGTCAGATATTCTATGAAAAGCCTTCCGTCGGGCAGGCGGGCGAATTCCATATTGTGGTTGTGGTACATGAATTTCAGCCCTGCCGCGCTTATCTTTTCGATCGCCGGAGCAAGCTTTTCAAAACAGGCGTCGAAGACTGCCCTGTCGCATCCGCTTTTTTTGAAATCCGGGACCGAACCGAGTCCGACGTATCCGGCGCCGAACGCCTTGTGATCCGCGACGACCCTGTCGGTCTCGTTTACGATGTCCTGAAAAGCCGTGTGCGTCAGCGGTGCGACAAGAGAATACTTTTCGAGTTTTTCCTTCATCCACAGGGGGTCGTATCTGCAGACGCCGGAAAGCTGAACGGCGCGGTATCCCATTTCCGAGACCCGCCGGAGGGCGTCGTCAAGGCCGTCGAGCGTTTCGCAAGCCTTCCTGACCGTGTATAACTGTGCTCCGATTATCATTGCTTGTACCTCTTTTTATAACTTCTCCGTCAGGGTGCGCAGCGCTCCGGCGGCAAAATCGAAGGCGTCTCTGCCGGTCGCGAAGCGGCGTATGCCGCCGACGTCCGGAGTGCCCTGCTCGAGGGCGGAAAGGCCCGGGAAGACCTTCAGGTGCGGTTCGAGAGTCAGAACTTCAACGCCCTGCTTTCCGAAAAGGCGGAGAAGCTCCGGCAGGTGTCCCTCCCCTTCGCCGGGGGGAACAACTTTGCCGTCGGCCCGCGCGTCCTTGATATGTGCGTAAGCGGTGAATTTTCCGACCCTGTCCCACGCCGCGAGAGTGTCCTCGCCGCACTGGACGTAATTTGCCGGATCGAAGATCCCGCCGAGAGAGGGAAGAGCCGCAAAAAGCTTTTCGCATCTGGCGGCAGTGTCTCCGAAGATCCCTTTCTCGTTCTCGTGACAGAGGTGCACGCCGCTGCCTTCCGCGCGGCGTAAGAATTCGCCGAGGCGCGACAGGACGGCGTCTTCATCGGCGTCGGTGCAGCCGTAAAAACTGAACAGCCGGACGTTTTCCGCTCCCGTTGTCACGGCGGTCTCAAGTATCCGCATAAAGCGGTCAAGCTCTTTTTGGGGCGGTTCGGAAATATCGACCTTCCCGATGGGGGATCCGATCGACCAGACCCGGATGCCGGCGTCCGAAAGCTTCCGGGCAGCCGCGCGCGCTTCGTCCGGCGTCAGATCGGCGACGTTTTTCCCGTCGACTCCGCGCATCTCCAGCAGGTCCATTCCGTTTTCCAGAAGAGCGCTGATCTGACCGTCAAGACTCTTCGACGCTTCGTCGGCAAACGCGCAAAATCTGAATTTCTTCATAACTGTCCCGTCAGAGGTTCTTTTCGATCTCGGGAATGAGATTCCTTACGTACTCGCCGTATCCGAGATCGTTCGGGTGCAGGCGCAGATCGGAGAAGAATCCCTCGTAATGCGGTACGAGGTTGTACCCGTTTATCACGTGGAGGCCGCATCTTTGCGCGTTTTCGGTGATGAAAGCCACAGCTTCTTCGAAGGTGCCGACCTTGGTCACGCGTTTGTGATCTCCTCTCCATATCGGGGTGAGGATGAATATCTTCGACTGCGGATAAAGCTCGGCGAGGCCTTCAAGGAATCCGATGCAACGGGTCTCGAACAGTTCTCTTTCAAATCCCGACCAGTCGTTGGTCCCGTAGGCGACGGTGATGATATCCGGCCTGAAGGCGGCCGCGGACGCGGGATCAAGTATTCCCGGAACGAATTTTTCTCCGCCGATGGCGAGGTTGATCATATTCGCGTCGAAATACTGCGCCAGGCGGTTGGTGTATGCGAGGGAGGGGTAGACCGCGTCGTATCCCTGGGTGATCGAATCTCCGAAACAGAGCATCTTTCTCGCGTACGGTACGGGCTCGAGCGACGAGCCGTCGTCGACCGTCACGTCCGAAAGGCGTGCTGCGGAAAGGCAGGGAAGCCAGAGCGTCACCCGGTGGCGTCCTTCGGGGAGAGCGACCGATATCGTTCCTCTGTTTATCCACATATTGTCTTCGCCGAGATGCCTTTTGAGAACCCCGTCGATATAAATATCGAAATAGTAAAATCTGCGGCTGGATGCCGACGAGACGGTGTAGGAGAAGGAGAATGAGGACGAGTCGGTGTAAAAGTCAAGATTGACGCCCGAAGTCGCAAGCGCCTTTCTGTAAAAGTCGCGCGGACTCGTTTCGAAGTAGTACTGCTCCTGTTTTTTCGTGAAGCGGTGAAAGACGAATTCTCCGTCGACGGTTTCGATCGACGCGTACCCGCGCGCGATGAGCGCGATCTGCTGTTCGTTGAGTTTCATTTGAAAACCTCTGTATTAAGATAATTGATTAATCTTTTTTCGCCATTTCCATTCTGCCGGAATGGTACGCCCACCAGTATCCGACCGAGAAATTGTCGAGAGCGGTCTCGGTGTTGAAGGTTATCTTCACCGAGTCGGAAACGCCGTCGAAGAGTTCGGTCGACGCTTCGAGCGATTCGGCGTCCTCGCGGTCCATAAGGATCTCGCGCAAAGTCGCACAGCCCGAGAAAGCGACGTCGCGTATAGCGGAAAGGCCTTCGCCTATGACGACGCGCTCGAGCGAGCGGCAGTTTGCGAAGACTCCGTCCTGCCCGTTCCCGAGTACCGACACCGGGGCTCCTCCGTGAGTCGCCGGTATGCGGAGTTCCTTCATCGCGGCGCCTTCGTCGGTGACTCCGGTTATTGCGACAAGCCCGCTGATCTCCTCGAACACGAAGTATTTTTCATCGGGATCCTCCTCGACGACCGTTCCCGGATTTGTTTCCGCCGGTTTTTTTCCGGGAGGATCGGGAAGCTCGAGCACCAGGGCGTCGGTGCTTCCGGTTTCGCGCAGGATGTCGTTGGCAAGCGTTTCCGAGTGAACCACGACTCCGGCGTCGTTCAGATGGTAGTTGGTGTCGTAAAAGTATCCGCTGTCAAGGATCGAATCCCAGGGATTGCTTATGACCGGGCAGTGGATGCTGTCTTCTATGAATTCGACGAACCGGTATACCGATTCCTCGGTCGTCCCTTCAGCGAGAGCCGACGCGTTCATCGGGCAGAAGCTGAAATACACCTTAGCCCCGCGCCTCTCGGCCCAGCTGATATACGAGTTGACGTAGTCGATGAACTCCGGATCGAAGATGTCGGGAACAAGTTCAATTTCCTGATTTGTGTCGTATCCGAAGGTCATTACGTTGTATTCCCGCGGATATACGATGTCTCCCGACGGAGAGAAGGACGAGCGGCTGTAAACTCCCGTCTGGTTCACCGTTCTGCCCTGCAGGGCGTATTCGAATTTTTTGGAAAGGAAGGGGATGATCCCGCCGGCAAGATCGGAATAATTGTCCTTCCCGATACGCAGGAGCATCGAATAGTCGCCTTCTATCGCCTGCCAGGCGGATTCGGCGTTGAAATACATCGAAAGCGTCTGCCGGTCGAGCTCGGGAGCGAGGACGATGATATCGCCCCGGCGCACGTTTGCGCGGGAGAGATCGAGCATCATCTTTGTTCCGAGCGTGGCGTAAAGGCCGAAGTTGATCACCTTTTTGCCGAGGGCTCCGCCGATGACCTCCGAATCGATCCCGAAGGCGGTCGAGCTCCCTCCGATGATTATCACCTTTTCTTCCTTCGTGCTTTTGAGAAGTTCGTATTTTGCCGCCATCTCGCCGAGGAACGTTTCCCCGTAGATCTTCGGAAGAAATGCGATGGAGGCGGCTATGAAAACGAAGGGAATGACCGCCGCAAGGAGGAGGATCAGAAAGGTTTTAAGAGCGTTGCTTTTCATTCCGTCCCCCTCAGTGCGATCTTAAATAGGCGAGCAGGTCGTCGGCGATATATCCGGTGCGGAGCTGCTGACCCGCCGTGTTGAGATGGTAGTTGGAGTTGTATGAGTACTGGCGCTCGAAGATATATCTCCACGGCTCGGAAATGCGGGTCCCGTGCAGATACCGGTCGACGGCGTTTATCAGATTCTGCTGCTCGGTCCCGTTCTTCTGCTGCGAAGCTTTGGTCAGACAGGTCCTGACTATCGTCGGGAAGGAGATGAGCACCGTAGCGCCCTTCGCCGCCGCCATGTCGTAAACGCGGTTGATTTCATCGGGATAGTAGAGAGTCCGCCCGCTGTCCGAATACGAGTTGCGCTTGTTTATGCAGTTCGTCGACGTGTTGTAGGTGGTGGAGCTGTAACCGCCGTTGTTGTCGTAACCGTCGAGGGTGGTCTTCCAGGAGGAGGTGGCTCCCACCTTGTTCAGCGAATAATCGCCCCAGGCGTTGACCGTATCGGAAGTGAAGGTCTCGTAGGTCTGCGGTGTCCTTGAAACAGCCGCCTTGTTGAAGGAGGCGAAGGATGAGAACATCTTGATGTAATGGCGGATATCGACCTGGCTGAAGGCGTCGTAGGCTCCCTCGAATATCTGCCAGAGGGTCGTGTTGATCTCGTTGTAGCCGAACTGGTATTTGTTCAGTTCGGGTGCGACGAGAAGCACGTCGCCCGGATTCATGAAGTTCGTCGCCACTTCGATATAGAAGGCGGCAGGGGTGCCCGCGTTCTGTCCGTAGTTGACCACGCTGAAGGCGTAGCCGCCGGCGGAAAGCTTCTGCTCGAGAAGCGGAGAATCTATGCCGTACGCCGAGTTGGACCCGGATACTATGATAAGCTTGCGTCCCGGCGCCGTCATCATCCAGTCGTATTTTACGGCGTAGGTCCCGTTACGCCCGTTCGAGTATGTCGGCATCCTCGTGGCGCGGAGGAAGACACGCTCGAACGAATTCGATCCCGTCACCCAGTTGTCGGCGAAGGAGGTTATCGAATCGGGCAGATAGACAGTCTTCAGGTTCTGGCAGCTGATGACCGCCTGCGCCTTTACCGTCTGGACGTATCTCGGGATTACGAGGGTCTCGAGAGAGGATTTTGAAGAAATCATCGCCGTGGATATCTCGGTCACGGGATATCCCTTGATCCGCTCGGGTATTACGACGGTCGACGCGTTTCCGTTGTAGCTGCGGACCGTCACCGTCTTCGTTTTTATCTTGTAATTCTTGTAGTAGGTGAGTTCGACTTCCTTGGTCGAGACGTCGTAGCTGAATTCCGACGCCGGAGTTTCCTCTATCCACATACAGTACAGCGAGATCGCTCCGCGTTCGGGCATGAGCACGTTCCATCCGGGTCCAACGTAGGTTCCTGTGCCGTCGGGTTTGGTGTTGTAGCCGATGAGGACGTAGCCCTCGCGCGTGAACTGACCCATATCGGGAAGCGAGTTCGGGCAGTGGTAAATCGTGTCCGCCTTCGCGTATTCGGTGCGGTAGTCTTCGTTATTCGTTTTGGTGTTTATACCGCCGTTGGGATGATAGATGAGTACCCATTTTCCGCTCGGGACCGTGACGGTGAGCGCCGGGTCCGGAGGAGGATTGAAGGTCGCGGTGACGGCGACGTCGTCCGACAGCGTGAAGGTGTAGCTGCGGGAATAGGAAACCGCGTAGCCGCCGACCGACCAGTAGGCGAACGATCCCTTGAGATCGGTAGCGGTCAGCGTTATCTCGGTGCCCCGGCGGTAGAATCCTTCCGGTATCGAAGCGGCGACCGAGCCCCATTTTTCGTTGTTCGCCGCATATCCGAAACGAAGAGCCGACAGCTCGAAGACCTCCGCCGACAGTTCGGCGTCTTCGGTCACGTTCTTCAGAGTGATGACTCCTTCGGCGTATTCCGCGCCTCCGCTGACGCCGTTGATCCCGTGATCCGAATCGAGCTCGACGCGGAATACCGCGTCGTCCCCCGCGGGCACCGACAGGGTGCGGTCGGACAGGATCTTCATGCCCTCGGCTTCCTTGAGCGTGACGGTGTATTTTTTCAGTTCGAAGTTCGCCCGCAAGTACATATCGCGGTCGAGAGTGAAGGTGTACTCCGGATCTGCCGAGAGAAGTTTTCCGCCCGATTCAAGCGACGCTCTCTCCGAAAAACCTGTGAAGATATGGTGCGGAGCGGGTTCGGCGGTCAGGGTGACGGTGTCTCCCTCCCAGCCGTAGTTCTTTTGCGGATCGAGGGTGACTTCTCCGCCGTCACGGAGCCAGTCCACCTGGATCGCGTATTTCGGGAGCTGATGGGTGGCGATGGAGAGGGAAGTATCGTCGGTCACCCTGTTCAACGTGATCGAATTTCCCGCAAGCGTCGTTCCGTCGGGGACGGAGTCGACCACGTATCCCTCTTCGAGGTCGAAATAGAAGAAGACGGTTCCTCCGACCTGCACCGATACGGTGTCGGACGTCCGCTTTATCAGTCCGGGTGAGTTTTCAAGGTGAATTATCGCCGTGTCGAGTCTGAAATTCGCGTAAACGGGCGTGCTGTCGACGGGAACGTATTCGAACGGGTTTTCTTCCGACAAAAGCTTACCGCCTTCGGTCAGCGGTTTTCCGGAGGAAAATCCGGCAAAGGCGTATCTTTTCGAAGAGATCGCGCTGAGAGTGACTTTTTCGCCTTCCCAGCACTCGGAAATATCCGACGCCGCGCTTCCGACGTCCCCTCCGGGGCCTTTTCCGTCGCCGGCGGGAGTCACGTTTATCAGGCAGCGCTCGAGTTTGCGTGTCTTGAGGATGACGGTCGTCGGGTAGCGCACTCCGCGCACCTTCAGTGTTCCGTCGTCCGAATACTCCGCTCCGCTGAGGCGGGTGACGGTGTATCCCTCTTTTACCGAGTAACTGAAGGACACGTCCGAACCCGGAGCGGCTTCGACAAACCTCTCCGACTGTGATTCAATTCCTTCATCGTTGGCAAATACAACTTTGACCCTTCTTTCGCCGGGCATTTTGCCCGCCGCGGCGCATCCGGCCGCGGCGGCAGCCGCCAGAAGCAGAAGAAGGAAAAACAGTATTTTTGCCGTGACGTTTTTTGCGTTTTTCATTATCGACAGCTCGCTTCAGTGATTATTGACCCGGGACCTGGAAAAATGTCTTCGGAAACCGCGGTTACTGAACTTCCTTTTTGAGCTTATTGATGGAGTTTCCGAATCCTTTGATCACCTTCTGGAAGGAGGAGACGACCGGAGAATTGTTAAGGACGGTCGAACGCGCGCTTCCGAGGATCGAAATGCCGTAGTTGCCGAGCATAAAGCCCATATCGCTGTAGTAGGATTTTCTGATTATCTCTATGCATTTCAGGGATTCAACGTCGCGGATCGACTGACCCTTGATGAGTATTTCCATATAAATTGGCATTACGTTGAGATACGAATCGTACGCAATGTCCTCGAGAACGGCGGAAATGTCCTCGACGTTCTGCACCGAGAGGGGTACCGACTGGGCGGCGCCGATGTTCGCCTGCATGTGGATCTTGTAATCCTGCTGATCCGTGTTGAGCTTCGGGATCGGGACGACGCCGAAGTTGACGTCGGCGGTGCGAAGACGTTCGACGCACTTGAAGTTGCCTATCCAGAAGAGAGCGCGGTCGGATGTGATCGCCCGCTCGGTCCAGTACTCGCGCGCTTCGGTTTCGGTGCTGGTCCTGTCTACGAGGAACATTCCGTTTTCGGCGGAGCAGAGCGACTGGATGGCTTCGACGACTTCGAAGAAGCCCTGCTCGAGATTGAGTTCCGGAAGGTCTTCGGCGTCCTTCTTTATCATCGGATATCCGGTGCCGCTGATGAAGCAGTCGATGCAGAAGGTGTTGGCGATCATTCCGAGCTTGTCGTCTTTGGTTATCAGCTGGTCGCCGTCGAGATCGTCGGTGACCGCCTTGACCATTTCGCTCATTTCGGCAAAGGTCCAGTTGCCCTCGTCCACCAGCTGGTAAATGTTCTTGAGCTTGGCGTCTTCGTGGACCTTCTTGTTGAAGATGGTGCAGGGAGTTGCTCCGACGGCATGGATGTTGGCGTCGGAATATGCAAAATAGTTCTTGTTCTTGATGGAGCTGCCTTCGAGCAGATCGCTGTTCCAGTAGGGCTTTGAGAAGTCGATCAGCGTCAGGTCGGAGAGCTCGTGAAGCAGACCTTTTATCGACATAGTCATGGAATAAGTCTGGTTTGCGTCGATAAGCTGATAGGGGGCGTCGCCCGACGACTGAGCGTTCGTAACGGCGGTCATAATATTCGCGTCGCTCTTGAACTCGGTGACGATCTTGAGTTTGTGCTTTTCCTGGATTCTTACGTTTCTGTTGTAAACGGCGTCGTTGACGGTGGAGCCGTTCGTTTCCTGTGCGGCAAAGTCGTGGTTGGGTTCGACTTCGTTGCCGTTATAAAGGATCACAAAGTCTGTTCCTTCGAAATCGCGGGCGGCAACGTGCGGATCGTAATCCGGCTCGGTATCCGCGGCGGTCTGACCGTCCGATCCCGGGACCGCGCCCTTTTCGGTGGCGGCGGGAGTCGTCTGCGCTCCGGACGGATTCTCTTTCGCGCAGGACGCGGCGGCGATCAGCATAAGAGCGGCGAGCAGGGCCGCGAAAAGTCTGACAGCATACTTCGTTTTCATTTTTTCTTCCTTTCAGAAACAGTGAATTCAAAGTTATTATACAAATAATTATACATAGTAAATTTTATCACATTATCGAAAAAATGGCAATAGGAAAAGGGAAAAAATGGCTCCCGACTTAACAAAAATAGACACAATTGAAAATTGCAAACGGCAAATTGCAAGTGAACGGTTGAAAGTGGGCAGAATGAAAAATGAAAAATTGAGGAAAGTGGGCAGTGGCAAGCGGGCAGAGGCTTCGCGCCTGACGGCGCTCGCAGTGAAGACGCGCCTTCGGCGCTAGTGAAGACGTGCTTCGCACCGGTGAAGACGCGCCTTCGGCGCTAATGAAGTGTCCGGCTCTCGCCGGACGTGAAAAGAAACTGAAGAAAAATCGACAGCGGCAACCGAAGGATCGTCGCGACTTTTACCTTCCCCTTGGGGGGAAGGATGTTGCGGGAGCATTTTAAAATCGATTATTTTGCTGTTTTTCAATCCCGCAACAGGATGAGGGGGGCGAGTCGAATCGATACTGAATCGGAACCGCCAAAGGCTTCGCGCCTGACGGCGCTCGCAGTGAAGACGCGCCTTCGGCGCTGATGAAGACGTGCTTCGCAC
>JAEEGL016997745.1_pt1 | contig 10355 bp, 4 predicted proteins | sample 9134231 | NCBI WGS metagenome assembly JAEEGL01 (sample SAMN16246548, study PRJNA631951) | gut metagenome | biome: gut microbiome; feature: rumen; material: fiber-attached | host: Bos | place: Iran: Karaj | collected 2018-10
AACTGGAACTACCGCCATCGTGGGCTGGACGTGTTCGGCAGCGTGTGGTACAACGATGACAGGTACCTGGAGAATGATGACTTCGTGTTTGACGTGCAGGCCGACACCACATGGCGCATGAATGAGCACTCCGACATCAAGACCCACAGCAACTCGATTTACACCTCGGCGGGCGTGAACTATATCTTCAATGACAACCACTCCATGGGCTTCCGCTATGACACCAAGGCCCATTTCTTAGACCGCACACGTGGCACCTTCGCCGCCGACGTGATGGCCAATGGTGATTTCTATGATTATCTGGAAAATGGTATTCACATGAACACCAAGTCCAATATGCCCCACACCCTCAATGCCTATTACAACGGCAAGGTGGGCAAGACCTCGATTGACTTCAACACCGACTACGTCTTCTACAAGGACCGCAAGAGTCAGCTTAACGACGAGGTGAGCCAGGAGTGGGAAAGCCGTACGGTAACCAGCACCAGCGTGATTCGCAACCAGCTGTGGGCTGCCAAACTCGTCCTGTCGTGGCCCCTATGGGGCGGCAACCTGCAAGTGGGCAGCGAGTATGACCTCACGCGTCGCAACGACGACTACATCAATCCCGAGCAGGTCGTGCCCACGTCCTACACCGAGCAAAAGGAGCGCAACTACATCTTTTTTGCCGAGTACGGGCACCCGCTGCCCTTCGGCCAGTTAAAGGTGGGCTTGCGCAACGAGAACGTCAACACCGATTACTACAGCCAGGGTGTGCGTATGGCCGAGCAGAGCCGCAACTACCACCACTTCTTCCCCAGCGTGGGATTGATGGCACGTGCGGGCAATGTGCAACTGATGCTCAACTATGCGATGAAAATCAAGCGACCCAACTACTGGCAGCTGCGTGGCAGCGTCACCTATGCCAACCGTTTCACCTGGGACAGCGGTAACCCTCTGCTCAAACCCACCATTAATAACGAGGTGTCGCTGATGGCCATGTACAAGTGGGTGAACCTGATGTTGGGCTACAAGCACGACCGTGATGTGATTGTCAATGTGGCCCATGAGATACCTGGCAGCGAAGCTACCACCCTGATGAGCAACGAGAATGTAGACCACAAGGATGCTATGCGCGTGATGCTCACCTTCTCGCCCCGCTTCGGACTCTATCAGCCGTCGTTGACATTGGGTGTCATCAAGGAATGGATTAAGATACCGTCACCCATCGGTTTTATCTCCCCCAAGAACCCCGCCTACCTCGTGCAGTTCAGCAACAATTTCCAAATTCTTCCCACCCTGATGGCCAATGTCAACTTCAATTTCACCAGCCGCAGCGACATAGAAAACGTCACCATCTCCGAGCCACTCTATCTGCTTGATATTGGTGCGACCAAGACCTTCTTGAACGACCGCCTGTCTATCAAGGTGACGGGCCACAACCTGCTTGATTCACAGGAGCACTACAAACTGCGCTACGGACTGCGCACCATGTGCCAGACCCAGCGCCGCGACGTCCGTGAGGTGGAATTCACCGTCCGCTACAAGTTCAACTCCACCCAGAGCAAGTACAAGGGCACCGGTGCAGGCTCCAGCGAGAAGGATAGGTTCTAACAAATACTGCTTCATTTTTTCACGTCATGTGGTGGGTGTGCCCGCCCATGGCGTGATTTTTTCAATCTAACTGAAATGGATAAAAAGGGGAAAGAATTGAGTTGGTTTTTTTGATGTTGTCGGGAATGGTTGCTATTTTTGTGGAGTAAATAAATGACTGATGACTATGAAAAAGATTTTAACTTCGGTTCTCGTTGTGATGCTGCCATTGCTGTTGTCGGCCCAGGGATGGCCCAGCGGTTATAATGGCGTGATGCTGCAGGGGTTTTATTGGGACTCTTTCTCCGAATCACAATGGACCAACCTAGAGTCACAGGCCGATGAACTGGCCGAATTCTTCAAACTCGTGTGGATTCCACAAAGTGCCTCGTGTAACGGCATGTCGATGGGCTATGATGACGTGTACTGGTTTACCAATTATGACAGCTCCTTCGGTAACATGGCCCAACTTCGCTCGATGATCAACACGTTCAAGGCCAAGGGCATCGGCACGATTGCCGATGTGGTCCTCAACCACCGCAAGAGTATCAATGACTGGGTGACCTTCCCCAGCGAGACCTATAATGGTGTGACCTACAAGCTGCTGAGTACCGACATCTGCCGCGACGATGACGGTGGCGCGACACTCAACTGGGCAAACAGCAACAATCGTTCGCTCAGCGCCAACAATGACACTGGTGAGGACTGGAGCGGCCTGCGAGACTTGGACCACAAGAGCACCAATGTGCAGAACACCGTCAAGGCTTACCTGAAAATGCTGCTCAATGATATGGGTTATGCGGGGTTCCGTTATGACATGACCAAGGGTTATGCGGCACAATATACAGGCATGTATAATACTTATGCCACACCGACCTACTCGGTGGGCGAGTATTGGGATGGTAACATCACTGCGGTCAAGTCATGGATTGACGGCACCAGGGTGAACGGGGTGGTGCAGAGTGCTGCATTTGATTTCCCTTTCCGCTACACCGTCCGCGATGCAGTCAACAATAACCGATGGTCCACCCTCTCGGGCAGTGGCAAGGGCTTGAATATGGATGCCAGTTATCGCCGTTACTCGGTGACCTTTGTAGAGAACCACGACACGCAGTACCGCAATGCCAGTAACCCGCAGGATCCTCTCAACCAGTATGTCGAGGCCGCCAATGCTTTTATGCTTGCCACACCAGGCACACCATGTGTTTTCTTCAAACATTGGATAGACTACAAGGAGAGCATCAAGCAGATGATTTATGCACGTCAGCTGGCCGGTATCACCAACACCAGCACAACGGCACAGCAAGCCAATAATTCGTCCTCCAACTATTATGTCCAGGCCACGACAGGCACGCGTGGCTCGTTGCTTGTCGCAATGGGCAGTACCGCTTACAGCATCCCTTCTAATTATGTCCTTGTGGCCAGTGGTACCAATTATCGCATGGCATTGAGCAAGAGCACCGAAACCGCATGGGCCAACAAGCCCAGTGGATACTATGTGGATCCCTTCAGCGTTACGCTCACGGCTGTGAGCAATACAGCTGGAGCACAGATTGTCTATACCCTTGACGGGACCGAGCCCACTGCCACCAATGGCACCATCATTGCCAGTGGCACGCCTGTTGACATCAAACAATGCTTAACCCTGAAGGCTGGAGTGCTGAAGAACGGCGCGGTGAGTGGTATCATCACTCGCAACTACACGGTCAAGAACGAGATATATGATGCATATGAGATTACCGTGTTCCTCAAAGACCCGACGACAACTCCCAATAACTGGCCTCGAGTGACCTATTACAGTTGGGACAGCAACAATACCCAGTTGTGTGGCAATTGGCCAGGCGAGGTGATCACTGATACCCGAATGGTCAATGGTGAGAAGTTCTACTATAAGACCTTCACAATCACGGGGACTAATTATAGCATTAACTTTGTGTTCAATCAAGGCGGTAGCACAGCCTCAAGCCACCAGACGGTGGATGTGACCGGCGTGAGGACAACATCGTTCTTTGAGGTGACCACCCAGACTAACAAATATCAAGTGAGGAATGTGACGGACACTTATTTGCCCTATCTGGATAATCAGTTGGTCATGGGTGACGTGAACGGTGACGGTTCGGTTGACGTCAGCGACGTGACCTCCGTGATCGCCTATGTTTTGGGAGCGACAGTGGATCCCTTTATCTGGGACGCCGCCGACATGGACGGTAACGGAATCATCGATATCAGTGACGTCACCGCTGTTATTGCAGTGGCGCTGTCACAGAATTAATACAGGAAAACGGCATTCGGTGGGCACTAGGCCTCCAATCCGCGATCGATATTGCGCTTGAGTGCCTCGACGTAGTTGTTGACGCGTTGCATCTCTTTGGGGATGTCGATGCGCTGCGGGCAATGTTGCACGCAGTGCCCACATCCGATGCAGTGGTCGGCCTGGCGCAACTTGGGCACGCTGCGGTCGTAGCCGATGAGGAAGGCCTTGCGGGCACGGGCATAGTCAGGATCTTTGCGGTCGCGCGACAGGTTGCCCTCGGCGATGCATTTGTTATAGTGGGTGAGCACACCGGGAATATCAATGCCGTAGGGGCAGGGCATGCAATACTTGCAGTCGTTGCAGGGGATGGTGTTGTAGCCTACGATCTCATCGGCAATACCATACAGGAAGTCCTTCTCCTCGTCGGTCAGTTCCTCCAGCGGGCTATAGGTGCACAGGTTCTCCTTGAGGTGCTCCATATAGGTCATGCCGCTCAACACGGTGAGCACGCGTGGGAATGAGCCGGCGTAGCGGAAGGCCCACGAGGCGAGGCTGCGCTCAGGGTCACGGGCCAGGATCTTGCGTGCCAGCGGTTTCGGTAGCGAAGCCAGACGGCCACCCAACAGGGGCTCCATGATGACGGCGGGTATGTTGCGTTTGTCAAGCTCGGCATACAGGTACTCGGCATTGGTGTTCTCCTCACTGAAGTCCTTGGCATGTCTCCAATCCAGGTAATTCAACTCAATCTGCACAAAGTCCCAATGGTACTTGTCGTGGTTGTCCAGCAGATAGTCAAACACGGCAATCTCGCCATGATAGGAGAAACCCAGATTGCGGATGACGCCCTTCTCGCGCTGCTCCAACAGGTAATCCAGAATGCCGTTGTAGATGTATCGTTGCCTGAAGAGTTCCATCGCCTCCTCACCAGTGCCGCCACCGATGGAGTGCAGCAACAGGTAGTCGATGTAGTCGACCTGCAGTTCCTTGAGGGAGTTCTGGAACATCTCGATGCTGGCAGCACGGGTTTGTGACTCGGGAGTAAAGTTAGAGAGCTTGGTGGCGATGAAATACTCGTCACGTTTGTGGCGACTCAAGGCAATACCTGTAGCACGCTCACTCAGACCGCGGCTGTAGGCGGGTGACGTGTCAAAGTAGTTTACGCCATGCTCAATGGCATAGTCCACCTGCTTGTTGACCATTTCCTGATCGATCTCATCAGTATTATCACGGCCAAATGGCTTGCCGCTCTTGCCAGGCAGACGCATCATGCCGTAGCCCAGGATGGATACCTTCTCGTGGGTCTTGGGGTTCTCACGGTAGGTCATTTTGCCCACAGGAGGCTCTTGGCTGGGCCCTTTCTTGTCGTCACTAGAGGCACAGCTCACGATGACGGGTGCGGCAGCTGTAGCGGTACCCAGTCCCAGTGCTTTGAGGAAGGTGCGGCGTGACAAGGTCTTGCCGCCGATATGCTTGTCGTTATTCTTATTGTCGTTCATGTCTTTAAACTCTAATCTTTAACCATTAACCTAAATCTGGCTGTGGACCTCATGGCCCTCTACATAGATGGCGCTGAACGGCCTTGCCGGGCACACATACTCGCAGGTGCCGCAGCCGATGCACATCGCGGTATTCACGGCAGGAACCATGGGCGATGTGTCATCATCGGGGTTGCTGGGCACCATCATGATGGCGCCGACGGGACAGTGGCGTGCACAGTTGCCGCAATTGACGCCGTCAGTGAGAATCACACAATTGTCTTTTACCCAAACAGCATGGCCCAGCATGGTCGAGGATTTCTCGGCAACGGTGATGGGCTTGATGGCACCCGTGGGGCAGACGGTGGAGCACTCGACGCACTCGGGACGGCATGCGCCGCGTTCAAAACTCAACTCGGGTTGCATCAAACGCATCGGGTCGGTTGAGGGCCTCAGTACACCGTTGGGGCACTTGGCAACGCACAACTGGCAGGCGGTGCAGTGCTGAGCAAAATGTTTGGCACTCACCGAGCCAGGAGGCGTCAGTGGTGTGGAGCGTTTTGCGGGCTTTTTGTCCTCGATGATGGCAAGTCCGCCATCGACCTTCTTGGCAGCTTGTGCCAGGGCGACGTCGGCGCCAACGATGGCGGTGCCCACGAGGAATGCGCGACGGGTCTTGTCGGTTGCGGTTTTGTCGTCTTCAGCCGATTTGACGGGCTGCAGGCTGGCCTTGGGATGGCCATAGTGCAGAGCCCCGAAGTTGCATTTCTCAATGCAGTTGCCGCAGGTGACGCATCGGGTATAGTCAACCTGATGGGTGCTAAAGTCGATGCATGAAGCCTTGCAGTTCTTGGTGCACAGGCTGCACGACTTGCACTTGTCGGCCTCAAAGTATACCTTGAACCATGAGAAACGGGCGAGTTGGGCAAGGATTGTGCCCACAGGGCAGATGGTGTTACAATAGGTGCGTCCACCCCGCCATGCCAGTACCACGATGATAATGAAGGTTGCTAGAGCTATCAGGAAGGTGGGCAGACTCTTCATCCACACGTCAACGCCGTAGAATGCGTAGCTGTCCACACGCTCGGCAATCAATGCCAGCAGGTTGTTGCCCCACTGATAGACGGGCAGCAACAGATTGGTCACCATGCGGCCATAGCTGCTGTAGGGAGCCAGCAGTGCCACAAGCGAGTGCACGCCGGCAATAAAAGCGATGACAAACACCGCCAGGACACCATAGCGCAGCCATCGCTTCTCAGGACTCGCCGTGAAACGGTTTTTCTTGGAGCGGCCGTGGATCCACGACACGATATCCTGGAAGATACCCAGCGGGCAGATGACCGAGCAATAGATGCGGCCGAAGATGAGCGTCAGCAGCACTAGCGCCACGATGATGACCACGTTGAGTGCCAGCAGGGCAGGTAGGAACTGGATGCGTGCCGTCCATGCCAAGTAATGATGTAACGTGCCGCTCACGTCAAGGAACAGCAGCGTGATCAGGATCATCATGATGGCTGCCAATGTTATGCGGATTTTTCTTAACATGATATTTAACTTGATGTGTGAAAAAGTGAAAGGGTTAACTGATGGGTGCAAATGTACAAAAAAAACGCAAATAATCATCAGAATTGCGATGATTTCTTACATTTGGAGTGGTTTTATTAAAAGCTTTTATACCAAAAAATAAACACCGCGTTTCACAACGCGATGTCCATTTAGGATGAATAGTATTAATATATTTCCAACTTTGCCACAAAGTTACTGCAACTATTTGAAACAGGCAAAAATAGCATGTGAAAAATTGTTATTTATAGTTAACTGTATTTAGTAGGATTCGGGGAAGCCAAACATGCATATATCAAATGTCTGTAACGGTATGCCAAATTTCAGGTCTTAGAATTATTATAAGTTTTATCCAAAATGTTTTGATATATCCATAAAAAAACATATCTTTGCAGCCGTTAGAAATTTTAAGATTGTGAGGTGTAATCAATAAGTGGCTTGTTTTTATAAAACCAACACGATTGCCCTCCTTTTTTAAATAAAAACGATAACCTTTAGATTAACAGCCTTATAGCGTTTGTCTGCCTGTAACTGATAATGTGTTTTTTAATTCAAATATTATTATGAGAAAATTCTTCTTTTTAATTGCAGTGATAGCGTTTTGTGCCCAAGGCATTAACGCTAAGGTGATCACCCCTGCTCAGGCTGAGGTAATTGCCAAGCAGCAGTTTGTTAATCCCACCAGGCTCAATGCTTCTAACGTCAAGATGAAATTGAACTATGCAGCAATGAACATGATGGGTCAAACTGACTACTATGTGTTTAATCGTGAAGGCGGTAACGGATTCGTTATCGTTGCCGGTGACGACCTGTCAACTCCCGTTCTCGGTTACAGTGACAAGGGATCGTTTGACATGAATACCGCTCCCGAGCCCTTGAAAGTCTTGCTGGGCTTTTATCAGCAAAGCTTGAACGAGATGCGTAAGAACCCCCAATTGGCAAGCAATACCCCGTCGCTGAGGATGAACCCCGAGGGTGTACCTCCCATGTTCCTGAACGAATGGGGTGAGGGTCCCCACTGGCATCAGTTTGCTCCCTACAACAACTACTATCCCGCTGCATCAAACGGTGAGCGTTGCTTAGCTGGTTGCGTTCCCATCGCATTTGCCCACATCATGAAGGGCTTGCAGTACCCCTCCTATGGTAACGGTTCTAACACCTTTACCTATGAGTTGAATGGCCAAACGAGAACCGCCTCAGCCAATTTCAACCACAGCTATAAGTACCGCAACATGAGCAATGGTTACACCGAGACTTCAACCAAGTGGCAGGATTGCGCTCAGATGATTTATGATATCGCTGTTGCCTTCAACGCCAAGTTCTCGACCAGCAGCACCAATGTAAACTATCAGCACATCATGAAGGGTATGGTCGCTTACTTTGACTACAACCCCAACATCCAGTTCTTGCAGAAGGCAAATTATGCCGAAACAAACTGGCGTGAGATGGTCTACACCGAGATTGACGAGGGTCGTCCCGTCCTCTACTTCGGTTACAGGACAGTCCTCAATGATGGCACTCAGAACGCTCACGTTGGTCACGCATTTGTGATGGACGGCTATGATTCTGAGGGTAGGGTTCGCGTTATCTGGGGTTTCCAGCCCGAGGAGTACAATAGCTACTTCAGTTTCGACCTGCTGTCTCCGCGTATCTATGGTGATACCCCTTATGAGCACGACGAATACAAGGAAGGCTTCAACGCCGACCAGTATGCCATCATGGGCATCCGTCCCTCACAGGAGGGTGAAAGCGGTGGTATGGTTGTGAACTCAACAACCTATAAGGCCGAGGCCATGCCCGCCAACGACGTTCGCGGTTCGTTTGAGGTTCAGGCACTGAGCGGTCCCTGGCAGGGTACCGTACGCTGGGCTATCGCAGCCAAGAATGTGAATCCCCAAACCAACGCCGTAACTTGGACAATCATGTCACAGGCTAAGACCACTCAGGTCGATCTGCAGGAGAACGAGAAGGCCACCATCGACATCAGCGGTGCCTACAACCTGGTTGACGGTGAGACCTATTATGTTGTTGTTTGGTCACCCTACTTCCCCAACAACTATGACTGGAACTGGTTCCACAACGATCCCATTCCTTTCACCGTTGACAACTCGGTAATTTTCGATCCCGAGTACATCCTGGGTGACGTGAACGGCGACCAGATCGTTGACGTTGATGACGTGACTGCACTGATCGGCATCGTCCTGAACGGTGGCGCATTCAACCCTGCTGGTGACCTGTTTGAGGATGGTGCCATCGACATTGAGGACGTAACCGCACTGCTCAATCGCGTACTCAACGGCGGTAACTGATTCAAGAACGCCATTGTCTTGCACCCATTAGGGTGCTGACGATTTCCCACAAACTGTGCCGAGTGCAATAACGCACCCGGCACAGTTTCTTTCTATTAGCTTCCGGTAAAATTGCCCTCTAAATTGTAGTATGTTGATTGATAATCATTTGAAAATAGGATAGGCATAATGGGCTTACCTGTAGTAGCATGCTGTAGGGCCTCGCCTTGGAGTGGCCGTTCGTCTCCTCAATAAAAACGCTGATTTTCACGAATTTAAACAACATTATCTGCGTTAATCAGTATAATCCGCGTCATCAGCGTTAGACATACTACTTGTCTCATAGCGGCCACCTGTGACCAATAAAGAGTGCCGAGCGCGGTATTGCACTCGGCACTGTTTATTGATTGAGCTCTCTAGAGCTGATGGTCTTAACCAATACCCAGAACAATATTGATAAGAGCTGTCACATCGTCAATATCTACAACTCCATCCTCGTTCATGTCGGCTGCAGGATTATAGCTGCTACCGTTCAGCACACTGGCGATAATCAAGGTCACATCGTCGATGTCAATAGAGTTATCCTCGTTCACATCACCCAACGTGAACTCAGGCTCCCAAGTGCTCTCGTAGCCAACCTCAACATTATCGAGGAAGCAATAGTCCGTTGAGCTGCCTGTGATCTGTTTGATGCGCAGCATGACAGGTACACTGGTGGGCACTGTGGTCACCGAACCAGTTGCCGTTGCTCCTGCGGGAACCTCGAGATAACCGGGATAATCAGCCTCAAACCATCTGCTTCCATTGTTCTTGGAATAGTACACTTGGAATGTCGCTTTGGCCGTTGTCGGGTTATAGACGGTGAAGCGAATGACCTTAGGAATCTTGTTCAGGTTCTCAGCGGTGCTGATGTAGCTGCCGTTCCTCATGGCAACGGTGTGTCCGTTACCTACCGTGTCCACAACGGCACAGTTAGTGAAGTTCCAGTGGGCATAAACACCAGTAACATTGCTCTCGTTGAGGGTTGCGCCCACGGGCATCCTTTCAAAGGTCTCGATCGAGGCCTTAGAATTGTCCTCAATCACATCAAAGGTGATGATGCTGTCGGCCTGGGCAATGTTGACAAAGGCATACTGGCTCATCTTGCCGTCCCACGTGCGCAGATAAGGAGACGTGATGTTAGTGATAGTCGTGACATTGGAA
>JAEEGL017042485.1_pt1 | contig 10355 bp, 8 predicted proteins | sample 9134231 | NCBI WGS metagenome assembly JAEEGL01 (sample SAMN16246548, study PRJNA631951) | gut metagenome | biome: gut microbiome; feature: rumen; material: fiber-attached | host: Bos | place: Iran: Karaj | collected 2018-10
AGCAAACAATTCACCTTGCCAAATCTCGTCTCGGGTCGATACTTGCCCTTAGTATCTAAGCGTTTCCCCCCCGTACCACTTTTTTACGTTTTGCTTTTCATTCGCATTTCGTTTTTGAAAAATCTGATAAAAAACAGGGCAGGCATCAAGCCAAAGATCACGCGCAACTTTCGTGCTGCGTGATTCCTTTTTGGACTTGATACCTGCCCTTTGCTTCCACATTCACGGGTGGGAGGACGGCTCACTATGCCAAAGTATTCAGTTCGTTCAGGTGGCGATTCTGCCGTAAAGGGGGAGATTATAAATCGGAATGATCGGCGTTTCCCGATGACGGTACAAAACATATTTGCTCTTGCACTTCGGACAGACGACTGCGAAATCTGCTGGCATGTTTTCTGAAATATATTCCAGAGGGATCAGTTCCGATTCGTTCTTCGCTTCCCGGTTGACTGCGAACGCAATGTTCTTTGCGGTACAACTTGGATTGGGGCAATCGAAAGAAGGAAGTCGAAGACGATCTTCTGCAATGGTGGTTTTCAATTTCTGCCGGTGTCCTCCACAATCAATGCTTATGATACGAGCCTTTCACGATGCCCTGGATCTGCAACTCGTCTACGATGATATCTGGAAAAGCTTTTATATCCGGATTGCAGGAGTGAAGAATATACTTTTTGTTTTTCGGATCGAAGCCGAGCTTTTTCAAATTATTCTTACCATCAAAGAGAGCGATGACAAGATCGCCCTCATTTGCGGTCTGCTGGCGTTTCACAAAAACATAATCTCCGGGGAAGATGCCCGCGCCGATCATGCTTTCGCCCTTGGCAATCAGCGCAAAGTAATCTCCCTTTTCCACCAGCGTCTCGGGCATACGGATCGTCTCAATGAATCGCTGCTCCTCTTCCTGGCCGGGGCCGCAGGCGACTGTTCCCAGAACCGCAATCCCATGAATCGGCGAAACCTCGCTCATTTCTTTCGTGCGCGCGCTGCGATAGCCGTTGTAACTCAGCTCGCCTTTTTCCTGCATATCCACAAGATAGCGGTGCACGGTCGAAAGAGGGATTCCAGTCCCCTCAACGATCTCGCGAACGCTGGGAACTTTATCGTGTTCATAATAAAACGCGTTGATGAAATCTGCGATGATCGGTTTCTTCGATTCGTCTTTCCTGCGCATAGGGTTCCCTCCAAAGTAGAACAGACTGTTTCTGCGATAAGAATATATCACTGGAAACAGTCTGTGTCAATGCTTTTTGAAATTTTTTGTTTCTTTTTTGCTCTGAGCGTCCGAATAGCTATAGAAGGAAGGAGCGTCTGTTAAGAAAACAGTTTTCAATAGCTCGTTTTTTCCAAAGCGTGCAACCGCTTTGTCGATCTGCAGATCAGCGACATGGACATCCAAAGAATGATCCCGCAAACCGCCGCGCCGCAGATTGCGAGCATTGTCCTGCGAAACGGGCCGTTTTCTCCGAAGCGGGCGATCAGCGCAGCCGTCAGGGAGAGCATAGCGGTCATGGCGGCTGTAAGATCGACAACTCTGACCGCATAGTAGACCGGGCTTTCATGGCCGCGGGCGCGGAGAATATTCATGACGGCAAAAATGACGGCATAGAAAGCGTAGGCGGCCATGGCATAAATCAGGGCGCCGGCATACTCGTTGGACTCGTTGTGCGCGATCATCCGGATCACGATCACGATCAGCACCAGATTCATCAGCATCAGGAGGATGCCCGTTAATCGGATCCTGCGGTATTCCGCGGCTAGATCTGTCCCCAGCGCTTTCTTTCGAAAGTAGCTTGCCAGCGAAAGCCGCAGACCGGTCAGCACCAGGAAATACAGGCCAAAGGCTGCGAGCCAGTCAGAGCGGTACAGAATGCCGGAAACCAACTTGATGATCGAATATAGAAGGTTCATCACCGTGGCTGCATAGAGATTCAGTTTTGTTCGATAGATCGGATCGTCCAGGAAGCGGACGACCCGATCGTTTTTGCGCAATTCCCTGAGATTTTTCATGCTGTTTTCTTCAGCCGCACGGTGAAGACGGAGCCTGCTCCGACCGCGCTCTTCACGTCGATCTCTCCGCCGACGATATCCACCACCCGCTTGACCAGCGCCAGGCCCAGACCGTTGCCCTGGGTGGCATGGGAGGTATCGCCCTGATAGAACTTCTCAAACATGTGCGCGGCGGTCTCCTGGCTGATGCCGCAGCCGGTGTCGGAGATCTCAACAACAGCATGGTCGTCGTCTGTGCGGAGCTTCAGTCCTACGGTGCCGCCCGGCTCGGTGAATTTGATGGCGTTGGAGAAGAGATTGTTCCACACCAGGCTCAAAAGCTCCGGATCGCTTTCCACGGAAACACCGTCTTCGATTTCCGTCTCGATCTCCAGACCCTTCTTTTCCCATGCGTCTTCAAAGCCCAGCAGGCACTCGCAGAGCTGTTCGCCCAGATCATAGACCTGTTTCGCAGGGTAAATCTGCTGGTTTTCCAGCTTGTTGAGCTTGAGAATGTTGGTGATGAGGTCGGTAAGACGGCGGGCTGCTCCGCTTATTGTGCGGGCGTAGTCCAGCCGTGCCTCTTTCGAGAGCTCTGGCTGCTGCAGGAGCGTACTGTAATTCTGGATGACGGAAAGCGGCGTTTTCAGCTCATGGGAAACGTTGGAAATGAAATCGGTGCGCAGGGTCTCGATCCCGCCGAGCTCCCGGATCATGCGGTTAAAGTAGTCGATGATGACGTTGAAGCCGGTCTCGGCGCCCTTGACGTGCTCGATCTGCACGGAGAGATCGCCGTTCATGACCTGTTCCGCTCCGTCGAGAATGCGCTTGACCGGGCGCTCCACGGTATGCTTGCGGCGCAGTGTGTCCACAAGTGTGCAGATCAAACTGAGCAGAAAGACATTGCCGAAAGTCACAAGGGCGGCGAGACCGATGTTCTGCGCCGTAAAGGCGATCCCGGTATCCCGCTCCAGAAAGGTCAGAAACAGGAACATGGAGCTTGTGAGCACGAAGGCGATCAGCAGGAAGAAGATCCCGAACAGCCCCCAAAAGGCGCGGCGCTTCTGCCGTTTCGCGTCCATCATTTCAACACCGCCTTATAGCCCAGACCGTGGACCGTCACGATCTCAAAGTCCTCGCAGTCAGCAAACTTCTGCCTGAGCTTCGTCATGTATACGTCCACCGTGCGGGGGCCGGAGCCGGTCTCTCCGTCCCAGAATTCATCCATCAGCTGGCTGCGGGTAAAGGCCTTCTTCGGATAGCTCAGCAGCTTGTACAGAAGATTGAATTCCCGCATGGTCAGCGGAACATCCTCGCCCGCGACCGTCACGGTGCGCTCATCCGCATCCATGACAAGAGAGCCGATCTCCAGCTTCCGGCTGGTGGAGATCCCGGCCCTTCTTAGCAGTGCCTCTACGTGAAGCAGAAGCTCCTCCAGGTCGATGGGCTTTACCAGATAGTCGTCAATGCCCATCCGAAAGCCCCGCTGTTTGGCGGCAAAATCGTCCCGCGCCGTCATGAACAGGATGGGGATGTTCTTATCCATCTCCCGGATGGTGCGGGCAAATTCAAAGCCGTCCACCCCGGGCATCATGATGTCCGAAATGATCAGGTCAAACACGTTCCCGCCATACAAGGCATCGTAGGCCTCATTGGCGCTGAGGCAGCCGGTAGCCTCATAGCCGTTCTGATTCAGAAAGGCGCTGACCGCCCGGTTCAACTCCCGGTCGTCCTCAACGACGATGATTTTAAACATGTGAGATTCCTCCCAATGGAAGTCTAGTGTAAGAATAACGGGAAATGCGACCGAACGCAAGAAAAACTGTGTTCACTGCGTCATGATCCTGACGAAAAAAGCCGAAGGGGACGCAGGTCGTTTCCCTTCGGCTTCACATTACATAAACTCTGCCGATGACTCAGCGGCTGAAATCCCGCCGGATCGCTTCCTTCTGCCGCTCGGTCATGCGCTGAATGAGGTGCGCGGAGAGCACAATAAAGACAAGGCCCGCGGCACACAGGGCGATCCCACGCACCACTTGGCCGCTCCACCACAGGACGCAGGCCACGCCCACCCAGAAAAACAGCGGGCCGAGCACCACTATAAGCAGCATGACGATCACCGAAAGGATGGCCAAAATGATACCGCCCATCTTACCGGTGAACGCACCCTTTACGGTTTTTGTCATCACATAGCCGAAGCTGATGATGACAACCTGGAAGAACGGCAGCATCAGCGAGGAAAAGAGGCCGCTCAACGCCTTGCTTTTTACAGTACTCTGACTCCCGTAGCCGATGCGCACCTCATGCTCCGAGTCGCTGAGCTCACGCATCATGCGGATGTAGTTGGTGATGGCAAGAACCAGCGCATAGGCGGAAAGCGGATACGCAAACGAGGCGATGATCCCGAAGGATTGCTGCGAGAATACGTAGATCAGCAGAGCCGCGCCGGCAATGATGATCAGCAGCGAGGGCAGCAGCGGGAGCGTGAAGATCCGCTTCAGGATCGGGAAGCGATCCATCAGCCGCGCGTAGAGCGTACAGGCCACGATCAGCGCGTAAGTGGCGAACATATAGATCGCGGCGCCCCGCAGATCGAAAAGCCGCCATTGAAAGGCAAGCACCATCAGACCCGCCGCGGCGGCCATTACAAGCAGCGTGGGGAGGAGCGGGAGGACAAAGATCCGGCGCCAGATGTTTTTCTTCATATCCGTGCTCCGACAGCCCTTACTTTTTCAGCTGGAAGAAGTTGACGACGGCGGCAATGCCGTTGATGACTAGGGTGATGCCGGTGAAGATCCCGAAGGACGCGCCCACGAAGCCCGGCTTGAGCAGGAAAACAAAGCCAAGAATCAGGACGATAAGGGCCGGCACGATGCCCAGCCACCAGCTCTTGAGTCCGCCGCTCTTCAGGCTGAAGGAACGCACGATCTCCGCCAGGGAGCTCAGGATCATGAGAAAACCGACGAGCGTGGGGAGATATTTGCCGATCAAGGCGAGATTGGCAAAGACGAGGATCGCCAGAACGATAAGAACGATGCCGAACAGCAGGTCTGTCAGGAACAGCTTTTTATTGTCCCGGTTCATAATCGCCACGACGACGGAGAACAAACCGTATAGGGCGATTGCAATGCCGATGAACAGCGCGATGCTTTCCATCCTCGCCTGCGGCGTGAGAAGAAGCAGGATACCGAAGACGATCGACACAAGCCCGACCACCAGCGGGAACCATCTGGACTTTTTAAAGGATGCGTACAGTATTTTTCATATTGGTCTCCTCTCGTTGTTTTCCGTGAATCACGTTTACACGATGTCTTTTCTGTTCTCGGGGACGTAAAGAAGCTTTGTGATCATTTTGCTCTTGCCCTCATTCTTGCTGGATTCTATTGCTATTCTATTGAACAATCACCGAGCAGTAAATATTCATATTAGTCTCAATGTCCTGATATTTGCTTCGCTATAAAAGACGGCCTTCCCATAGCGGAAAGGCCGATTCTTTACTTGTTCCAGCACTCGACGAGCTTCACGCCGTCTTCCTCTTCCACGAAGCGCATAAACTGCATCATGCTCTTGTCTTCCTTGACGCCGTTTTCCGTGTAGACGATACAGTACTGGATAGCCGCCCAGTTGTCGCGCACAAGAAGGTTATCGAAGTAGAGGCGCTTGCTCTGCTTCTCATCGAACCAGACGCGGGAGGCCTCCAGATACTGCTCGCGGTCTGCGTCGCCGAAGTCGGTATGGCAGACGAAGTCCTCGGACAGGGTGCGTCTGGCCCAGGCTTCCCACTGGTCATAGCCCTTGTTCCAGCAGTCGAAGTCCAGCAGGATCGCCTGACGAATCTCGCGACCCAGGGCCGTGCGGACGGAGGTGGGGTGCTTGACCGGGTAGCGAACCGCCAGCACGTCGATCTCTGGGATCTCACGGGAGAGGATTTCGGCTCTGGCCTGCTCCTGCGCTTCCCGCTCCTCCGGCGTCAGCAGGCGCAGCAGACCCTCGTAGTCCTTGCCCTTGGTGCCGGCCCAGCCCTCCACCACGCGGGTGTCCAGGCCCTCGCCGTAGTTTTCAAACTGTACAAATTCCATTACGCTGCCGGGCTTTGTCTCGCCGGTCTCCCGGTTGATGGTGGCGATATCGTAGTGGATGGCCACCCAGTCGTCGTTGACGACCATGTTGCGGAATTTGCCCATCTGGATGTCGTTATTGCGCAGGGTCAGCAGCATGGCCTGCTGGTACTCCGGCAGCGTCAGACGCACGCCGTGGACATTGTACATGGACGCGGGCGTGTAGAGGATGTCGCCCCAGGCCTTCCAGGCCTCAAAGCCCCGGTTCCAGTTTTCAAAGCCGTTGAGCAGGCGGTTCCGGATCGCGGTCTCCATGCCGGGCAGGATCGTGGTGGGATGCTCCACCGGGAATTTCTTGCTTAGCGCTTCGGTGTTTTCGTAAGAGTTGACGATGCCGCCCTCGTTTTCGTCAACTGCGGGAGCGGCTTCATAAGCGGCGCCCGCACGCAGCATGGTCATCTCGCGGAAGTTCTCGCCCATGGCGTGAATGCCGTCCTCGATCCCATCCGCCATGGCGACCACGCCGTGCTCCACGGCCTTGCAACCCACCGCGACGCCGTGTCCGGCCGCTTTGACGCCCTGGGCGATACTGTGGCCGATGGCACTGTTGGCCTCGGCGAACTTCTCCTGGAAGCTGCGGGTATCCGGCTCCTTTGGCTCAGGCAGGGTGACGATGCCCTCGCCGATCATCCAGTCGATCTCCTCGGCGATGCTCTGCGCCATGGAGCGGGGGCTGTAGCCCAGCTCGCGCTCGGCTTTGGAAGAGTCGAATTCGTTGTTGCGCACGAGGTTATACACGGCGAAGCTGGTCATACGCTGGGGCTTGTGGGTGACCATTTCGGCCATGTCGCTCATGCTGCCGAGGAATTTGCCCATACCGGCGGGCAGGATGGTCTTGATGGTGGGCAGGCCTGTGTGCTCCGCGAGGATGTCGAAGACCTCCTTCATGCCGATCTGGTCGCCGCCGAGAATGTAGCTCTCGCCGCTGCGGCCTTCCCTGCAGGCGCGGACGATGGTCTCGGCCATATCGCGGTTGTCGGCGCAGTTGAAGGTGCCCTCGACGCCGGCGGGCATTTTGCCCTCCACGTACTCCTTGATGACGCCGGCCACGTTGCCGAAGGTGTAGTCGCCGGGGCCGGAGATGCCGCTCGGCAGGATCAGGCAGCCGTCGATCTCACCGGCATGGATGGCGTCCAGCACCAGCTGGCAGGAGGCCGCCTTGGTCTGGTCGTAGATGCCGATGACGGCGTTGGGATCGAAGTGCTCCACCTCGCGGATGACGGTGCCCTTGGGCTCCTCGGGGATGGCGCCGGTGGAGCCGATGAAAATGAGGCGCGCACCGTGGGCCTTGCACTGGTCGATGATGTTCTGCGTGCCGTCCACGTTCACATGCCAGATCTTGTCCGCCACCAGGTTGCTGACGGAGACCATGGCCGCGCAGTGGATGCAGTAGACAGCGGTGTTTTCGGGGATGTCGGAGAAGAGCGTGTTCAGCGTGGAGACGTCGGTCACGTCGCCCTCATAGACGTTGGCGCCCTCGGGCAGGTGCTTCGCGGCCTCCTCGCCCCGGAGGACGAAGGAGCGGACGGCCTTGCCGTTTGCGACCAGATGGCGGACGATGGCGCTGCCCAGATTGCCTGCGGCCCCGGTGACTATGTAAAGCTCATTATTGTTAAGAACGGTAGTCATTGTATATTCCTCCATGATTCGTGGATTTGTTTTTTGTTTTCTCCCGCTTGGGATGATCCAAGAATACAGGCGGCTTGTTTGCGTTTTATTGGAGAAATGTTTAGGTTTTGTTAAAATGAAAAACATCCGAAGAAATTGAGGCGCAGGCAAGATTGTTTTGCCTGCGCCTCGTGAGAAAAGAGAGGAGTGAGAGTATGAGTTTTTTTACATCCATTCCGATGGATCTGTCCAGCCGCGTACGCCAAGGTATTTCTCCAGCGGCATGGCGGCGATCTGCTCCTTGGTGAGCCCGGAATTCATCATCCGCGCCCAGCCGCCCTCGGCCGTCTGGCCGGTGACAGCATCGGAGGGACGCATGAGATTCATTAAGGGTTCGCCGGCCTCAAAACGGCGGGCGTTTTCCCGGATGATGGCGATGGTGGCCGCCTGCCGGTCGGGTACCTGGGGCGTGCAGTGCGGCGTGATGTACACCGTGGGCATGTGCCAAAGCGGGGAATCGGGTGAAAGCGGCTGCTCCTCGAACACGTCCAATCCGGCACCGGAAAGGGTGCCGTCCTTCAAAGCCTCGATCAGGTCTTCCGTGCAGACAAGGCCGCCGCGCGCCATGTTTACGAGAAAGGCGCCGGGCTTAACCTGCCGGAAACTCTCTTTGTTCAGCATGTGAAAGGTCTCGTCGGTCAGCGCGATGGTGAGGATGATAAAGTCCGACTGCCGCAGCAGCGGTTCGACGGTGTCGCCGTTTTTGCCGGAGAGCTTCCGGTCGATGTAGTCCAGCCCCTGAATGGGCGAGCGGTTATAGGCGATGATCTTCATGCCGAAGGCGTGCAGACGCTCGGCCAGCAGGCGGCCGTTGTTGCCCATGCCGATGATGCCCGCCGTGCGTCCATAGAGACCGCGCCAGCTCTCGCTGCCCTCCACGCCCCACTGCGCCTTTTCCTGGGCAGCCAGCAGCTCTTTCGTGTGATAGCAGCCCTGGAACATGAAATAGACGGCGTGCTCGGCCAGCACCGGGGCGCTGCGCCCCGCCGCGCCGGTCACGGGGATGCCGCGGGCAAAGACCTCCGGCCGGGCGGAGCCGTTGAGCCCCGCATGGTCGCACTGGATCCACTTGAGGCTGTTTTCCCCCAGCAGGCAGGGATCCACGTCGCCCATCACAATGGCCACGTCCGCGTCTTTGACTTCTTCGGTCAGGCGCTCCTTATCATAAAAATCCACATAGACGAATTCGGCATCCGGGAAGACCCGGCGCAGGTCGTGCATGTTCTGCTTATTGTACCAGACCGTGGTCACCACTTTATTGATCTTCGGCATTAGATATACCTCCTGCGGTGCTTTCTGGCCTCATTATGACAGAACGGCAGCTCCTTGCCCATCCGCAGATTGGATTTCATGTTTTCATATTTGCCTATTTTATTATTGCAACAAATATCGCAATATTGTTTCTTGCGTCGTCCTTCGGCCTTTCGTATAATAAAATCAAATCAGAAAAGGAGGCGGCCCATGGACACAAAACAAAGCAGATATGAGGCGCTGTTTCGGGACAGCTCGGTCTGGCGTTCGATCTTTTCGCTGGCGCTGCCCAGCCTGCTGACCATCGTGGTCATGATCTTCTACAACATGGCCGATCTCTTTTTCATCGCCCAGCTGCGGGATACCGCCAAGGTAGCGGCTGTCTCCATCGTCATGCCGGTGTTCAGCATCATCATGGCGCTTGCCACCATGCTCGGAGCGGGCGGCAGCGCGATCCTGGCCAACGCCATCGGCGCCGGGGACACGGAAAAAGCGAAGAACACCTCCAGCCTCTGCTTCTGGGCGGCTATCGGGATCGGCTTTGCGGTCAGTGTCCTGCTGCTCAGCTTTCAAACGCCACTGCTCCGGCTGCTCGGTACCAAGCCCGAGATGTGGGAGGACGCGAAACAGTATCAGAATGTGTTGGCGCTCGGTACGGCCTTCATGCTGCTGCCCTCGTCGATGGGGATGCTGATCCGCTCGGAGGGCGCCGTGAAAGAGGGCCTGATCGGAAACCTGACCGGAACCTTTACCAATATCCTGCTCGACCCGCTGTTTATCCTCGTCTTCCGCTGGGGCACCACGGGTGCCGCGATCGCCACGGTGCTGGGCAATGTGGTCGGCACCGCTTACTATCTTTTCTACTGCCTCCGCCGGGCGGCGGTAATATCACTGGACCCCAAACGGGCTCTGGCCGCGCCGGGCGAGCTGCTGTCGATCGCAGCGCTGGGCCTTCCCAACGCGGCCAGCACGGTGCTCTCCGGTTTTGCCTCCACCTTCTCTAACAGCCTTCTCTCTCAGCATGGGACGGACGCCATCGCGGCCCGCGCCGCGGCGGGCAAATCCAGCATGCTGATCTCCATGGTGCAGATGGGGATCTGCATGGGCGTGCAGCCCCTGCTCGCCTATTGCTACGGCGCAAAGAATCTGCCTCGCCTGCGGGAGACCCTGCGAAAGTTGGCTTTGCTCACTGGCGGCATCGGCCTCGGTGCGGTGGCGTTTTGCTTTGCTTTCCGGCATTTCCTCATCTCTCTCTTTCTCAAGGAAGCGGAGGTTGCCGCCATGGGCGAACAGTTCATGCTTTACGTTATGGCGGGCGCGCCGTTTCTGGGC
>JAEEGL017273722.1_pt1 | contig 10355 bp, 13 predicted proteins | sample 9134231 | NCBI WGS metagenome assembly JAEEGL01 (sample SAMN16246548, study PRJNA631951) | gut metagenome | biome: gut microbiome; feature: rumen; material: fiber-attached | host: Bos | place: Iran: Karaj | collected 2018-10
CACATCCAGCGCCTGGGTTCCGGAGTATGTACGGCCGATGTCGGAGCGCAGTATCTTTCACTTTCGTCCGACGCAGAAAGGATCGCCGACCACTTTATAAATGTCGCCAAGATGATAAAGGCATGAACGCTATAAAAACAGAGCGCAGCAGATATGAGAAGCATCTGCTGCGCTATTGCCGGAATGAATATATGGATTGTCTGCAAATTGCTGCCGGTAATATAGTTGTTTTCTGTCCTTCCATTTGTTCAGGAGAATTGCATAGCAGACGAATTATAGCTTTGAAAAATCCACCTTTTGACCACAAAATGAAAGCCGCTCCTTCCGGAGCAAGGTGTAATGAATAAATATGATAACGAGAAACTATGAATTTGCGGGCAAAGTGATCAGGGTCAGCTCGCAATATGAAACTGTTCACAACTACTGCGCCGATTACCGGACGGAAGAAGAACCCGATTTCGCGGTGATGATTTCACAGGCTGACATAGACTACGAACGCAAAAAGTCCGCGGACGAAAACAGGCTCACCGGACTGACTGCGAGAGAACACTCCGACGGCTATCTCGAAGAACTTGCCGTTTATCGTAAGATAGCGGAAAAGATGCCGGAGTATGACACTATACTTTTCCACGGCTCGGTGGTTGCTGTGGACGGTGAAGCGTATATGTTCACGGCAAAGTCGGGAACCGGCAAATCCACGCATACGCGCCTGTGGCGGGAGCTTTTCGGGGATCGCGCGGTAATGGTGAACGACGATAAGCCGCTGCTGCATATCGGTGATACGGTCACAGCCTACGGAACGCCCTACGACGGCAAGCACAGGCTGTCGAGCAGGATAGCCGTACCGCTGAAAGCCGTGTGCATACTTACCCGCGCAGCTGAAAATCACATCATACAGATAACAAAAGCCGAAGCGTACACAATGCTTGTTCAGCAGGCGTACCGCCCCGCGGATATGTCGGCTTTGCAAAGAACCATGACGCTTATTGATAAACTTGCCGATGCGGTGAAACTGTACCGGATCGGCTGCAATATGGATATTTCGGCGGCGAAGGTCGCCTATGACGGAATGAACGATGTCAACATTTGAGGAAGAGATAGAGCGCAGCGGAAAGCTCATTTACACGAATGTCGGTAACAGCATGATGCCGCTGATAAAGCAGGGGCGTGATCTGCTGATAATCGAAAAGCCGCAGGGACGATTGAAAAAATATGATATCCCGCTTTACAAGCGTGACAGCGGACAGTATGTGCTGCACCGGATCATGAAGGTTCGGAGAAACGACTATGTTATCTGCGGTGATAACCGGTATTGGAAAGAGTACGGGATCACAGACAAACACATTATCGGTGTGCTGACTTCGGTGGTCCGTAACGGAAAAAAGATTGATTTCGGCAGCTTCGGGTATCGGCTGTATGTGTTCTTGTGGTGCGGACTGTTTCCTGTAAGAGCGTTTATTCTGCGGATCCTTCATGTAATCAGGAAGGTGACTAAATGCTGAAATTCATATATAAAAGAAAGTTTTACAGAAATTTCTTTGTCAGAAAATTTATCAGGGTATCAAGAAAACTGTCTGAAATACCCGATTATTTCAAGGATAAGAAGATATGCGGCTGTTCACTGGTAAAGTATGTTCCGTCACTCTATCGCGAAACTATGGGAGCTACCGGAAGTCAATCAACCTGTTACTGGGTACTCGACGAAATGTTTAAAGATGCACAGTTCAATGAAAGCGACAGGTTTATTGATGTGGGCTGCGGCAAGGGGAGAGTCCTTGCTTTTATGATAAAGCAGAAATATCCTTGCAGTATTACCGGTATTGAACTGAATAAAGATGTTGCCGATTTTACAAAAAACTGGGCATCAAAATACGAAAATATCGAAGTTATCAACGGAAACGCTTTTGAACTCGATTTTGACAATTATGATGTTCTTTTTCTGGGCAGGCCATTTGAAAAGGAATTTTTCATAAAATTTACGGATAAGATAGAAACAGATGTCCGGCACCGCCTGAAACTCTATTACTGGGTAGATCAGCAGAGCGGTGATCATCTCAACGATCGCCCGGGCTGGAATATGCAAATACGAAAATCGTTATTTGTCAGGCATGGCCTTTTCCTTTCCATGAGTCCTCAGCGATATTCTATATGGACATATACGCCGGAAAATGAAAGATAACGCAGAAAGCATACACCCGCCGCCGGAACTGCTGTCCGGCGGTATTTTTGTATGCTGTTTTCAGTCCCCGTTCTATTGGCATTTCCATTGTTTTATAATGAGTAATTATAAATTCTGCCTGCGAAAAAGTCGATCTTGCTTAAACAGAATTAAAGATATTCATGATCGTCAAGGACATCGGATGGCTTCCGAAAGATAAGTAACCATTTCGCATATACAGTTACATAAGTAACCCTTCCGTAAAAACTGCCCGTTGTTTTTTCGCGGCTTATCTGCTAAAATAGAATTATCGGAACGACAGTTACCTAAAGTCAAAGGAGGAACTATTATGAACACTATCGTTATTTTCTTTTCAAGAGCCGATGAGAACTACTTCGGCGGTTCGATGAAGTATGTAGAGGTCGGCAACACCGAGATCGCAGTCGGGCATATCACGGAGCTGACAGCCTTTGACAGCTTCAAGCTCGAAATGGTGCAGCCTTACGCTGCTGACTACATGACCTGTATTGACGAAGCAAAGGCACATTTGAGAGCAAATGCGCGTCCCGAGCTGAAAGGAATGCCTGATGTTTCCGGTTATGATAACATCATTCTTGCCTATCCGAATTACTGGGGTACTGCTCCGATGGCTGTGTTCACATTTCTCGATAATGCTGATCTTTCGGGCAAGACGATCTATCCGCTCTGCACCAACGAGGGCAGCGGACTCGGCAAGAGCGTTTCTGATATAAAGAAGTACGCAAATGTCGGTGAGGGACTTTCTCTGACCGGCAGCGGAGTAAAAAATGCAAAGCCCGTGATCGAAAAGTGGCTGAAAAATAACGGGCTTATCTGAGGAGGTATAACTATGCAGACTTACATCACACTTAATGACGGGACGAAGATACCGCAGTTCGGACTTGGCGTTTATCAGGTTCCGGAGGGTGAAGCAACATACAACGCAGTGCTCGATGCGCTGAAAATGGGTGTCCGCCACATTGACACAGCTCATGCTTATCAGAACGAGAGAAGCGTCGGCAAAGCTGTAAAGGACAGCGGTGTTCTCCGTGACGAAGTGTGGATAACCACGAAGCTCTGGCCGCACGAATACGGCGAGGGCAAGACTGCCGCAGCGATAGACAAGATGCTCGAAAGGCTCGGCACAGACTATATCGACCTTCTGCTCCTGCACCAGCAGTTCGGTGATTACCTCGGTGCGTGGAAGGACATGGAGAAAGCCGTGAAAGCAGGCAAGGTGAAGTCAATCGGCATCAGCAACTTTGAGAGCGAACGCCTTGAAGAGCTTTGCGAGGCTGCCACGATCAAGCCGTCTGTATTGCAGGTGGAGTGCCACCCCTACTATCAGCAGAACGCACTGAAAAAGCGTATCGCAAAGTACGGCACAATCATCGAAAGCTGGTATCCTATCGGTCACGGTGACAAGGGACTTATCAATGAGAGCGTGTTCACGAAACTGGCTCAGAAATATGGCAAGACCAACGTGCAGATAATCTTGCGCTGGCATATTCAGGAAGGAACTATCGTATTTCCGAGAACTACAAATCCGCAGCACATGAAAGAGAACTTCGAGATATTCGACTTTGCGCTGACAGCCGAAGAAATGGCAGAGATCAGAGCGCTCGACTGCGAAAAGCGTTTCTTCAATATGACGCTTGCTGAACAGGAAGCAAACCTCGGAACATGGCACCCTGCGGATTGATACTTGAAAAATAGTACACTCTATGGTATAATGTAACCACGGTTACTTTACCATATGGTGCATAGGAGGATTATTATGATACTGACAGGCAGCGAAGATTTAAGAGTACGCAGGACGATAGATTCAATTAAGAACGTATTTGAGCAGATGATATGCGAAATGGAATACGGCAAGATCAGGGTTACGGAGCTTTGCAGCCGTGCCATGATAAATAAAAAGACATTCTACGTCTACTATCCCACTCTTGACGATCTGCTTGCAGAGATACAGTCGGAGTATTCCACGGAATATATCGAGCGTATCAAGGACTATAAGCTGCCTGATGAGCTTGACAAGGTGAACCGTGAGTTTTTTCTTTTTTCAGAAGAAAAGGGGCTTGCCTATGAGAAGATCACCTGTGCAGGCAACGAGTCCTACCACTATATCCGCAGCGGTATGATAAAAAAGGTCAACACCGCAGGCTGGAGCCGTTCAAAGAAATACGGCGCACTGCCGGAATATCAGCAGACAATGCTTATGAACTTCGTCAATAATTCTGTCCTTGGCATTTACAGGCAGTGGATCGAGGAAGGCAAGCAGCAGTCGGTCGAGGAGATCATCGGGATCACAAACAGGCTTGTGCTTGGTGGTGTCAAGGGCTTTTTCAAGTGAGAGGAATACAGCATCGAAGCGATAAGCAGCGCTTATCATCACGGCTGTACGTTCTTTGATGCGGCGAAAGTATACAGCAAGAATCTTTCGGGCCTCGGACACAATGAACTGATCGTAGGAAAGGTGCTTGAAGATGTGCGCGAAAAAGAAGTCACAGCTACAAAGCTGATGTTTCGTTCTGTGGGCTTCCGCAAGAGCGTTTATGATAAAGTGCGCCGTCATTTGGAAGGCTCACTTGATCATTTACGGAACTTGCCTGCTTCATATTCACTTTTAAGAATGGAATAAACTCTTCTGCCCTCAAAATGATCTTTTCTCCAGAAAAAATCACGAAATGTTCCTTCGTATGTAAGACCGCACTTTTCAATAACTCTGCGGGAAGCTTCATTGGCTGTACGACAGTCGATCTCAATTCTATGAAAGTTGATATTTTCAAATCCAAAGCTAATGACAGCCTTTGTCATTTCAGTGGCATATCCTTTTCCCTGAAATGCCGGACCGATCACATACTCTATCTCACCATGCCGATTATCGGTATCTACCAGGAAAAAGGCTATCTGTCCTATACATTCACCGGTTAATTTTTCAATAACCGCCCACCGATAATAGTCTTTACGGGTATAAGATATGATATACTTTGTATCAAACAGCTTTTTTACATCATCTGCTGTGGAATAATATGGTTCACCGTAATCCCATTGTGTTTGTTCATCTGCTATCCAGTTGCGAAGCATAGAATCAATATCGGAATACGCAAAGCAGCGAAGTATCAATCTGTCTGTTTCTATGGTTTGTGTTCCTGTGTGTGTAAGCATTTATATTCCTCCATTATATGAAATACTGCAGGGCGAATATTGATCATTCCGATGATTCAGTCACCTGTTTCTCTGACATGACTCGCCGGTAGGTTCAAGGGCGGGATGATCTCTCGGGAAAGCTGTTAAGACAGTAAAGTATTCCTGCAGAAAGCAGTTCTCATGTGTTCCCGCTCGGCTTCTCGCCGAATCGCTTTACATACGCTTTGTAGAAAACCGAATAATCCCCGAAGCCGCAGTTTTCTGCGGCTTTTTTCGCGCTTGATCCGCTGTGCAGCATCTCTCTTGCCTTAATCAGCCTTTTGGCGGTGATATACGCCCACGGAGAAGCTCCCGTTGCCTGTCTGAAAACCCGCGAAAACTGCGAGGTGCTGAGGAAAAAGTGTTCTGCAAGCTGACCTACGGTTATCTCGTCATAAAGCATTTCGTTGACATACCGCACCGTTTGTTCGGGTAAGGTTGGCTCGGCGCATATCTTTTCGCTGCTCTGCTTTCTTGCCGTTTCCGCGATATTCGCAAGCCTTGCCGTCATCAGCAGCTTCCGGCCGTAATCATCGCCCTTGTAATAGCACATTTCCCGGAAAGTATCTCCAAGTCCGGGCAGAAAGTACAGATTCTGTTTCCCGAGGGGGCGGTCGGTGAACGGTCTCATTAGGCGCCTTTCCGGGTCGAAGCTGTCAAACAGCGAAAGCGGAAAATTGACCGCGTACCGTTCGTATCGTTCCTCGCTGAGAAATCTGATGCAGTGCGCTTCGCACGGACGCATAATAAGCAGACTGCCTTTTGTCAGCGGATACACCGAGCCTTCCACAAGATACTGCGCATTGCCTGAAATAAAATAGAACACCTCGCACCTGTCATGGATATGGAAATCAAATCCGCTGCCCGTCGGAGCATCGTTTATGGCGTGACGGATATACAGTCCGGCGCTTTCGCTTTCTTTCAGGAAGTCCATTCTATCACCTCTGCGATAATTGTATCATATTATGCGCGAAATTGCAATATATTACGATGATTTTTGCAATTGTAATGCAAATCGTTATGTGATATTATTATATCAACGAAGAACAAAACGGAGGTAATACCATGAAATACAGACTTGCGGCGTTTGCCGATGAAGCGGCTCACGACCTTGCCGGACAGATATCCGCTATGCGGGAAAACGGGATAGAGCTTCTTGAAATAAGGGGAGTTGACGGTGAGAATATCGACAGGATATCGGACAAAAAAGCCCGTGAGATACGAAACAGGCTCGATGACGTAGGAATAGCGGTATGGTCGCTTGGTTCGCCCTTCGGAAAGATCGGCATAGGCGATGACTTTGCGCCGCATCTTGACAGCTTCCGGCACAGCCTGGAGATTGCAGATATCTTAGGAGCAAAGCATATCCGGCTGTTCAGTTTTTATGGCACTTCGGATATTGAGCCTGTTCTTGAAAAGCTCACACAGTTTATAGATGCCGCAAAGGGTACGGATATCATTCTCTGTCACGAAAACGAAAAGGGCATATACGGAGATACGGCTGCAAAGTGTCTGGAGATACACAAGGCTCTGCCGCAGCTCCGGGCGGTATTCGACCCCGCAAACTTCATCCAGTGCGGACAGGATACGAAACAGGCATGGGAGATGCTCTCCCCTTATGTTGAGTATATGCACATAAAGGACGCGCTTCCCGACGGCTCGGTAGTGCCTGCGGGAAATGGCGCGGGCGAACTGCCGTTTCTGCTGTCGCAGTACAAGGGCGAGGTGCTCACCATAGAGCCTCATCTGTCTGTATTTGCGGGTTTTGATAAGCTGGAGAGTGAACAGAAAACAAAAATGCGATACACCTACCCCGACTCACGGACAGCATTCACGGCTGCGGTAAACGCACTTAAAAGTATTATAGGAGGACAGCAAAATGGATAAGTTAAGACTTGGTATAATAGGCATGGGAAACATGGGCAGCGGACATCTCGGCTACTATCTGAACGGAGAATGCCCGAGAGTTGAGATCACGGCTTTTGCAGATACCGACCCCGAAAAGCTGAAAAGGGCAGCTGAAAAACTCCCCTCTGCCGCAGCCTTTGAAAGCGCCGAAGCACTTATTGAAAGCGGACTTGTTGACGCTGTACTGATAGCAGTCCCCCACTACGACCACCCGGCTATTGCGATAAAGGCATTTGAACACGGCCTGCACGTCCTGACAGAGAAGCCTGCGGGAGTATACACCCGACAGGTGCGGGAGATGAATGAAGCCGCAGAGCGCTCCGGAAAATGCTTCGGCATAATGTTCAATCAGCGGACGAACCCGATATTCGCAAGGGCGAGAGAGATAGTCCGCGGAGGTCAGCTCGGCGATACAAAAAGGCTCGTGTGGATAGTCACAAACTGGTACAGAACGCAGGCTTACTATGATTCGGGTACATGGCGTGCAACATGGAACGGAGAGGGCGGCGGAGTACTGCTGAACCAAGCGCCTCACAACCTTGATCTGTGGCAGTGGATATTCGGTATGCCGAAGCGTGTGAGAGCATTCTGTTCTGTAGGCAAGTTTCACGATATCGGCGTCGAGGACGATGTGACCATTTACGGCGAGTACGAGAACGGCGCTACAGCGGCCTTCATCACCACCACGGGTGAAGCTCCCGGCTCCAACAGACTTGAAATTTCCGGAACAAAGGGCAAGCTCGTTCTGGAGGACGGAAAACTTAAATGGTGGAAACTGAAAGAGGACGAGCGAGTTATCTGTGCGGAGTGCAAAAACGGCTTTGTTCAGCCGGAAGGTGAGTATGAAGAATTCACCGTCCCCGAGCCCGACGGACACCCGGAGATACTCAATAATTTTGCCGACTGCATACTTGACGGCGCGGAGCTTATCGCTCCCGGCGAAGAGGGGCTGAACTCGCTGTCGATCTCAAACGCGGCATATCTGTCTTCTTGGACGGACGGCTGGGCGGAGATACCCGTGGCGGAAGATGTTTTTGAGAAGCATCTCGCCTGGCTGTGCCATAACGAAAAGATGACAAAAAAGCCGCCGCTTATAAGTGAGCCGGCGGAAAAACTTGCAGAGCGCTGGAGAGTACACTGGTGAACAGCCCTGCTCTTATGCCGCGGGTTACACTTTGCCGCAGAAGCGAAGCTGTATCCGGAAAACTTCACATTCCTGACGTGTGCCTCGGTTTCGGTGTTTCCGGCGCTGACGCTGCCGTTCCGGATGACAGCTTTCAGACATTTGCTTTGAGGACAAAAGCCGTGTGCGGAAGTTACGCACACGGCTTTTACATATAAATCAAACATTTGAGTCACTTTTGTTTTTCTGCAATTGTATTAACTGCATACTCAGCATTGAAATCTGCTGCATTATCGCATTTGCTTTTTTATCCTGTGCAGACCTGGCTTTTTCAGAATCAGCTGACTGTTCCTTAATTTCTGCTAATTTCTTTTGTAATTCCGCGATTTTCTTCTTTATCTGTTCTTCCTGTGATTCTTTCTGCTTTTCCTCAATATCTTTGTCTAAAGCAGCTCTTCCTTTATCTGAAAGTTGTAATGTATCTTCTCGTTTTTGGCTGTCTCGCACAGCAACAAAATCTGCCGCTGCCTGTGCGTCACCCTCGGGAATATATATTCCCTCTGTTTTATTCTTTTCTATCATAGCCTTTGCGGTTGGTTGAGCAGTAAGATGATCCAGCTCTGCTTTCGACAAATTAGTAAGTATTCGCATAAATATTATCCTCTTTGTAATTCTTGAAACGACAATCCTTTATCGGAAAATCATCACTATATATATTATATCGTCAAAAATCGCAAAAACTTTAGTTTTTATTATATTTATACCGATAATTTATACGCTCTCCCGCTTATGACCGCTTACTATTTTCATTTTGCACCTCACTTTTCATGTAGAATGATGAAACCGTCACAGCATGAAGCTGTTCGTCAGCTATACGCCAGTTTTCCGAATCGTGACTTCCCATATTGAAGCTGCCGCCCTCGATCAGTATGAATCCGTCATTTACGGCAGCCGGAACTATCGTGCTGTCCTGTGTTGCTGTAATCGGTTCTGTCTGCGCTGCGGTCGTATTTTGCGAAATCTGTCGGCTCGCATTACTAAAGCCGCTGTCAGTGCTGTTATCTTTTAGGGCAAAAGTCAGTACAGCTCCGATGATAACAGCAGCACATAGCCAAATCAGCGGCTTCGGGGAATACTTCCTGTCCTTGTCCTTCTGCGTGATCTCCGACAGCACAAACCCTGTATGCACAAAGAATATCAGCATTGCAAGATTTTGCAGGATAATGAGCCACTTTGCCGTGGCATAGTCAAGAAAAGCAAAGTGAGTCTGAAACGTGATATAATTCACGATACCACTTTTCAGAAAAAGCCACAGTCCCACGCCTGAAACGACTGTAAGAAATACTTTGAATACAGTCCTTCCCTGGTCGGGCAGCTTTGCGGTCATGGCTTTTATGTGCAGTCCTATGTGCAGACCCATAAGAATGAATGACCAGTAAGACATGGCAAGGTGCAGTGTTCTTGCTGTCATAACATTGATAAGCCCGTACATAAAGGGTACAGCGTGACCGCTCATTGACATTCCGCTGAGAGCAGTCAGGACTATGGACAGTAGCAAAAGCGTGTTCGCCGCTGTCATGATAATGCGATAGGGCGTATATTTTCCCTTGAAAACAGATCTATACCATTTGTGGTTCAGAATGTGGTGCAGTATCAGCGTTGCCGTCATGCCGATTCCCAGCCATTCGTGAAGCACATCACCTGTTACCTGAAAAGCCATAAGAAACATCAAAAGGACTGTCAGCACCACATCGACTATCCTTTTGATGATACCTGTCTTTGTCTGCATAACAGTCCTCCTTGTTTAATTCACGCTGTTTATCCAGTCTGTCAGTTCGCTCTCGGATATATCAGCGTCAAGCCTGCCGCCTTTGAGCCAGTTCCCGCTTCCTGCCTGTGAAGCAAGGTTACTGCCGCTTCTGCCGATCGGACTGCTGCCCGAAGTGCAGAACGGAATGA
>JAEEGL011206432.1_pt1 | contig 10354 bp, 9 predicted proteins | sample 9134231 | NCBI WGS metagenome assembly JAEEGL01 (sample SAMN16246548, study PRJNA631951) | gut metagenome | biome: gut microbiome; feature: rumen; material: fiber-attached | host: Bos | place: Iran: Karaj | collected 2018-10
ATATTCATAAAAGTAGATTACATATTTCAAAAAAAAGCCAAGATCCGCCCAGAAGAGATACAGGCAAAAGGAAAACCAGGTGATCAGGATCATTACGTCCGCGTTTGCAAATTGGCTTATGGGCAGACACACAATCAGAATCATTCCGAAGAGCAGGGATACCGCTGCGTTTCGGATACGAAGCCTGTTTTCCGCGGAGGCGGATTCCGGAGATTGTACAGCCATGTTTCCAATCCATTTCTGTCTGTTTTCTTTATTCGCGGTCAGCCCCTGCTTTCCCGGAAGCTTTCCGCTGTTCACGGGGATTCTCTTCCGACAGGAGCAGACCCCGTCTTGTCTTTCCATCAACGGGCAGCTTCCGGGAGAGGTTCTGACACCTTCTGGACGTACCCGGAAATTCTGAATACGTACCGGATCATCTGTCCCGGTTACAGATTTTGAAGTTTCTTCACCGGATCTGACTGATTCGCTGCACCAGATTCACCGGAGCTTTTAACTTCATCAACAGGTCCAGCAGAATGACTTTGGTTTTTCTCGCCCAGGGCACATCGGAGGATGAAAGCCAGATACGCTTATCAGGGTTTATCTGGCGGCTGACTGCTGCATAGTATTCATTTCTGTGGGAAAGATAGGCATAAACCTTCAGAATGTGGCAATCATTAAAAATTCTCCCGCGGGCCAATTTCTGAACCGCCGGATCCGCAGGCATCAAATCAAGCGCTTTCCTCTTGGACAGAAGCAGGCTCATATGCTTTTCATTGATTTCAGCGGTCCGGGTGGTGCTTTTCTCCCGCGGACGCCAATGATACAACGGCTTTGGTACAAAAGAAGCCGTTTTACATCTGCTGAACACCGTAAAGAACCAGGCCTCATCTTCCCCATAGGCCAGACCGGAATCCAGAAGGATTGGTTTTCCCTCTGGAAATATCAGGCTTCGGGCAAACAGCTTGTTGCACATGGAGGTAAAGTATCCGTTTCGCTGAAGGACCGGTACAACGGAATCCTCATAGCCGGACGCGGGAAATGGAAGAACCCCTTCGGCCACTTTCTGACTCATGCCGTTCGGGTAGTCATAATAACCGCACATGGCTATATCTGCCTGATTCTGAAGTATACTTTCCATGAGCTCCCGGTACATTTCCGGTTCAATCCAGTCGTCCCCGTCTATGAATCCGAGGAAGTCTCCGGTCGAGGCCAGGATGCCTGCATTGCGCGCTTCAGAAACGCCGGCATTTTTCTGATGGATCACCCGGATCCGACGGTCTTCCTTTTTCCACTGATCACACAATTCTCCGCTGCCATCTGTGGAACCGTCATCCAAAAGAATGATCTCCAGGTTTTTATAGGTTTGTGACAATACACTTCTGATGCAATCCGCCAGATACGCACGGACATTATACACGGGAATAATGACGGAAATCATGCGGATTTGTGATTTGCTGTCATACATATTTTTTTGCTGCATATCTCCTCATCAGAAAAAATGGCTGGTAGCGCAGACCCCTTGCGATATGCAAAAACTTTCTCTGGCCGCTGAGCCTGTAGGCCTTAGGGAAATCTGCTTTCAGGGTTTTTTCATACTGAGCCAGTTCTTCTTTCGACTGTCTGCGATCCTGTATCGCCAATATCCCATAGGTGGCATATAAAACAGCGTGCCCGACATAGTTTCGGATGATCCGTTCCTTTGTACCCGCTGCTTGAGAAGGCTGGAGCATCTGAGACATTTCTGACACTTTCAGCGAAACGCTGATCATGTCCTTATAGTGTTTTCTTATTCCGGCCAGACTCATGCTTTGCCCATTTACACCAAGCCTGTAACAGTATAACGGCTGGTTGAAACGGGCAATTGTTTTAGCACACAGAAATGCCGAAACATTGTATTCTGTATCCGTATAAAAGCAGTGTTCCGAAATCTGCAGTCCAAGATCACGCAGTCTGTCTGTTCTGACAGCGATTTCATGCATTACAAAAAACAGACAGTCCGGTTTTAATGCATTGAGATCCGTTGCTTCTGAGGGAATTTCAGGGTGATTGTCAACCAACCGTCTGCTTTTATATACTTCATAATAGGGACTGACCACCATGTCTGCTTCGGATTGGGATAAAAATGCGAGGTACTCCTTCAGATGATCCGCATCAATCCAGTCGTCCCCATCCACAAGTCTGTAATACTTACCTCTGGCGATCTGTATGGAAGCGTTGATTGTCGATCCATATCCCCCGTTCGGTTTATCAATCACAACAACCGTACCGGGATAGTTGGCTTCAAATTCATGCGCGATGGAGCTGGTGGCATCTGTGGATCCGTCATTCACCACAATAATTTCCATATGTTCCAGCAGATCCGGATCCGATATAAAGCTTGACAGGGTTTCATGAATCGTCGCTTCCGTATTATATGCGGCTACGGAAACACTCAACCATTTTTGTTCCGGCAATTCATCATCCATCCTTTTCCATTCCTTGCTGATCGGGTTTATTCTTCCTTCGGCTTTTCCTTTCTCCAACCATCCAGCTATGAAATCATGTTTTTTGCATAGGTCAAAGCTCTTTGCCTTTTCTACCTGCGCTTTTCATCCTGCAATGATCTGAGATAGCACATCCATCCCCCCAGTGAATAAGCATGCATTTTAAAGAACACGCTGGGGAGCCTCTGGATGTTAGCCGCTTCGGATACTTTCAGTTCGCTGATGGCGTTATGAATGACTTCCTCCTGCAATAAAGCACGTATCTTTCTGTTCCTCTCACGCCATTTTTCCCTGATCGTGCTGTTATAGATATCGTGAACGCCAATCAGATTGATATGAGCATATACATAGTCCCGAAAAGCAGTTTGTGCTTCTTCATCGTCCTGAGATAAATCGTCCTGTACAGCCTCCAGTGACTGAATGTATGCCTGTGTACGTTTTTCGTTATAGGATCTCATCACGGAGGGAGCGGCGCTGCAGTATCGATAAACGGCGGTCTTTTCTGCTTTTACAGAATTACTTTTCTGCAAAGCGCGAAGCAGGAACTCTGAGTCTTCTCCCACCCATAGCTGTTCGTTAAAAGTAATATCATTTTCCAGAAGATAATTCTTCCTGAAAACCTTGGACCATACCGTCATACGAAGCGTAGGTTTCACAAGCGCCCATTGGACAATGGGTTCGCCATGATAGTTCAACTCAATTAATTTCTCATCCTTATAATAGTCGAAACAGGTTATATCCGCTTCCAATCCAACATTACGAATACCAAGCCAATCATCATCCGCATCAACAAAAGATATCCACTCTCCGGCGGCAGCAGCGATACCGGTATTTCGTGCTGCACTTACGCCCTTTCTGCTGTGAACCAGCTTCAGCTTATCATAATTGATTCCTTCGATAATTTCCGTTGTATTATCTGTTGATCCATTTTCCACAACGATTATTTCAGCTTCAGGTTCATTTTTTATGATGCTGTGAATGGTTTTTTCAATGGTTGCTGCTGCGTTATGGGCAGGGATGATTATCGAAAGCATATCAGGCTTGTCTGTAGAACGGGAGGCAATCCCGCCTCACACCTTTCATAGATTTCAGTTCATCAGGCACCGGCCGGTTCGTCAGGCAACGAGGATGGGCGATCTGAGCATTGTTTGCTGTGACTGCCAGAACATGCAGCATAATACGGAAGAGGAGAATGTTCTGTGCCTGTTTCTCCGACTCTCTACTCCTTTTTTCCGAGCTTTCTCATAATAAAACTGTATCCTTTTATCAGCCAATTCTGATTCTCCATAAACAAATATGGAGTATCTTTATAGGCATGATGATTGGTTTCAATCCAGATATCCAGAAGCCGTTCGCTGACGAAGCCGAACACACGGCGGTCGTTTTTGTTGTATGAGCTGATATCAAGCCTGTTTTCCAGTTCAAAGAGCACATCAAAGAGCCATTCACAATACTGATCAAAGAGCGCTCTCTTCATAATAAACATATTGAAGCGATGGCCAGTTGCCTTTTTCATGCTGGAATCCCATGCTTTAATATATTGCGGATACTTATCCTGCAGAATTTCACGGGTTGTATCTAGGTCAATCGCGTGATGAGCGTGTGCATACTGGCTGTAATTTGTCTCAATCCAGTAGTTGCGGGGAGTGGGCAGCAAAATATCCGTCTTCTCCAGCTTTTTTCCTATTTCAACGCTGTTGATGACTCTCTCTTTCTTATTTCCAAGCCGTGTCCCATTTGAAAAATGCCTGCGGTAGTGAGCCAGTCCAATATAATCCGCTTTCAGGTTTTTCCAGGCCCAATACAGTCCTGTCAATTCACAGTAGTTGGGGTTTTTACTGCTTATGTTTTCCCCCTCATCATCCCGCTGAAAGCCAATACTGTCCTTTCCTGCAGCACCAACCTGAACCGGCAGATACATCGGATCGTCAGGCATCCAGTATTTTTTATGGGTTGCTACAATTATTTTGATATTCATAAAGATGTTTTCACCTGTGCTGACCGATCAGTCCTTTACTGAGCTCCGTCCTTCTTGATCACTGCCAGTATTGTTCTGAAAATACACAAAAGATCCAGATAGATACTGCAATTTCTTACATAGTAATACTCCAGTTCAAGCCGTTCGCGGTAATCAATGTTGCTTCGCCCATTACATCCCCACCAGCCTGTTATTCCGGGTTTGACTTTATTGTACAGCTTCAGACCCCCAAATTTCTCCAGTTCGCCTGCCACCAGAGGCCGCGGACCAACAAGGCTCATGTCTCCCTTGAGAACATTGATAAATTGAGGGAACTCATCGATACTTGTTTTTCTGAGTATTCTGCCTACTTTGGTAATTCTGGGGTCATTGTTAAATTTCTGGCTTTCATCCCATTCTGCTCTGTACTTTGGATTCTCCAGCATCTTCTTCAGCATTTCATCTGCATTGGAAACCATGGAGCGGAACTTCCAGATTCTGATCTCTTTACCATTTTCGCCAATCCGGTTCTGCCGATAGAAAATCTTTGCTTTGTCACCGGTTGCAAGATAGAGCAGCTTGACGATGATGGTGATCGGAATCAACAGGATGAGCCCAACCAGGCTGCACAGAATATCTATCAATCGCTTTATAACCAGGTACAGCATCTGGCCGGGAGTAAAGGAGAATGCACCAATGCTCAAGGATTTATAAACGCCAAAGTTCTGGATATACTGATCTTCAGGCTGGAATCCGACAGCAGATTCGATCACGATGTTCAAACCCACCGCGTTGGCATTCAATCTTTCCAGAATTCCGGCCTCAACCTTTTCAGGCGTAACGGCAACAAGCACCTCGTCTATATTGCTGTCCAGGATGATCTGATCATAGCCGTCTGAATAAACAGGAAATCTGCCAAATCCTTCCACGTCAACGTATTCGCTGTCCGAATCAATCAGATGGACTCCCTGGATATGATAGAGTTGGAAATCTCCTGCCATTACGTTCTGTATTGTTTTTTCAATATCATCTTTTCTTGCAATCACAAACAGCGGAATCTTTCTGGTTGTTGACAGCACAACTCTTCCGCTGATCAACAGCATCTTCCAGATGTTTTTCAGAATGGAGGAAAGGCCGAAATAGATGCCATACATGACGAAGGACATTTCCCGGGAGTAACTCGCACCTATCTTAAATGCATAAAAAATCGCTGTGGCAAAGAGAAGATTGTAAACCGCCAGCTGAAAGGTCTTTATAATTTCTATATAATATGAACGCTTTAAAATTCCGCTGTATGGATTGACAATAAAGTTAATCACCAGGCTTAAGGACAGCACGATAAACAGATACCGTGTCCATTCCTCATTCAGATAGAAATTCCATCTGCCAAATTTCAGGTGATATGAAACCAGGAAAGAAATAACCAGGGCAACTAAATCTATGATCATGAAGTCAATGTGCTTCATCCAGGAGTATTTGCTTTTTATCTGCATTGAAAGGCACCTCTTGATCCCAAAGTACGTGCGTCCAAATGATACCAGGATATTCTTAGATGGATGGGCGATCGGAACGATCACGGGATTCAGAAGGGGGAGGAATACGATCTTTTATTGCGTTCTGAGCTGATTCTCAGCAAGGCAAAGCTCCGCTATACGGCACGCAGATCGTGCCGCCAGGAGAAAATCTGTTTCTGAACGGCCCGCAGCCCGGCAAGCGACATCGGTACGGCGCGGCCGTTCTTTTTTGCCTTTCCGGACAACCGGTGTGCAGGGTTCAGAACCTTGCCTGACAACATATCCGGAAGCTGACCGGAAAACCGCAGAGGTTTCGAGGATGGCTGCCTGCAGAATGCCATAAAAACAAAAGGCAGGATCACTGTCATCTGAAGTATTATAAACCAAAACATACTGCCGGGCAAGTTTTCTGAGGAAGAGCGTATAAGCATCAGGCTTCCTTGAACGGATCTGAATGAATGGATTTCAGTGAACTGCAGGATGCGATTGTTGACTTCCCTGGAAATAAACGTAAAATATCTGTATCACCCTGGCGGAGGAAGAAGGAAGGGAAGGAGGAACGTATGATCTGAGCTTTCATGATTTCATACAAACGAGAGGATGAAAAACAGGATTCGTCTTTTTCTCCTTCTGTTTCTGCTCCTGATCCGAACAGCCGGAGCGGAAGGTACGATCAGACTGCCGGAAGGCCTTCTCATCCTGGAAGAGGATGCATTCGCGGGAGATGGAGAAATCCGGGAGGTATACATTCCCGCGAATGCCCAGATATCTGTGGACGCATTTCAGGATGCGGACCGAGCGGTGTGGATTCATTGCCCGGCGGGAGAGTATGCCCTTTCCCTGCTGGCGGGTGGATACGACGCGGATGCCGGAACGGTGTACCGTGCGGTGGTGGTGGCCCAGACCTATGAAGGAACCGGCAACCAGCTGGAAGGACCCGCAAACGACGGACAGAGCGTGAAGGACTGCCTGCAGCATCTGTCCCGCACGGGATATGAGGTGTTCCTGCACCGGAATCTGACGGCGGACGGCATCCTGGAGGCCTGCCGCAGCGACTTTGCGAACGCTACCCCCTATGACGTGTCCCTTTTCTACTACAGCGGCCATGGACTGAAAGGCGGTCGGATGCTGGGGATCAACGCGACGACGCTGCCCGTTGCCTCCCTGAAAAACGTGCTGGACACGGTGCCCGGCAGGAAAATCATCGTGATGGACGCGTGCTATAGCGGAACCGCGGCGGGAGGCGTCTTCGGGGAGGCGGCTGCCCGGGCTGTGTGGAAGCTGGAGAACGGCCTTCGGGCGTTTCTGAACCTGCCGGAAGCCGAAGAACCCGGAAACACGGATCCAGCCGCAGCCGCGGATAGCTTCAATGCTTCCGTGCTTTCCGCCTTCAGCAGCGCTGCGACGCGGAGTCCGGCCTTAAAGGCGGCCGGAAGCGGCGCGGGGTTTTCGGCATACTATGTGATGACCGCCTGCGCCGAGGACGAGGAGAGCTGGGAGGATGCCATCTATTCCGGAGGGGCCTCCCGGCATATGGGAGTTTTCACCTTCCATCTGTGCCGGGGCATCGGATGGGACGGCGTGCGGCAGACCGGGGGACCGAAATACGCCGACACAGACGGAAACGGCGTAGTGACCTTCGGGGAAGCCTTTACCTACGCAGCGCGGCAGGCTTCGGCTTCCTACATGCAGCATGCCCAGTCCAACGCGGCAGGGCTGCAGAGCTTCAGCCCCTTCCGGTGAAAACCGGTTTGGGAAGATAAAGATTGAATTTCCTGTGGAAATATAATAAAATATTTTTGTATATGCATTGCCGTGAAACATGCTGGAGACTAGAAGCCGCCGGGAGGCAGAGACGGGACCCGGCTGGGGCCCGCCGGAGGAGCGAGCGGAATGATTGCGTTTAACGTACCGATCTATCTTGGCAACGAGCCGGACTATATGAGACAGGTGCTTGAAAGACATAAGACCTGCGGCGACGGTGCCTTCACCAGGAAATGTCAGGCCTGGATGGAGGGGCGTTTCCATGCACAGAAAGTCCTGCTCACCAACAGTGGTACAGCAGCGCTGGACATGGCGGCACTTCTTTGTAATCTGCATCCAGGGGATGAGGTGATTCTTCCCAGCTTTACCTTCTCCAGCACAGCCAATGCCTTTGCCCTGACAGGGGCAAAGCTTGTGTTTGTGGATATCCGCCCGGATACCATGAACATCGATGAGATGAAGATTGAAGCGGCTATCACCGAAAAGACCCGGGTGATCTGCGTTGTGCACTATGCCGGCGTGTCCTGCGAGATGGACACGATTCTGGATATTGCCCGGCGGCACGGGCTGCTGGTGGTGGAGGACGCGGCGCAGGGGGTCATGAGCACCTACAAAGGGCAGGCCCTGGGAACGATCGGGGACATCGGCTGTTACTCCTTCCATGAGACGAAGAACTACAGCATGGGAGAAGGCGGAGCCCTGGTGATCAACCGGCCGGAGATGACAGAGCGGGCAGAAATCCTTTGGGAAAAAGGAACCGATCGGTCCAAATTCCGCCGTGGGCAGGTGGATAAATATACCTGGGTGGATATCGGGGACAGCTTCCTGCCAAGCGAGTTGAACGCGGCTTATCTCTGGGCCCAGCTGGAGCGGGCAGATGAAATCAACGCGGATCGGCTGCGCTCCTGGGGCTTCTATCAGGAACAGCTTGCCCCCCTGGCGGAGGAGGGCTTACTGGAGCTTCCATATATTCCCGAGGAAGCAGAACACAATGCCCATATGTTCTATGTAAAGCTGCGGGATATTGAGCAGCGCACGGACTTTATCCGGTTCCTGAAAGAACGGGGAGTGCTTAGCGTTTTCCATTATGTGCCTCTGCATTCCGCTCCGGCGGGACTGAAATATGGCAGATTTGCCGGTGAGGATGAATATACGACGAAGGAAAGCGAACGGCTGACCCGCCTTCCTCTGTTTTATGGATTAACAGAGGAGGAGTCGAAGACCGTCGTGGAAACGATTCGGCAGTTTTTTCACAGATGAGTTCGATCGTGAATAAAAAAAGCAAGAAGATTGCTGTCAGAAGTTTTTTCTGGAACGCGGTGTATTCCGGTCTGAACGCGATTCAGTCCGCGGTGATTCTTTTCGCCATCTCCAGAACAAAGCCATTGAGTGAAGCGGGAATCATCACGATCGGTTTTACGATTGCCAACCTGGCAATGATTCTGGGACGGTATGGGATCCGGAATTATCAAGTGACGGACAGTCGCGAGGAATTTTCATTTTCAGACTACTTCTATGTACGCCTGATTTCTGTGGCGGGTACGGTTATCCTGTTCCTTGTCTATCTGGGCGTTATGATCCTGTCCGGAAGATATAGCTGGTATAAAGGGGAAGTCATTTTTGAAGTGATTCTCCTGAAAATGGTGGGTGCTTTTGAAGGACTGTATGTAGGGCGGCTGCAACAGAAAGGCAGACTGGATATAGGTGCCAGGATTGCGTCTGTCCGGTTGGGTGCCTCCACTGCTGTAATTTTTCTCCTGATCTGGTTTGTTGACAGCATTCCTCTATGTCTGATGGCGGGGATCGCGGCATCTGTTGCAACGGATATTCTTTTGCTGACCGGGAAGAAGTATTCAGACCTGTTCAATTATAATGGAAAAGATCAAAATAAAGTCAGAAGACTGCTTCTGCTGGCTTTTCCGCTATGCATTGGAACCGCGATGCACAACTATATCGGCAACGCGCCCAAATATCTGGTGGATCTGTTTATGTCCGATGAGATGCAGGCTATCAGCGGGTATGTGATGATGCCCATGTTTGTTATTACCCTTCTGAATACCTTCCTGATGCAGCCGATGCTCAAAAGCCTGGGAGATGCCTGGAACCGAAAGGACAGGAAAGCGTTCAGCAGAATGGTCGGCACCCATACGGCGCTGATTGCGGCAGGTTCATGCCTGGTGCTGGCACTGGGAATTCTGGTTGGCCTTCCGTTGCTTTCCTGGATGTACAGTGTGGATCTGACGGGGTACAAGGTGGAATTTGCCTGGCTGATGATCGGCGGAACGCTGTATACCCTTTCGGCGTACGCGATGGTGCTGCTGACCACCGTCAGGAAGCAAAACTGGATTATTGCAGGTTGCTGCGCTACCCTTTTGCTGTATGTGCTGCTTGGCAGAGGTCAGGTCATGACAAGAGGTCTGGCGGGGGCATCCATCCTTTATGCTGCTGCCAACGCAGTTATGCTTGGGGTTTTCTTTGCAGTGATCTTTTACACTTGGAGAAAGACTTTCAGCACCATGCCGAAAGACGGGATGCCTGTGTGAGTACCGGTCAGAGCAGCATGGATGCTTTCCGGGGTTCAAAACAGCAGCAGGGCCGCATGCATACAATGCGTACACCGCTTGCGCGCTGCGGGCCAACCTTCATGAAAG
>JAEEGL011880357.1_pt1 | contig 10354 bp, 7 predicted proteins | sample 9134231 | NCBI WGS metagenome assembly JAEEGL01 (sample SAMN16246548, study PRJNA631951) | gut metagenome | biome: gut microbiome; feature: rumen; material: fiber-attached | host: Bos | place: Iran: Karaj | collected 2018-10
AATGGTTGTTCTAACATATCACGAGGGTCTAAACCAGGATTTAATAACTCTTTTTTAATATCTTCTAAAGTATATGCATCAGTATTTAGTTCTTTAACTAAACTATCAACATTAATATTGCTAATAGCATCTTTAAATTCTTGGGTATTAATATTCTTTATATCTAAATTTAATTTGGTTAATAGTTTATTAGTTACTTCATAACTCTCAGGGTGGATTCCGGTTTTATCTAAAGGATTATCCCCATCATTAATTCTTAAGAAGCCAATGGCTTGTTCATAAATCTTATCAGTAATTCCCTTAATTTTTTTAATTTCATCACGATTGTTAATATGTTTTGTTTCTTTGTATTCATATAAACTATCAATAGCACGAGAAGTCATTCCAGAAACATATTTTAAAATACTTTTTGAAGCAGTATTAACATTAACCCCAACTTCATTAACAACTTTAGAGGTAGTAAAATCTAAGGCATCGCCTAGTTCACGTTGATTAACGTCATATTGATATTCACCTACTCCGATTGATTTAGGATCAATTTTAACTAGTTCTGATAATGGGTCTTGAATACGACGACCAATGGAAACGGCACTACGCTTTTCTACCTCCAAATCTGGAAATTCTGCTATTGCTAATTTGGATGCAGAATAAACTGATGCACCGGCTTCACTAGTAATTACATATTTACAATTTAAATTAAATTCCTTTATCATTTCACTTACTAGTTTTTCAGATTCACGTGATGCCGTACCATTACCAATTGAGATAATATCAACATGATATTTATTAACAAGTGCTGCCACAATCTGTTTGGCAGCTTTAATATTTTGCTCTTGATTAGAATTTAAGAATGGTTTAACTACTACTGAATCTAAATATTTACCAGATTCATCAACTACCGCTAACTTACAACCATTAACATATCCTGGATCAAATCCTAAAACCACTTGTCCTTTGATTGGACGAGTTAATAATAAATGTTCTAAATTCATACTGAAAGTATTAATTGCTTTATGTTCTGCGTTTTCTGTTAATTCACTTCTTATTTCGCGTTCAATGCTTGGCATGATAAGTCTTTTTAAAGAATCTTTAATACTATTTTTAACTAGTTCCACAACAAAAGAACTAGAATTTTTAATTATCTTACTTTCTAAATAATTAATAATAGCATCCATATCATAGTCAATACCAACTGTTAGAACTTTCTTATCTTCACCACGATTAAGTGCTAAAACACGATAATGTTTAATTGTTTTAACTAACTCACTATAGTTATAATAACGTTCAAAAGTTTTTAATTCATCAACGGCATCCTTTTTAACCTTACTAGTTATTAACCCAGTATGAAAAACATTATTACGAATCCATTTACGGTAATAAGCATTATCACTAATCCATTCAGCGATAATATATGATGCTCCTTCTAAAGCGGCATCAGTATCTTTAACTTTATCATTAATATACTTTCTAGCTAAATCTTCTAATGAACCAGTAGTTGGAAATGCCATAATCATTTTAGCTAATGGTTCTAAACCGTTATTAATTGCATCAGTTGCTTTAGTTTTTTTCTTTTCTTTAAATGGACGATATAAATCTTCAACTTCTGCTAGCTTTTCACAAGCTAAAATATTTTTTCTTAATTCATCCGTCATTAAATCTTTTTCTTCAATTAAACGAATAACATCTAACTTACGATTATATAAATTAGTTTGATAAGCATATACTTCTTCAATAGCACGAATTTGGTCTTCATCTAATCCACCCGTTTTTTCTTTACGATAACGTGCAATAAAAGGAATTGTTGCTCCTTCTCCTAACATTTCTAAAACACTTTTAATTTGTTCAACCTTAATATTTAAATTAGTTGCAACACTGTTTATAACATTTTCATTCATTATTAATCACCTTATTAATTATAATAAATAATAACAAAAAAAACTATCGTTTAGATAGTTTCTTGACACATTATTCATTCTTCCAAAAATACATTATAAATAAAGCATCTATGATAATAAATAATAACGTATAGAATGTATAATAAGTTCCTCTAAGAATTAAATTAATTAACATTCCTCCGCCATCTACAGCAATTATAATCGTGAATAAGATTTTAGCAATTGATACTGCAATATTAAAAATGGTATTAATGAAAAATAATACTGATCCATTCGGGATTGAATTAAAAATATAAACAATAATACTTACCGTAATTAATATATTAATAATATCGTTTAATTCAAATACATATATTAATGAAAAATGATAAACTCCTAAATAACTAATAATAATGGCAATAAAATTAAAACCTACCATTAAAATCATTAAGATACCTATAATAGCATTAAATATCATTTTAGCTTTATCTTTTAAAAATAGATTCAATACTATAAATAATAGTAATACTCCATAACGGATAATACGACGAATAATATAAATAGCTAATCCAATATATCCACCTAATTGAATATTAAGCACCCCTAAAACATTTACTACGCCATGATAATGGATAAAACAATTAACAATCGTTGGTACGATAAAGAATATTAGAATAGCAATTATTAAAAGAATGCTAATAACAATTTTACTCTTTTTCATTCTTATCCACCTTACTTAAGACATCACGAATAATATCCATACGTCCTCTTCTTGATGCAACCTGTACTACATCAAATCCAGGACGACGATTACCTTCAATGATAAGTGGACCGTCTGGAGTTACCGCAACATCCCAACCTACTACTAAAATCTTATCTGATTCTAAACAAGCTTTTTTAACCATATCTTTTACTTCTTTAAAATAAGGAACTTTGAAGCCAACAATCTTTGTGTTAGTTTTAGGATGATATTCATATTCATTTAAATCTTTATCAATTGCCGGATTAATAAGTTTTCCACTATTTAAATCAATCACACTTGCCATTCCACCAGCATGGAAGTTATCAACACTATTAACCCCATTTCCAATACGAAGTCCTGCCCATAAAATATGTGGTGTTCCATGATCATTAAAAGTCATAATTCGAATAGTGTTTACTGATGCACTACAAAGTTTATTTAAGTCTTCATGTTGTTTTACTAAATCTTCTAAGAATAAATGTTGATCACAAATATATTGATAATATGCATCTAAATCTTCAATATTCTTAACACATACTTTAGTTACATCAGCACCACCTAAACCGTCATATGGTTTAGACATAAAATATTCTTTACCTTTAATATATTTCATAAATTCATCTTTATTATTACCATCAGGTACTAAGAAAGATCTTTTTGTATACTCACTAAATTCTTTTAAGAAACGAGGTTTAATTGTATATCTTTCTTTATAAGCACTAGGTGATACCGTTTCATAAAAAGTATTTTGAATTTTAATACCAGCATACTCCTTACGTTCTGCTTTGCTTTTCAAATAAAATTGATAATTTAAATAATCCGTTAATCCAATACCATATTTTTTAACAGAGTATACTGTATCAAACATCATACCAATATAACTCTTATGATATTTTTTGCTAACCATTTTTAAATTTTTACTGAATCTTTTATAATTCGCTGTAAATATATAACTATAAAAAGCCATTATCATCACCACCTTAATTATATAACAAAAAAACTAACTAATAAATAGTTAGTTTAATCTCGATATTGGAATATTATATTATAAATGTCAATTACGAATTCATTAGTACCTACTGAATTTTTACCAATACCAATATTTGAATTACCATAAACACTAGCATCAGAAGTGTCTACTATAAATGAAGTTGGATAAACCGTTCTTGGTTGCTCGACTCTTACCGGAGTGCTTTGTTTTTCTAAATGAACAATCGAACTTTCAAAGATACGATCAGTACCATCACGCGTAAAGAAAGAACCTGTTCCATATCCAAAGAAGTTAATACCAGGATCTTTATTAGCATCAACATCTATAATATAGGATAAATCAGCAAAAACCGAATTGTATGGTGATGCATCAAATCCACTTAACTGAATTCCTAGACGGTTATTATTTCCAATTTCAACATGAAGATAACCATTTCCTTGACTCATAGTTACTTCGGCAACACTTGGTTGGAATGGATAATTCATTATACCATCTTTAATAACATATTCACCTAACTTTTTATTAACTGAACAAATTGGTACATCGTTAACCATGATACATAACTTAGCGTATGCAGCAGTTGGTGGAACTCCACAAACATTATTGTTGATAATTCCTAAATTATTTATTTCAGTTTCACTATATCCATAATAACAACTCATACTACTAGGATTATTATTACCAACACTAAATACTAAATAAACCATATCAGCTTGAACATATTTAGTAGTAAATGTTGGTCTAGTGGCAGATGGACGAGTACCTAAATAAGTGATTCGAGCATGACCATTACCCTCTTTAGCACAATCAGGTGTTGGGGTTTGAGAATGACAAGCATTAGTTGTAGTCTTAGTTTCTGCCACCGAACTAGTTGTACAGTTATAACAATGCATGTGTTTTTCGATCAAATCAGAATTATTAATATACCCAGATCCACCGCCAGCGCCACCGTGAACACCACAAGCTCCACCATACCAGCCAGCTCCACCTGCAGAATTCATATAACCTGGCGCAGAATTAATAAAATGAAGTGGATCACAACCGGTTCCAAATCCTGCCGCTGCGGTGATTTGTGGATGATAAGTATTGTTTCCAGCTGCACTTTGCGTACCACCAGCAGCATTACTAGTGGAATGAGTTGAACTAGGGGTTCCACTTACACCAGTAATACCACCACCGGCACCACCATCACCAGAGTGATTCGCCGTTTCATAACTAACACATGCAGCTCCACCACCACCAGCAACTAAATATACCGAATTGGCGGCCGTTGTAGAATTTCCATAACTAGCTAAGGTAGTGTAATTAGAATCGTATGTTGCAATATGAGTTGCACCACCACCACCGCCAGCACCATTTTGATTATTATAGTTTTGAGTAGCAGTTCCACCACCACCATTATAACTATTACCGACTTCCGTAAAAGTGTTATAAGCAGTTGTAGAATTACCACCACCGCCAACAACAATATTTAATTTATCATTGATGGCTAAAGTAATTGCTCCCATGGAGTAGCCACCATAACCGCCTTTTTTCAATCCATCATAACCAGTGGCATCCCCACCTTGAGCGCCCCAAACTTCTAATTGATAATCGCCTGGACATGGCGCTGTAAACTCGGCAACACTACCAGTATAATAAAAGTTATATTGATGATTAACAAGTGAAGTACAGTCCGAAACAAAGTGTGCAGTCAAAGTAATATCAGATGTCGTTCTAACTTTGGTTGTAGACGTTATTAATTTATTTCCTAAATACCAACCTGCAAAGGAATAACCATCTGGGGTTGCAGGATTACAAAGCTCACCATAAGCTTGATTATTATTAACCGTTTTAGAACTACAATTTAATACATCATAAGATAAAGTATAAGCATTCATATTAAAATTAGCTGCAACTAAATTATATATTTTTACTACGCGATAGTTAGCAAATGAATAAGTTAAGAACATTGCAAAAGCAACCAGCATTAATACTGGAATTAAAATGACTAAAGATTTATTATGTTTTTTTCTTAACTTAGCCATATTTACTATCCTCCATTGTTTATTATACAATAAAAAAACCAACTATAAAATAGTTAGTTTGATTTTTTCTTCTTTTTATCGGTTGGTGCTAGAGATCTAGTTTTTTCTAATTCCTCTTCTATTTTAATTTCTGCAAGTGGTTTTATCTTTCTAGTAGTCTCTAAATCAAGCGATTCTTTTCTTTGATTTAAAGCCATACCAATCACGAAAACATATGAAATAAAATATAACCATAAAAGTAAAATAATAATATTAGCAGCACCACCATAAAAGGCATTGTAATTAGCAAAATGATTTACATATAGTGAATAAATTTGTGTTACTAAAATAAAACCAATTGTGGAAAAGATAGCACCAAAAGTGGTTGTAGTTCCATACATCTTACGATCTGGTGCTAAAGCATATAATATTTTAATTAGGATAAACATAATAAACCATGATATTGGTCCTTTTAAGAAATTAATTGTAAAGATAACACGGTTTTCAATAACATGTTTTAAATTTAAATAACCAATAAGTCCAATTATCTTAGAACCAAATACTGGAATAATTAAAATAAATATTACCAGTAAAATTAAAATAATCTCCATAAATATAGCTTTAATACGGCGATAAAAATAATTACGATTTTTAATACCATATATTGTATTTGATGTAACAATAATTGATGCTGGTCCTTTTGATGCAACAAAATAACCAACTGCCAAATAAATAATAAATTTCAATCCCGGATTATCAGCTAACGTAGGAATAATAAGTGATGCTAAATCATCATTAAACACATTACTAAAGAAATTATTCATCATATCTAAATCTAAGTTTAGAAGTGATGCTACATAAGCAATTAACAAAAATGTAGGAATAACAGAAAGCCCTAAAAAGAATGCTAACTGACCTGGTAATATCGCCATTTCTGGTCTAGTTAATATTTCCCAAAAGTTTTTTAAATATAATTTTATTTGTTCTTTAATTCGACGCAGTTCAGTTCTCATGAAGGGCCTCCTTTCTTTATTCTTTAATATCTTCTTTTTGATTTTTCATATCATCAATAGCTTCATTTAAAGCGTCATCAACACTCTTTAATTCACTAGTAATGAAACTCTTACCAATAGTTGCTCCATATTCATAAGGTAAGTATTTAAATTCTTTATTTAATTTACGAATATAACTGGCGATTTGTTTTTCAGAATAGCCAATCGTATAAACCATAAACTCATTACCATCCGTACGAATGATTTCAGAATTATCTAATTGGGTTTTAATTAGGATATTAGCAGCAGCTTGAATTTGCTTATCTCCTTTTTCATAACCTAAAGTATCATTGATTTCATGAACACGATTTAAATCAATAATTAAAATGCTTTGTGGATAAATGGTATTCTTATTCCAATTAGTAATATTTTCCGTAAAGTAATTACGATTTTTTAATAATGTTAATTGATCAATATATCTAATCTTATCTTCTTTCTTGATACGCTTAGATACTCTTACTTTCTTTCTTAAACGATAACTTAATAACCAAACTAAAACATAAATAAGCACTGCTAAACTAATGTACTTAATAATTTGCTTATAAACATTACTTTGTCTTATTAATTCAGTATGGTTCATAATACCTTCTTGATAAGCTACATTTGGATCAATAATTTTAACGTAATTAGTAAACATACGATATAAAACATCATCGTCAGCGATCTTAAAGCTGTAGTTATCACGAATAATACCACTATAACGACTTGTGTAATTATCTAATTTATCTTTTTGATAATAATCATAAATCTTACTATCTAAAACAATTAAGACATCTTTACGATTAAGTTTAAATAATTCTTTATTATCTTTATAAGTTTTAACTTTAATACCATGATTTCTTAAATATTCTGCAATCTTAGAATTATTCAAAGCATACACTTCATAATTCTTTAAACCATTAAGACTACTTAATACTAAATCATTCTTTAACGAAGATATTACTTCAAACTCAATATGATTTAATGTTGGAATAGTTGCATAAGCAGTTTCTAAATCGTAATAGTTAAAGTAAATATCAATATCTTTATCATTTAACGCTTTATTAAATTGTTTAAAGTTTTTATAACGAATAAATTTAAAATCTAAACCAGAGAATTCACTGAATTCACTTATATAATAACTTACAATTCCACCATAATTACCATTAGCAATTACTTCATATGGTGATTGGTTAATAAAGCCATAATTGTAATTTCTTGAATTTAGCTTATCAAGTTCAACACTTGATAGATTTAAAGCACTAACAAATAAATCATATTGATTCTTCTTAATTGATTTATCAAGATTATCTTCTTGCCATTTATTATAATACTTAACAATAATGCGACTAAAATCATCATTGCTACCATTAATTGTGTAATAAGTATTTAAATCACTAACATGGAATAAAACTTGATAACCATTGCTAATAATCATTTCTAATGTTTCATCTAATGGTACAATTGCATAATTAATATCAGCATCTAAATCAAGTGCTTCTCTTAATGCATCCATTGAATCATATTTTTTAAAATTAATATTATCAACTGTACTAAAATATTTTACTACTAATTCATAGTCATTAGCAGTAACCCCAATACTCTTATCAGCTAAGGCTGCTTCGCTATTAATAAAATGATTAACTTTGCTAATTACTACATAATGATCACGATAAATTGTTACATTATTTTTATCATAATTATTAGTTTTTCTAAATGCTACTCCTTCAGTAGGTTCTTCCCCACTCTTGTAAGTAACCGGATTAATTTTTAAATCGTATTCTTCACTAAAGTCATTAATAAAATCATAAAAAACTCCAGTACCATTTTTACCAAAAACTGGTAAATCATCTAATACAGACACATTAATAACATTACTACGATTATCACTAATCCAACGTTTTTCTTGAGTAGTTAATTTATTCTTATCACTTATAAAGCGGAATAAATAAACTCCTCCTATTATTAAAACAATGGCACTAATAATTATGACTGCATATCGCTTATAACCTAATCTCATAATTATTCTTCACTTTCCTCAACTTCAGTATTATTATTCCATACTAAGCCACTACCTAATACATTTTGACAACCCATTATTTTAATTTCTGGAACCTTATCAGTCTTGTCTTGTAATAGGATAAATTGAATATCATATTTCTTTTTAATATCTTCTGGTAAAGTATTTATGGCATTTACTACTTTTCCTTGAGCTTCAATTACTGTTGAAACATTTTCTAAGTAGATTGTTATATAAATAGTTTTGCCACTAACATCGATTTTAGCTTTAGTAACTTTTTCATCCTTTACCGTTTCACTAATAACTTGATCTTTAATTTTATCAGTTACTTTAACATTTTTAATACTATCTAAACGATCTCCATACTTATTCTTTCCACCTTTAAAGAATAAAATTCCTAAGATAATAGCCATGATGACCATGCAAATTAGCACAACACTCATTAGAATAATAAAGATACGATATTGATGCCAAAATTTTTTCATAAATGACCTCCATAAGTATTCATAATTATACTATATTAAGAGTTTAAATTCAATTAACACTTGGTTGAATAGCCTTTTGTAAAAAGTAAACATCGATTTACTAAATGTTGCTGCTACTAGACACAAACTTGACATTTTTGCTAAAATATGATATCATTATTTCACTCAGGGGGAGAGTAATATGATGGGGGTTTTTAAAAAGATAGCATTCGTATCTTTAGTTTTACCAATCTTCTTTGGTTTAAGCATTTTTGTAACCAATAATGTTAAACAAGATGACATTATTCAAGTTATTGATGTTATGCCAAAACAACAAGTTTATCTTGGCGGTGAATCCATCAATATTAACATGGATGCATCAGGGGTTATCGTAACCAATACTGATGGTGAAATTAAAGCTGGCGATATTTTATATAAAATTAATGATAATAGTGTTAATAATCGTTTTGAATTAAACAATATTAAAAATTCTATTGCTGCCAGTGATATTATAATTACTTATCTACATAATAACGAATTATTAACTAAAACTATTTCTAATGATGAGTTAAAAAATATTGAAGGGGTTAATAATTTATCTGGTAATGTTACTATTACTTATATCAATCCCGAAAATTTAAAGTATGCTGCTGTTGCCCACAGTATTATTGCAAACGTAACAATTAGCAATAATAATATTGGCACCATTAATACTAACCACATTAATGAAATTGTTAAAAGTACCGATGATACCGTTGGTCATTTTATTGCAACCAAAGGCACTAAGATTGGTACTATTAATGCCATAAATGAAACTGGTATGTATGGTACCTATGATAAACACGATGGTAAATTAATTGAAGTAGGTACTGCTAAAAAAGGTAAAGCTTACATCGTTACTACCCTAGATAACAATCAAAAAGCTTATTATGAAATTGAAATTAGAAAAGTATATAATAACCAAAAAGATATGCAAATTGATTTTGTAATTAAAGATCAAAACTTAATAAACAAAACTAATGGTATCTTAAAAGGAATGAGTGGTTCACCTATCGTTCAAGATAATAAATTAGTTGGTGCCGTATCACACGCAGTTAATGGTGCTAATGATCGCGGTTATGGTTTATTAATTGATGAAATGTTAAAAAATACTATTTAAAAAGATGAATCATTGTGAAGTGAACCCCAAATAGTTCACAATAAAAAAAGAACAGGAGTCTATTTTC
>JAEEGL013712255.1_pt1 | contig 10354 bp, 4 predicted proteins | sample 9134231 | NCBI WGS metagenome assembly JAEEGL01 (sample SAMN16246548, study PRJNA631951) | gut metagenome | biome: gut microbiome; feature: rumen; material: fiber-attached | host: Bos | place: Iran: Karaj | collected 2018-10
ATTATTATTATTATTATTATTATTATTATTATTATTATTATTATTATTATTATTATTATTATTATTATTATTTAAATTATATAAAAACTTATAATTTTTTTTATCCATAAAAGCCAAGGGAGAAATTTTTAATTTCATTAAACATTTAATAGTATTTTGTCTTTCTAAATCAGGTAAATTATTTTTTTTATTACGTTTTTTAGGTGTTTTTGGAATAATAGGTGTTAAATTTTTTTCATCATTTTTAATATCTTTTAATAAAAATATTTTATTATTATTATTTTTCACATTAATATTATTTTTCTTTTGAATATTACTAATATTATTTTCAATACTATAATTATTATTTAAACTTTTACTAAATAAATTATTATTTTTATTTTTTTTTCTATGTTTAAATTCTCTAATAACCATGTCATCATCAGAATTTTCACATGAATTTGGATCACTATTTAATTTAATATTTTTTTCTTTATAATATTCATCATAAAAATTGGTAAAAATCGGAGAATTTAAAAAAAAATTTTTATTAATATTAATATTAATAATATTATTATTACCTTTCAAAACTTCATCATAATTAACATAATTATAATTTGAACTATTAGAATCATTAAAATTATAAATATTAAAATTAATATTGTCATTATTATCATTATTATATAATAAATTAAATTCGTCATTTGAAGGATTTTCTAAAGAAAAATTTATTAATGTTAATAAAGCATGATAATTTAATCCAATGGGAAAAGCAATTTTTAATGGAAATCCATCGAAAGGTAATAATTTTTGAGAAATTGTTGATTCTAATTCAGCAAATTTTTTACTAGTAAAACTTAAAATGTGAATTAATGGAAGAAATTCTGACATTTTTAATGGAAAATCTTTTGAAATCCAACATGTAATATTTAATTGTTTTTTTTTAATTTTTATGTTTTTATTTTTAATACTATCAAATGAAATGTTACTATCATTAAAATCTGTGTTTATAATATTTTGTTTAATGTTAATGTTAATTTTATTATTATTATTTATATTATTTAAATAAATAATGTTATTATTATTATTATAATTTTCATTATTATTATTATTATTTAAATTATTATTATTATTATTTGAATTATTATTATTAATATTCGCTGATGAATTTTTATTTGAAATAGAAATTGTATTTAATTTTTTATATTTTTGTGATTTTAAATCAAAAAAACCAAAATTATTAAATTTATTCAAACCATAATTAAAATAATCTTCAAAATTAATATAAAAAACATTATTATCATCACTATTATTACTATTATTAGAATTATTACTATTATTTAAATCATTATTTTTAATAATTTCTTTTTGAACATAAGCTGTTCCACTAATTTTAACTAATCTACAATCATAATTTAAAATATTTTTTTTTTCATTAGTAAATTCAAATCCACTTAGAAACCATTTGTTTTTAACAATTCCTTCTTTTAAAAGTTTATTAACTTTTTTATTTTCATCTTTATCGCTTAATAAATGTTCTATATAATCATAAGATATTTTATTAATATGATCCATTTTAAATATCTTTTTTTCTTCTTCATTTATTAAAATAGAAAAATTTTCATTTTTTTTATTTTTTAAATTCATATCAATTTTCATATTTCCATTTAATTTTGAAATTTTATAATTATCAACATTATTATTAATTGAAGAAAAAATATTTAATAAATTACTATCGAAATTTAATTTCAAAGTCATTGAAAAATTTGGAATAGTTTTAATTAAATTAAAAAAAATTTCTTTATTTTTTCCCCATTCGAAATATTTTTGTTTTTTTTTAGAATTCACAAGAATTTTTAATATCTTATAATTTTTAATTTTCAACGCATATTCTAAAGGACTTAAACAATTTTCATAACTAATTAAATTAATATCTGCGTTGTTATCACAAAGAACTTGAACGACATCAATTAAATTTTTTTTAATCGCTAATAATAAAGGTGTATTATTATTAATATCACATTCATTAATATCAGAATAAATATTAAATAAATTATTGTAAGGCTGAAGTAATTTTGTTATTAATCGTAAATTATTTTCAAAAACAGCTTGATGCAATTGATATTCTTCAATGTCAAAATTTTTACTTCCTATGTTATCAAGAAATAAATCGAATTTATTTAATAATTTATTTTCGATATTAATATTTTTTTTAAAAAGAAAAAACTTTTTTTTTATTAAAATCCATAAATTTTTTAAAAACAAAAAAAATTCTTTTGATTGAGTATTATAATTTTTTATAACTTTTATTAAATTATTACAAAAATCAATTTTATTTTTTATTATAAAATTTTTGTTTTGAATGTTTTGTTTTAAAATTAAAAAAGTTGTGTAAAAATTTTTTATTCGTTCGTCTTTTGGAATATATGAAGGTGGTAAATAAAATAAATTTGAATTTTTAAATATTTGATATTTTTTTTTATTTGATTGAATATATTCAATTTCATTGTAATTATTTGAATTGTTGTAAATTGATGAAAATGAAGTTGTTCTAATGTGAGTTTCTAAATTAATTTCATTTTTATATTTTAAATTAAATAAAAAATTAAAATTTTTTAATATTTGATTTATTTCATTACTTGAAACTTTATTTTCATTCATTTATTTGTTGATTGTTTTATTTTTTTTAATTTTTATTGGAAATTAATAAAAATATAAAATAAAATTATATTTTATTTTAAAATTTAAAAAATAAATTTAAATAAATTATTAATATATAAAATTTATAAATAAATAATATTCATATTATTTATAAAAATATATTAATAATTACTTATATATAATTATTATTTTATTATTATTATTAAAAAATGAAAAAATTAATTTTCTTTATCATCAAAAGAAGAACCACTTTCACTATTATTATATTTATTAATATTATTTTCTTCTTCTTCTTCAATTTCAACTTTTTCCATTTTAACATTAACATTATTATTATTATTTTTTTTATTTCCTCCAAACGAAATTAATTTACTTAAATCTTCATCACCTTCTTCATTTTTAACATATTTTCCATATCTAAAAATACCTTTAATTTTCTTTCCATTTTTATAATAAATTCCATTTCCATGTTGTTTATTATTAACCCATTCACCTTCATAATAACAATCTTTATTCCAAATAAATTTACCAAAACCATCTTTTTTATTATGTTTATATTCTCCTACATATTTCTTTCCATTGCTCCATTTAAATTCACCTTTACCATTCATTTGATTATTCTTAAATTCTCCATTGTATTCTCGCCCATCTTTCCAAACAAATTTTCCATTTCCTTCCATTTTATTATCTATAAAATTCCCATTGTAAATCGAACCATTTGAAAAAATATATTTTCCATTTCCATTTTTTTTCCCATTTTTAAAATTTCCTTCATATTTTTCATTTTTATTATTTGAATTAAATGTTTCTATTCCATTTCCCGTTGGCAAATCATTATTAAATTCACCTATATAAGTTATTCCATTTTTTAATACTAATTTTCCTTTCCCATTTGCAACACCGTTTAAAAATTCACCTTCAAAATAATTTCCGTTTTTATCTATTAATCTACCTAAGCCATTAAACTTATCATTCACAAAATAACCTTCATATTTATTTCCTTTATCATCAATGTATATTCCATAACCTTCTCTTTTTCCATTTGAGTTCCAACTTCCTTTGTAAATTGAATTATTGTGATTGAATTTATATGCGTCTTTTGTAAATAAATTTTTTTCATTTTCCATATTTGAATTTTTTTCTAAAGGATTTAATGTTTTTTCTAATGAAATTATGTTTGTTGATAAATATTTATTTAAATCATTTATTTTTTCAGCGAAATTTTCAATATTATTATCAAAATCTTTGCTTGGATTTGGTTTTGATAATTCAGTAGAATCTATTTTTTTATTATTATTTTCACTTTCATTTTCATCATTATTTGCAAGAATTTCTTGTTTATTTTCAGCATAATAATTACCTTTTAATTTTAAACTACCGTTTGATAAATTATCATTTTGATTTGAATTATTAGAATTGTTATTATTATTATTAAATTTAATTTGTATAAAATTATTATTATTATTATCATTTTTTAATTGTTCTGATTTCATAATACTTTGTTTCATTGGATCATTTTCTATTATTTGTGGTTGATTTTCTACATCATATTCACTTCCTGGAACAGGAATACTTCCTATATCTTTTCCACAAACACAATTTATTATGTCTTGACCCATATTAATTTATTTTCAATTTTAATTTTAAAATTATTTATTAATTTTTTATTTTAATAAATATAATTTGTTTTTTATTATTTTATTTTTATTTTTTAATAAAATTTTAATTATTAATAATTATATTAAATATTAAACTTCATTTATTAATATTTATAATTTTATTTTATTTAAAATTAATTAATTGATAATTATAAAGAATATATGAATAAAAATTTATATTATAGCAATAATATAATTGAATTATAAAATATTATATAATAATTTAATATTTATATTTAAATTTTTCTTTGTTTATGAAAATATTAATAATTATATTTAAATTCAAAATAATATGGTTGATGTATTGTTATTAATTTTTAATTTAAATTTTTATATATTTAATAACACTTAGATTTTAATTAAATTTTATATATTTTATTTTTATTTTATATTATATATTTTTATTAAAAAAAATTATTTTTTACTTTGTTCTCCAAAACCTTTATTTGCCAAAATTTCTTTAAACAAAGTAATTAAATATTTTTGCCATTTTTCTAAATCACTAATTTCTCTAATTTCCTGTAAATTATTATTTTTTTTAAAATAAAACAATATTAAATTACACATATTAGTAACAGTAACTTCTTCCCAACAATTTTCATTAGAATGAATATTATCCAAAGGAAAGGCATTTTTTAAAATATAATAATGTTCATCACTCATTTTGCTTCTTAATTTCAATAAATAAATAACTAATTCAGTCCAAATTACAATATCTCTTTGACATAATTTAATTTTATTATTTAATTCTTCGATTTTTTCACTTTGATTATTAATTTGTTTATAAACTTGTTTTAAAAGAAAATCTAAACTATATAATTGAGGAGGATTTTTTTGTTGATATTTATTTAATAAACTTTTTTGAATATTCGTATATAAAATCGTATATTTTTCCAATTCTTTTAAATCATGTTTTTTTTTTTGATATAAATTAAAATGGTCATTGATAACATTTATATAATTTTGAAAATTAATAGGATCTTCAATGCTACATTCAATTTGATATTCAAAATGTTCATTTAATCTTCTTACTAATTGATTAGTAATAAATAAAATAGCTTCCATATTATTAGTTTGTATTCTATATCTTCCAGCGTTTTTTGATACGATAATTGTAACATCACTTTTATTAGGATATATAAATGTTATTATATGTTGTTTTGATTTTATTAATTCAGAATCAACATAATCATTTGTTAAATCTTTAAATATTTCAGGAATTGTTAATTGCGATTTATTAGTATTTAAAGTTATTTTATATTGCGCATTATCTTTACGATTTTCGTTTGAAACTCGTAAAAATAATGTCAAAGGCAATTCTAAAGAAAAACTCGTTGATTGAAAAGTTTTTTCATTTTTTTCTTTTATATAATAAGTAGCATATATGTCAACATTAGTAAAAGTAGGATAATATTTTTCAATGACTCTAAAACTAATTGTTTTTTTAATAATATTATTTTTTTGTGTCAAAGAACTTATAATAAAAATAGGATCATCACATATAACATTATAAGGCATAGTTACATTAACTCTAATGTCATTTGCTTCTTTTCCATCAAAAGAAAATTCTAACGTAACTTGTCCACGTAAAATTTTACCATAATTATCTTTATAAAAAATTTTATCTCCCGGTTCATCATCATAAAATACATTATCATTAACTTCAGCTGAAATAGTTAATGAAAAATCACTTTCTGCAACAACACCTTTATTATAATTTTCTATAGTTTGTTGTAATTTTTCTGATTCTTTTATTAAAACTTCTTGATCAATTTGTTTAGATTGAATAATTTTATTATTTTTTATAGGTTCCATTCCTAAATAATTTACATTTAATTGTCCATTGTCACTTAATGTACAAATTAAACCTTTAATATGATTAAATTCACCAAAATCAATAAAAATTGGAGCGTAATTTAATTTAAATGCCCAAACGAGATTAATTCCTTTATAAATTAAAACATGATTTTGAGTAGATGAAATCATACACATTAAATCAAAAATATTATTTAAAACATATTTTTCATCAGTTATATTATAAACTTTAAATGTCAATGGTTCAAAATCTAATTTTTTTTGATATGTTAATTTACCTGATTCATCTATTAAATTCAACATTGTTTCAGATAATAAAACACATTCTTCTTTTTTATTTAATAAATTATATATAGTTTCCATTTTAATTACCAATTCACCTAAAATTACTTTCCATTGATGATAAATTTGTTGACTTGAAGTTTTTGAATTATTCGCACTTATTTTTTTAGTAGCTAATGTATTATAACTATAACATTCAACTTCATATGCAGTATTAGTTATAACAAAACTATCTTTTCTATTTATAAATCCAATTTGACCTGGAAAAATTACTTCACTAAATTGAACTAAATTTATAAATGAATCTTGTTCATAAATTGATATCGCCCCATCTATTGATTGAATAAATACTACATCGTAATTTCTTTCACCTATTTGACCTCGACAAAAATTATGTCCATTTCTTTTTAATTTATGATCATAACAATTTTTTATATTTGTTGATGATTTTAAATTTGAAATTTGAGCTACAAAAAATTTTTTACTTTGTAAAATTCCTAATTGAAGTTGATTAGAATTCATTATGTAATTCCCTAATTGAATTTGAAGAATTGGCTCTGGATAATTTTTTTCAAATAAAAGATTTTCGGAATTGTTTATTCCAAATTGTGGTTCAAATATACGTAAATTACCTTTCATTGAACTTACACATATTTTATTTATGTTATTTGGGTCATTATCTACATTTCCTATTGTTATGCAATTATTATCAAATTCTTCTTCGTAACCTTTTGAAACTGTTGTTGACCAAAATTCTTTTGTTGAAAATATTGACATTAATTAATATTAAATAATATAATAATTTTTTTAATATAATAATATTTAAATTATTATTTATTAAATAATATAAAAAAATCATTATTTGTTAAATAAAAAAAAAATTATTATTATTATTTATTATTGATTGATAATTAATTGTTTATTTTTTTTATTTAATTTATATTGTTCTTCTAATATATTTATTTTTTTTCTTAATCTATTTATAGGTTCTAAATAATTTGGAGCTGTTTGAAATAAATTATTTTTTGCTAATGAATTATTATTATAATCTATTGTTTTTGAATTAAAAAAATTTCTATTATTTATTAAATCATTATTATTATTATCAAAATCATTATTATTTTCTTCAATTGTAATTAATTGTTCATTATTAAAACTTGAATTATTATTTGTAGGAATATTAATTAAATTTTGATTGTTTTTGAAATTATTCGGTATTGGAGGTTTATTAATATTTTTTAATTTTATTTCTTCATTATTGATGTTTTGATTTTTTTTTATATTATTTTGTAATACATTATTTAATAGTAAATCTTCGTATTGATTTGATTTTAAATTATTAATAGGAAAATTAAATTTATTTAAATTTATATTATTATTTGGTTCAATAATTTTTTTATATTTAATAATATCTTCAATTAAATTTTTATTATCTTTTAATAATTTTTCAAAAAAAATTTTTATTGTTTTTATTGCATAAGTTGTAGATATTTCATTTTTATTATTTGAATTATTTTCATCAAAATTAATATGAACAATATTTTTAATATTAATATTATCATTTAAATTTAAAATATTTATAATATGATTAAATCCTTCAAAAAATTCTTTAATAATTTTTTTATTTTTATTATTTTCAATATTTAGGTCATTAATAATATTATCTTTTTCATTTATATTTTTAGAATAATCATTTTTTAAATTATTAATAGAAATGTCATTTTCTAAATTCATATTATTTTTAATTTTTTCAACTTCAAAATTATTTTTATTTTGAAGAGTTTTAATTTCTTTTTCTAACGTATTTAAATTATTATTTAAATTTTTTATTTCATTTTTTTGGTTTTCAATTGTATTATTTAAACGATTAATTTCTTCTTTGTATTTATTAACATCAGAAAATAATTTAATATTTTCATTTTTTAATTCATTTTTTAAATCACTATTAAAAAGTTCATTATTTAAAGAAGAAAAATTATTTATTTTTTCATTAGATTTTAATATATTATTATTATTATTTTCATTAGATTTAATTATATCATAATTATTATTACTATTATCAATATTATCATTGATATTAAAATTATTTAAATTTATTTTATTTTTATATTTTTCTAAATCTAATTTATATTTATTTATCAAATTATCAATTTGATTTAAATAATTTTCTTCCATTTAATTAATTTTATATTATAATTAAAATTAATTAAAATAAATTAAAAAAAATATAATTTAAATTTAATTTATATTTTATGAAAAACACATTAACTAAAAATTAAAAATTTATTATAAATATAAATAATTATTTATTTATTATTATTTAAAATTATGAGATTAAGGTCAATTACTTTGTATAATGAAGAGGAATTTGATAATTTTTTTTCAAATCCAACAAATATTTCAAATAATATTATTGAGGAAAATTCCGAAGATGATTTAAATTCAAATGAATCAGATGAATTTGACGAATTAAGATGCAATTCCAATTATCAATTAAAAGAAATTCCAAAAACTTTAAAAGAACTTGAAAAAATTGATGAAGATAATTTATTTAATTTAATAGAAAAAATGAATAAAGAATTAAATAAATTAAAAAATAAAAAACAGAAAAAAATATTTTATATTAATTTTGATAATAAAAAAGAGAAAAGATCAAATTCAGTTAATTATTATTTTAATATTGATGAAACAAATTTTAATCAAAATTTAAATGATTCTTTTATTTCAATGCATAATGAAAATTATTCAAATTTAAGTTTAAATTCAAGTACGGAAAATTCAATTGATTTGAACATTAATGATTTTGATTATGATAATTTTATTATGCAAAACTTAAAATGTTTTGATGAAAAAATAAAACTTATTGTGATTGGTGATGAAAAAGTAGGAAAAACTTTATTTTTAAATAAAATTGGAATTTATGATAATTTTAAAAGAAAAAATAATTTTAACATTAATGAATATAATCCTACTGATTGTTTAGAAATAAATAAAAGTTATGTGATTGTTGATAAAAAATTAATAAAAATTGAAAGTTTTGATACTAATGTTAAAATTATAAATTCTAAAATTATTGAAACTTATTATAATTTATGTAATGGATTTATTTTTGTAGTCAGTAATGATAATATTAATAGTATAAATTTTATCGAAAATCAATTTAAAAAAATATTATTAAATTTAAATAATTTAGATAAAATATTATTTATTGTAAATGAAAAAATAAAAGATAATTTTGAGTTTATTTATAAACTCAAAAATTTATATATAAAATATAATCATGATAATATTAATAAATTTAATTATCTTTCTATCGATTTAAAAAATTTTAATTATTCTAATATAAAATTTCAAACTTTTTTAAAAAATATTATTTCAGAAAAATCTTGCTTTGATAGTGAATCTAAATTTTTCAATTTTACTGACGACGAAAATATCGAAAAAATTTTGTCAGATAGAAAAGAAAAAATTAAAGAATATATGTCAGAGAATAAATATTTAGTAGTATAATAAAGTTATTTTATGAAAATTTTAATATATCTTTTTATAAATAGATATATAGATTTATTTATTTATATATATTTATAGAAATAATATAAAATATATAATTAAAAATGCATTTACTGATAAAAAATTATTTAATAAAAATTATAAATTGATTATGTAAGCTTTTTATTGAATAATTTTGTATTTTTATAAAAATATTTATTTATTATTTTTAGTAATTATATTTGTTAATTTTATAGATTTTTATTAAATCAAAATATTTAAATTAATATCGTAAAATATTTGTAAATAGAAAATATATTTTAATTATTTTTTATAAAATTTTATAATATTTAAATTTATAATTAGCTATAATAATTATTTAATTCTTTTTTTTTATTAAAAAACTATAAAATTTATTTATTAATGATATTTTTTTATTTATTATTATTATTATATTATATTAAATATTA
>JAEEGL013923805.1_pt1 | contig 10354 bp, 9 predicted proteins | sample 9134231 | NCBI WGS metagenome assembly JAEEGL01 (sample SAMN16246548, study PRJNA631951) | gut metagenome | biome: gut microbiome; feature: rumen; material: fiber-attached | host: Bos | place: Iran: Karaj | collected 2018-10
ACGGTATTGACCTTGTTGTAATCATTTAACCTGCTGTTGCGGATATCTTCAAAACCGACCAGTACATAATACAGACCCAGATCCGCAAATTCTTTCATCAGCTTTTCATGGGAGCAGATGAAATCAGCGCGTCCGTAACAGATGTATTTTCTCCTGATATTTCTCTTTCTGATCTCATCAAGAAAATTCTGAAGATATTTCTCGTCAAAGAGAAAATCATCGTCGACCAGATAGACGTTTTCATTGTCATTGCTTTCGATCTCATCGATCAGATCATAAACGTTTCGCCGTGAATACAGTGAATTGTTCATACGGTTGCGGATACAGAAACGGCAGCGGTAAGGACAGGAAAAGCTGCTGCGGATCCACATCGCATGTTTGAGTTCGAGATACTGATAGCGCTCAGGATGTGCATAGAAATAGGAACGATCCGGCCAGGGCAGATCATTGATATCGACAGCTTCAGTTGAATTCGAGATCCAGCCTGTAGCCGTTTTATAAGACAGATTATCAGCATCACGTCTTCCTTCTATTATGGAAGGCAAATCATAGTAATTATAGCCGCTTAAAATAAGATCAACATAATCTTGGAACAGGCGCTGTCTGCAGATCTGGGCATGTATGCCGCCCAGGATCACCAGCCCATTATATTTATCTTTAAACGCTTTGGCATATTCAAGAATAAAAGGCTCCTGAAAACAGCGCGATTCACCATAGAAGACCTCAAACTGTTTATCAGCGATGAAACTTGTAAAAGAAGCTGATTCAACCTGTTTATCAAAAATCGTCACTTCATGGCCCTGATCAGAAAGGATCTTGCAGATCCATTCCAGATCCAGGCATTCATTTTCGATCACGCCCTGAAAATCATACTTGCTGCGGGATTCCTCAGGACGTATCAGCAATATCCTTGCCATCTCAGTTCTCCCGCAAGAGTTTCTCTATCGTGTGATAGAGCAGAGAATTGGCTTCTTCAATATCATCAGTCTTTATTTCAATGGGTTCGCCATAAACGATCCTCAGATCAGCAGAACGGAAACGATAATCACCTTTTATGCAGTAAGGGATGATCTTTGTGCCGGTCTCCATTGCCATGCGCACTGCACCGTTCTTAAAAGGAAGCAAAAGCTGGTCGGTATAGTTGCGAGCTGCCTCAGGCGATATATTGATGACTCCTCCTTCAAGCAGTATACTTTTCGCTTTTTCATAAGCCTCAGGATTGCCTGGTGCATCCAGATCAACACTGATGGCGCCAATACTTCTGAAAAACGGTCCAAACAGTCCTTTGAACAATTCACTTTTAGCCAAGGCATGAACAGTGCGTCTGGTACAGATATCGACTAAGATCGGATCTAAAGCATGTTTATGATTGCCAGCCAGAATGATCGCTCCTTCTTCAGGGATCTTATCTTTGCCTTTAATTTCAGGATGAAAAAACAACCTGAAAACAGGCGTAAATACTATTCTGCAGAACTGATATAGACGATCGTTACGCATCATATAAATTCTATTAGTGATTTATGCTTTAGGCAAATAGAAAAGGCAGATGTCTGAACACCTGCCTTTAAAATACTATGTGCTTATATTAAGCTGATTAACCTAATTCAGCGAAGTACTTGATAGTTCTTACCATCTGTGATGTGTAAGAATTTTCGTTATCGTACCAAGCAACAACCTGTACTAAGTAGCAGCCGCCGCCCATATCAGAAACCATTGTCTGGTTAGCATCGAATAAAGAACCGAATTTCATACCGATAATATCAGAAGAAACCAGTTTTTCAGTTGTGTAACCGAATGATTCGTTAGCATGAGCCTTCATAGCTTCGTTGATACCTTCAACAGTAACGCCTTCCTTCTTAACTACAGCGTGAAGGATAGTTGTAGAACCTGTAACTGTTGGAACTCTCTGAGCAGCACCAATAAGCTTGCCATTGAGTTCAGGAATAACTAAACCGATAGCCTTAGCAGCACCAGTTGAGTTAGGAACGATGTTGGCAGCGCCAGCTCTGGCTCTCTGCAGATCGCCTTTTCTATGCGGACCATCGAGGATCATCTGGTCACCAGTGTAAGCATGAACAGTCGTCATGATACCAGACTGGATCGGAGCATAGTCATTTAATGCCTGAGTCATCGGTGCTAAGCAGTTAGTAGTGCAAGAAGCAGCAGAGATGATAGTGTCATCCTTAGTCAGGGTAGTGTGGTTTACATTGTAAACGATAGTTGGAAGATCGTTGCCTGCTGGAGCAGAGATAACGACTTTCTTGGCACCTGCATCGATATGAGCCTGTGCTTTTGCTTTAGAAGTATAGAAGCCTGTGCATTCGAGAACGACGTCTACATCTAATGCACCCCAAGGTAATTCAGCTGCATTTGGTTTTGCATAGATAGTGATCTCTTTGCCATCAACAGTGATAGAACCAGGGACCTTGACTGTCTTGCCGTCTTCTTCTAATTCAGGTTCTTTTGAAGAAACTGTGTGAAGATTCTCACCAAATTTACCGCAGTATCCACCCTGTGCTGAGTCATACTTTAATAAATTTGCTAACATTTTAGGGCTTGTTAAATCATTGATTGCAACGATTTCGTAACCCTCGGCACCGAACATCTGACGGAAAGCTAATCTACCGATACGTCCGAAGCCATTAATTGCAACTTTTACTGCCATAATTATTTTTTCCTCCTATTTATGACTACATATATATTATAAGGTTTTTCCCTTAAAATTAAATAACAATTCTAATGAATTAGGATACAAAAAGGGAACAGATTCTCCATTCCCTTTCACCTAAAGGTTTTATTATTTGACCGTGATCGAAGTAATATGCGGATTTGCTCCGTTATACCAGTATAAGAAGCCTTCCAGATCGAGTTTGTCACCGATGTTTAATGCTTCAACAGCTTCATAGACATCAGAACCGTCATAGCACAGATATGATTCAACAACAAAATTGTAAGTCGTACCGTTAGCTGAAACATTGAAATAAAGGTCACTGCCAGGTTCACCTGAACCATCCCAGTTGTATAAGAATGCGACATCATTGCCATCAGCATCTTTAGAAGCTTCAACAGTCATATCACTGAACTTGACCTTCTTGTTCATCTTTTCGATCAGAGCATCAGTTCCTAAGAGAGCTGTAACATCTTCAGCTTCAGCGACCCATTTTTCAGAATCAAGGATCGTAACTGTAGCTTCTGAGACTTCTACTTCACCAGACCATTCAGCCTTGACACCTTTGACCTGTACTTTCGTACCATCACAGATACCCTTCCAGCCTTCTTTGTAGTCAGTGGAAGCTACGATCTTGGCATAGTCTTCTTCAGAAATATTGATGTCTTCGCCTTTGCCATCGCAATAGACAAAGTAAGCGCCATCCGGATCAGCTACATAGAACTTGGCACCCTGCCAGTATGACTGAGCGCCCTGTACGAAACCTTCGATGACGACTTCATCACCCAAGTTTGCTGCTGCGAATTCGCTGTAAGTCATGACGCCTTCTGATTTTGCTGAAGGATCAAATGCAGCTGGAGCAGGAGCTGGTTCCGGAGTCGGAGTCTCTTCCGGTTTCTTGTTGCAGGCACATAAGCCAAGCAGCATCAATACCATAACAGCTATAGTAAGTAACTTTTTCATTTTTCCTCCTTATAGGTTCTTCCAATAAAAACCCTAATAAATTCTATCACAACCAAATAAATATGATCATTGTGTTTTCTGTTTGCGCCACTCCCGATAGCCATATATGGCAAGCAGGATCCAGGAAACCAGCAAGGTTCCTAGCAGGATCTTTGCGGTCGTCGGCAATGGACCTAAATCCTTATCGCTTTCGATACTCTGAGCCTGATCAAGATGATACAGCGAAGTAACCTTCTCAAACAGAGAATCAAAGTAAGCATCATTGATCGTCTCGCCTCTGCGTGCGGACTTGCAGGTGTTTTCCACCAGTGAACCAGCCGCATCTCTTAATGATGCCGAACCATTGAAGACCGGCGTAATAAACGTATTATCGATATTATCGACCAGCAGTTTAGAAGCATCGATCTTGATCTGATAATAGGTCTTGTTGTCTGAACCGGCTTTGGAGAGATAATCGAGATATTCAGCTGAGTTTTGAGCTTTCAGCGTAACCGGCACATAGCCTTCCGTCATCGCATAGCCGACCTGCACGCTGTTGCTGATCAGAAATTGGGTAAAAAGCCATGAAGCCAATACTTCCTGCGGATCAGCTTTATTGAAGATGCACAGTGAAGGACCCTGCGAGATCATGCGGATATTCTTCTGATCAAACTGCGGGATCGGTTTCACGATCGTCTCAAAATCAACCAGCTGTTCTTCCGAGATATCCAGCAATGGTGCTTTAGAACCCATCCAGGTCGCACCGGCGGTCGAATCGATCGCGAAGATACATTGTCCGGCATTGAGGAAATTGGCCGGATAAGATGAGATCTTGAAAGTTGAGAATGCTCCGCTTTCAGCGTGCTTGCTTATCTGTTTTAATATGTCTCTGGTCGTATCGCTGAAGATCTCGATCGTTCCATCTTCCTTGGAATATGGTGCATCAAGCTGTCTCAGCATTGAGATCATCATATTATCCGTTGATTTATATATGAACGGGATCATGATCTTCTGGCCGTTGACGAGATAATTGTCATCTTCATCCTTGGCCAGGGCGGCTTCACTTACTTCAAAGATATAATCCCAGGTCAGAATATCCGGGATCTCATATCCTAATTTTTCAACATAAGTCTTGTTTATATACAAAGCTTCACTCGAACGCATGAATGGCAAGGCATAATGCTGTTCATCGATGATGCATTCATCCAGAAAAGCCTCGACCATCTCATTTTTCTTCGGACCATCAAACTTCACATCACTTCCACCCAGGCCGTATTTTCCATCTTCAATCAGTTCATCAAGGGCTACGACTGTATTAACACCAGTCTTATAAGTCGCAATATGATCAGGATAGGAAATACAGACATTTGGTGTCGTGTTAGTGGAAATATTGGTGATGACATCGTTATAGATCCTTGAATAATCGGTATACAGTTTCAGATTGACTTTGATAAAAGGATAAATTTCCTCAAAGTCACTGATAGCTTTCTTATAGACATTCACCTGATTGATATTGGTATCATTTTTGGCCCAGAAAGATATCTCATAGCTTCTGTTTTCATCAAACGCTTCCGGGATCGCAAAAGCCTGAGCACCTAAAGAACCATGACAGCCGCAGATACTCATGAACAGCAAAACTGTGAAAAGGACCTTCAGCAGTTTTCTCATCCCTTGGTCCCTCCTCTTGATACGCCTTCCATGATCTTCTTATGGAAAATAAGGAAGATGATGATCAAAGGCAAAGAAATAACGACAACTGCAGCCATCATAGCCGGAATATTTTCTCGGCCAAAGCCTGATTCTCTGATCGTCTGAATGCCATTGGAAACCAAGAAATAGTTTTCATCATCAGTGATCAGTCTTGGCCAGACATAAGCGTTCCAGCATTCAATAACCTTCAAGATCAGAACCGTCACGATCGTCGGACGGCAGATCGGGATCATGACCTTAAACAGATATTTGATGTCACTGGTGCCATCGACCTTGGCCGCCTTATATAACTCATCCGGGATCTGCTCAAAATTCTCCTTAAGCAGATAGATGTAGAAGATACTGGTAACACTAGGTAAGATCAGGCCCGGGAAGCTGTTGCGCAAGCCGGCATTGGTTATCGTGACAAAGTTGGTGATGATGACCAGTTCATTAGGGATCATCATCAGAGAAAGAAACAAAGTAAAGACCAGATTCTTGCCTTTGAACTCAAGTCTTGAAAAAGCGAAAGCCGAAAGCACGACGACCACCATCATGATGAGAGTCGTAATCACTGTAAAGATAACGGTATTCAGGAAATAACGAGCTAACGGAACCGCCGTAAAAGCCTGAATATAGTTTTCCAGGGTCGGTGACAGGGTAAAAAACTGCGGAATGTATTCGGCATTATAGGCCGCATATGATTTTACAGAAGTCAGAACCATCCAATAGAACGGGAACAAGACGATGATCGACCACAGAATGAGCAGACCAAAAATCAGGAGCGACCAGCCCAGATTACGCATGCGGCTTTTTCTTTCGAGTTCTCTTATCTTATCCATAATTACTGATAATGTACGTTTTCCTTGGAGACCAGCAGATTGATCAGAGTGATCGTCATGACGATCGCAAACAGGATCAGAGCAGCCGCTGAGGCAAAGGAAGGATAACCTCCCGAATTGCCATATAACATGTCATAGACATAGCCGACGATCGTATTCATACCGGCGGAATTGAGATCGGTTCCAAATAAAGCCACGACATCGGAATAAGCCTTGAAGGCACCGATAAAGCCGGTGATGATCAGATAGAAAAGCGATGGTGAGATCATCGGTAAAGTTATCTTATAGAAAATGCGCCATTTTGAAGTACCATCAACTCTGGCAACATTGTAGTAGTCTTTATTTACAGAAGCTAAAGCACTGGTCAGGATCAGGATCTTGAAAGGCAAGACGATCCAGACCGTATAGAAGCATAAGACAAACATCTTAGCCCAATAAGGTCCTTCGATGAAATCGATTGAAGCGATGCCAAAGGAATTAAGCAGCAGGTTGATCAGTCCTTCCGAATAAGCTGTCTTCTTGAAAAGGATCATAAACACAAGGCCAACCGCCAAAGTATTGGTCACATAAGGAAGGAAAAAGATCGTCTGAAAAAGATCCTTGAACTTCTTGATTGAATTGAGTGCTAAAGATATCAGCAAAGCAATACCCGTTGATAAAGGCACGGTAATGATGACCAGAATAAAGGTGTTCTTTACCGCCTGCAGGAAATACGGATCATGCAGGACATAGGAATAATTATATAAACCGACGCCCTTATAGGTCTGAGAAGCAAAATTGTAGCCTTCCTCAAATGAATAGACCAATACATCGATAAGAGGATAGACCATAAAGACTCCGATAAACATCAGAGCCGGTAAAAGATAGAGCCAGCCTTTAAGATTATTCTTCTTGAACATCACAGCACCTTTTCATCTGTTTTGCCAAAGACATGAACTTTGCTGTCCTTAAGTCTGAATCTGATCTTGCCATCTTTATTATTAATCTGCGTATCGCTCTCCACGATCGCTCTGATATCATCGTCAGAAGTACATTTATTGTTATGACAGACGATGCTGGTATCGCGGCCAGTCGTTTCGATCCGATCAAAGTCGCAGCAGAAATAACCCTCAGGATCAGGAATAAAGCCTTCCGGTCTGATCGCTACATGGACTTCCTGATCAGGAACATTTCTCTCTCCCACCGCATCATCGCCGATATATACTTTATGATCTCTGACATAGCCATCGAAGACATTGATTGCCGGTGTGCCCAAGAATTTCGCTACAAACAGATTGACCGGTTTGGAATAGACTTCCTGCGGCTTGCCCATCTGCATCAAAGAACCACTCTTCATGACGATGATCATATCGGAGATCGACATCGCCTCTTCCTGGTCATGCGTGACAAAGATCGTCGTGATGCCTGTTTCCTTCTGAATCCTTCTGATCTGTTCCCTGGTCTGCAAGCGCAGTCTGGCGTCAAGATTGCTTAAAGGTTCATCCAGCAGCAAAACGCCCGGCTGCTTGGCTAAAGCTCTGGCGATCGCCACACGCTGCTGCTGTCCTCCGGACATCTCATTAGGTTTTCTCTCCATCAGCTCTTCGATCTGTACCAGTTTTGCTGCTTCAAGAGCCTTATTATTCATAGTCTCTCGATCCAGCTTCTGTTCACCCTTAAGGTTCTCCAAAGGGAAAACAATATTCTGTCTGACAGTCAAGTGAGGATATAAGGCATAGTTCTGGAAGACCATTCCGACGCCCCTGTTCTCGGGCGGCAGATCGGTCACATCGAGCTCATCAAAATAGATCCGGCCACTGGTCGGTTCTTCTAAACCGCAGATCAGATTAAGAGTCGTTGATTTGCCGCAGCCTGAAGGACCTAAAAGGCCGATCAGCTTGCCATCAGGAATCTCAAAATCAAAATCATTTACTGCCGTAACGATCTCTTTTTTATTGTGCCGGCTGATAAACTGCTTGGTCAGATGTTCTAGAACTATTTTCATTATGTCTTTCCTCTGCTATGTCTGATCAGTAAATGATCAACAGACAACATAATTATACTGCCGTCACATCAAAATAGAATTTAGTATAGTTATCTTTTTCAGACTCAACGCCATAATTCATCCCATGAGCCTCAAGAAGCGAACGAGCAACCGAAAGGCCAATACCCGAACCGATATGATGCCTCTTGTGTTCCTTATCAACTTTGTAATAGCGATCCCAGATATTATTGATATCCTTTTCTTCTATGCCTTCGCCATTATCGTATACATATACTCTATACGTTTTATCATTCAGTTTTTCCGTGCCGATGATTATTTCCTTATGTTCCTTATTATTATAGTTAAGAGCATTATTCACAAAATTATATAAGACCTGTTTCATTCTGCGGACATCGATCTCTGCTTCAACATCTTCTTTGACATCCAGCTTCAAATCGATACCCTGCACCTCACAATGTTTCTCATACTGATGATAGACTTCATTGAGCAAGGAATTGAGACTGATCTTTTCCTTATGCAGTTCTGTTTCAATCTGTTCTGCTTTGGAGATATCAATCAGATCATCGACCAGGGTGGAAAGCCGTTTAGCCTCATCAATAATGACATTGATGTTTTCTTCGGTATTTTCTTCCGGCAGATCTCTGATCATTTCACCATAACCGACGATCATCGTCAAAGGTGTACGCAGATCGTGGGTGACATTGCCCAGCAGTTCCTTCTTGGCTGTTTCAGCTTTATTGATATCCTCATTGGCGGCCATCAGCGTATCGTTTAGCTCCGCAAACTCTTTAGAGCCCGTTTTGATCATTGAACCATCATATGCACCCTTAGCCAGATTCTTTGATTCCGCATTGATCTCATTGATCGGCTTGACGATAAAACGCGATAAAATCAAAGCCAGAACGATCGTCATCGTCACGATTACGCCTGTGATCAGCAGATACTGTGATTTGATCGTTGATATTGTCGCATCCAAAGGCGTGATGCCTGAAGAGACCAGCACCATGACTTTCTCGTTATTATAGGTGATCATTTTAGCGAAAATGTAGACATCTTCCGAACGTCCTTCCCGAGGACGCTGGTAATGGAAGTTGTCAAACATCTTTTCCTGATCCGCCGTCTCGGCTGTTTCTGCCGCGATCTTGTTTATCGTTGAATAATCAAGTCCTCTGAGCGTACAAGCACCGGTATAGCAGTATTCCTCAACATTGGAAACGACTCTGACGCAGACTTCGTTGGACATCGAGATATGTTCGATGGAGTCTCTGATATCATCTTCACCGACCATTTCCGCTACGCTTCTGGCCACACTCTCAATGGCATTCATCTTATGTGCCTTATAGAAATCCTCAAGAAAATTGGTCTGAACAAAATAGATCAGACCGATCAGAGCCATGACAAAAGCCAATAAAATAATTAACAGCTGCCAGCGCAGACTATATTTCTTTTTCAAAGCGGTATCCTACACCTCTTAAGGTCGTAATATAATTGCCATACTCACCAAGATCCTTGCGCAGCAGCTTCATGTGTGTATCCAGAGTGCGATCATCTGAATCATACTCATAGCCCCAGACCTTGGAAATGATCTGCTGTCTGGTCAAAGCATTGCCCATATTCTTCATCAGATAAAGAAGCAGTTCATATTCCTTATTGGCCATATCAACACGCTTGCCATCAACAGTCACAGCGTGCGCATCTTCATCTATGCATAAACCCTTTACCTTCAAGGTATTGGTGATCTTATTATCTCTTTTGAGAATGACCTTGATCCTCATCATCAGTTCTTTAGGTGAGAAAGGCTTGGTCACATAATCTTCAGCACCGATATCAAAGCCATAGATCCGATCATATTCCTGACCCATCGCTGTCAGAAAGATACATGGTACGTCTTTGATCTGTTTCATCTGCTTGAGTGTTTCAAAACCGTCCATTTCCGGCATCATCACATCAAGGATGACCAGATCAAAATCTTCATTCTTATATTGTTCCAGTGCCTGCTTGCCATCACAAGCCATGACAAACTCATGGCCTTCATGCGAGGCATACTTGCCGATCATCTCTCTGATCTTTTCTTCGTCATCAACAATTAATAGTTTTGCCATAATCTTATCCTATTCTATAAATGTGAAAACAAACTGAATTTTTACTGACATTTTTAATAAAACTATTATATAATAGTTATTGACCTTGCGGATTAGCCAAGCGGTAAGGCAGTGGACTCTGAATCCA